>ERZ1106923.405-NODE-405-length-16783-cov-3.261000_pt1 | contig 16783 bp, 17 predicted proteins | sample MGYA00403657_ERZ1106923 | MGnify/ENA primary metagenome ERZ1106923 (study PRJEB35170, sample SAMEA104062425) | human gut metagenome | biome: human gut; feature: human-associated habitat; material: faeces | place: Denmark | collected 2012-06-19 ...
AAAATCGGTGCTTGCCATCATAGGAGAAGGAGACATTCTCAAAGCGAATATTCCCCTCAGTAACCTTGGCAGCTGTGTCTCTCTGTTCAGGCTCATAGGTACGCTCGTCAATCAAGGCAAAGACCCGACCTGCTGAGACCATAGAGGTTTGTAGAGTCGAGAAGTTTTGTGTCACTTCAATCAAGGGATCAAAGAGGCGATTAATATACTGGATAAAGGCATACATGGTACCTGCTGTGATACCCAGATAGATACCTCGGTAGCCAAAATAGGCCATGAGAACAGCATAAGCCAGGAGCTTCAGTAGACTCATGGCTGGGCGTAGAAAGAGAGAATCCAGTGATATAGAACGGCTGGCATAAATCAGGTGTTCCTCATTAATGGCATCAAACTCTTTTTTAAGACGCTTCTCCTGGTTAAAGGCCTGAATGATGTGAATCCCTTCGATACTCTCTGACAGTTTGGCATTTATATCTGAAAGCAAGGCTCTGGTCTTTTCAATGATGGCCACTGATTTTTTGCGATAAAGGTTAACCAAAAGGACAATCAGAGGAAGAAAGAGGACAATAAGCCCGGTCAGACGAATGTCCAAGATCATCATGGTGTAAAGGGTGGTAACAAAGATAAAGATAGCCGAAATAAAACTAGACAGAGTTCCTGAGAACATCTCGCTAATGGTCTCAGTATCATTGGTCAAGCGGGAAACGATGGAACCTGCTGGGGTCTTGTCAAAGTAAGACATACCCAGTTTTTCCATATTGGCAAAGGCATCTCGACGAATATCTCTGACAATGCTATAGGACACACGCGCAAAGAAGAGATTTCCCAGATACTGGACTAGTGTCTGCAAGAGGTAGAGACCATAGTAGCCAATCAGAATCATACTTGCCGCCTGATTCATATCATGAAGATAGTGATCAATAAAATAAGAGGCCACCAAGGGAATGATACTCTTGATAACCGTTGTGGACAAGAGGAAGGTCAAAGCTAGAAAGGTCAAGAACTTGTAAGGCTTGAGATAGGTCAAGAGACGCTTAAACACAGACCATTGGTTTTGATTAGGCATGAGCTTCTCCTCCTTCCATTTCTAACTGTTGAGACTCATAGGTCTTGGCATACCAACCACCTTGAGCTAGTAAGTCGTCATGACGCCCACGTTCAATGATACGACCATCTTGCATGACCAGGATGAGGTCAGCGTGCACCACCGCACTGAGACGGTGGGCGGTAATAATAGTTGTTTTGTCCTTGCGAGTATGCTTAAGATTATCAATAATGGCATGTTCTGTCTTAGCATCAACCGCAGATAAGGAGTCATCCAAAATCAAAATTTCTGGATTCAAAATCATGGCCCGGCTCATAGCCAGACGTTGTTTTTGACCACCTGATAGGCTGACACCCTTTTCACCAATGATTGTTTCAAAGCCTTCAGGCATATCCTTGATATCATCATAAACTTGAGCTAACTTAGTCGCTTCTTCCACCTTATCAATGGAGAAATCTGGATTACCAAAGCGGACATTGTCTAAAATAGAACTGGCAAAGAGAAACTGGTCTTGAGGAACATAACCAATCAAGCTACGCAAGTCTGATAGGCGATAGTCTCGGATGTCATGTCCATTCAAATAGATGGCTCCTTGATTGACATCGTGCTCCCGCAAGAGCAACTTGACAAGAGCCGTCTTTCCTGAGCCAGTCGGTCCAACCAAACCAAGGGTTTGCCCCTTGTCCAAGGTGAAATGAATATCTCGCAAAGTATCCTCATCCTCAAAAGCAAAGCGGTCAATCGCAAAGTCTAAACGACCATTTTCAATGCTTGGAAGAGGATAAGCGGGATCTTGAACATCTGATTCCTGCTCTAAAAGAGTCTCGATACGTTGGTAGGACACATTTCCCCTCTGCGTGATATTAAAGAGGAAGCCAATGGCCATTAGGGGCCAAACCAGCATGTCCAAATAGGTAATAAAGGTTACCAAATTTCCGACCGTTATCTGACCGGCCTGAATCATAAAGGCCCCGACAAGGAGGGTCAAAACATAAGATGAGCCAACAAAGAGCAAAACCAAGGGATCAAAAAGGCTGTCATACTTCATGGTATGCATATTCTTTTCAAAAGTCATCTTATTGGTCTCTTGGAAGGACTGGAGCTCAGCCTCCTGATAGCCAAAAGACTTGGTTACCTTGATACCTGACACCGATTCTTGTACCTTATTATTAAGTTCAGAAAAAGCTGCCTGGGATTCTCCAAAAGCTTTGTGGGTCTTACGTCCCAAACGACTAGTCGCAAAAGCCATGAAAGGTAGAGGTAAGACTGCCACCAGGGTCATATGCCAGGAAATGCTGAAGAACATGGTGATTAAAGTCACCAAGGCTGTGATAGACGCATCCACGGCTGACATGACACCCCCACCAGCCAAACGGGTTAGAGAGTTGATATCATTGGTGGCATGGGCCATGAGATCACCAGTTCGGTACTTTTGGTAAAAAGAAGGCGACATCTTGGTAAAATGCTCAAAAAGCCGCGAACGCATAATCTGTCCCAAGCGATAAGACGTTGCCAAGATATACATCCGCCAAACATAGCGCAAATAGTACATTCCTAAAGCCGCCAAAAGCAAATAAACGAGATTCAAAAGCAAGATCTGATTGGTCAATTTTCCCGATGTGATAGCATCAATGACCCGACCCATAACCATAGGAGGAATCAGATTGAGAACCGAAACCAAACTCAGTGCCAATATCCCGACAATATAACGGCGTTTTTCTAACTTGAAAAACCACCAAAGTTTTGCAATGATTGATTCTTTAAAAAAACAAGTTATTCCCCCTATCCCTACAAAAGGATGATTATAAGTCTAATGAAAGTTATTTCCAATAGCGATAAATTGTACCATCTTCTAACTGAAAGTGACCAATATAAGTCAATTTTCCAAAATCAGTAGACTCTGGCAATTGATAAGCAAAGGAGTCAAAATTATAGACCTTGTGCCCATCATCAATAGAATCAGTTATCCTTATCGTGGATAACTGATTCGTCCTTCTTAGGGTTCCAAATACGTCTGATTTCATCAGATGTCTTATACTCTCTGACAAAATTGTACAATTCGAAGTTAGTTGTCTCACTGAGATAGCGACCATCAGTGTTGTAGTTAGCTAATTGAGACTCTCTTTTAACCTCAGAATAGCTCCAAACCTGACCTCTTTCTCGCATAATATCGGCATCACGGCCACTTTTGATAAGTATCTGCTTTAACCGCTGTCATTGTTGCTCCTAGTGTCAATACAGTGACTACTGTCACATTAAGTGTTTCATTGTTTCACTAAAAGTGTTTATTCATTTTTCCCTCTTTTGGATGTGTTGTATTTGTATGAGAGAAAATAAATGAAACCTGGGACGCAAAGTGTCCTAGGTTTTTTACTCATTAAAATACGTTTGAATCAGTTTCACAAGGAGGCGGTAGGCACCTAGTGCCACCAAACCACCCAAAGTGTTGGTCCATAAATCATCTAGCTCAAAGACACGATTAGCATCAATGAGAAGATCAAGAATCACCTGCCCGATTTCAATCGTCAAAGACATGGCAAGCGTCGCTACAAGGACCTTTTTCCAAGACCTAAATCTTGGGTACAAGGCTAAGAGCCCTAAAATCAGCGGACTCAGCAAGAAAATGTTGGTCACATTTTGCCCAAGGACAAAGACAATCTCCTTAAGACTATCCAGCTGATTAAAATTAGTCAGACTGTTGAACGGCGTCAAAAGCACCACTACCCTACCAAAATGTTGAATACCAGGGGTTTCAACACCTTCAACTAGCCCATACTGGGGTGTCCAACAAAGGAGTACTAAACAAAGGAGATAAGAACAAACCAAAACTTGACTTAGCTTTCTTCCTTTTGGTGTTAGTTCTCCATTCTTATCTACCCAAGTCGTCAGCCGAAACATCTTACTTACCTTCTGATTTACCAGATGCTTCTGCCACAGCCTTTTGACGGTCACGTTTCATAGTGTTTGAGCGCAATTGTCCACAAGCAGCATCAATATCTGTACCGTGTTCTTGACGAACGACACAGTTGACACCATTTTTCTTGAGCACATTGTAAAAGGCAGCCACACGTTCTTTAGTTGAACGGCTATAATGGTCGTGCTCTGATACTGGGTTGTAAGGAATCAAGTTGATGTATGACAACTTACGGATTTTCTTAGTCAAATCAGCCAACTCTTGAGCATTTTCGGGGTGGTCATTGACCTCATTAAGCATGATATACTCAAAAGTTACACGACGGTTGGTTGTCTGGATGTAATATTCAATAGCTTCAAAGAGTTTTTCAAGTGGAAATGAGCGGTTAATACGCATGATGCTTGAACGAAGGTCATTGTTAGGCGCGTGAAGTGATACGGCGAGGTTAACTTGAACACCTTCGTTGGCAAATTCCTTAATTTTTGGTGCCAAACCAGATGTTGACACTGTAATATGACGAGCTCCAATAGCAAGGCCATTATCATTGTTAATGGTACGCAAGAAGCGAAGCACATTGTCATAGTTATCGAAAGGTTCACCAATCCCCATAACAACCACGTGACTGACACGTTCACCATCACCACGGTCATCAAAGTACTTTTGTACCAACATGATTTGAGCAACAATCTCACCAGCAGTCAAGTCACGTTGTTTCTTAATCAAGCCACTAGCACAGAAAGTACAACCGATGTTACATCCAACCTGAGTTGTCACACAGACAGACAAACCATAGTGTTGACGCATCAAAACAGTCTCAATCAACATACCATCTGGCAATTCAAAAAGATACTTAACTGTACCATCTTTTGATTCTTGAACGATACGCTGTTTTAATGGGTTTACGCAGAAATTATCGTTCAATTTAGCAATGAAGTCCTTAGAAATGTTGGTCATTTCTTCGAAAGACTGCACACGCTTCTTGTAGAGCCAATCCCAAATTTGAGTAGCACGAAATTTCTTTTCACCGTGTTCCACAGCCCAGTCAATCAACTCATCACGAGTAAGACCGTAAATAGAAGGTTTGTAGCCCTCCATATCCTCTAATTTCTGACGTTTACGACGTTCTGGTTTTGATTGTGTTGTTACTTCTGACATAGTTTAATTTCCTTTTTTTCTGATTGTAAAATGCTGACCATCTGACTTGGCATTACTTTGCTTTTTCAGTGAGGGGATTTGATTTTTTGAAGCTTTCTTCTGACTCTTCTTGAAGTTAGGCTTTCGCTCACGACTACCATCCTCGGACCTAGATTTGAACTTAGATCGACGCTTGACTTTCTCAAAGCTTGCCCCTTCTTGGTCCCTGTCTCCTCGTTTGGACTTATCCCGCTTTTGCTTAGCAGAAACTTTTTGTCCCTTATTCTTTTGAGAAGCATTATGCTCCTTCTCTCTAGATTCCTGAGAAGAATTACGACGATTATTAGAACGACGACACTTGCGACGAGGCTCTGTCTCCTCTTCAAAGACGATTAATTGCGGCTTTTCATTTTTCAAAATAAAGTAGGCACAACCAAAGGCACAGTATTCGCGTAAATACTCTGACAATCGGCTAATACGATCTGTCTTACGCGTATTGGGACGATCGTCCTCGTAAAATCCCTTAAGGCGAAGCTGGTCATTAGACCAATCACCAACAATATAGTCATACTTGAGCATGATTTCAGAAAAACGTTGCCCAAAGCGGGTGGCGTCTAAAGCATCCTTGTGATTTTCAAGAACCGTAAACTGATAGGCATCTGATTTCAGAAGGTCGGCCACATACACAAAGTCTGGCCCTGGATATTTATTATAATTAAACATTTCTGGCAAAATTTCTTTACGCATGCGCCATCCTTTCTGCTCTCTTATTTTCTATCCTGATGCACAGTGATAATGTTCTTATCTCTTATCCCAATCAGCACCATTATTTCTTAAATACTTGGCCACAAGTTCCCTAAACAAATCTGGAAAAAGAAGCGTGACTTCCTTTTCCTTGATTGTAGGGAAGTAAGAAGAAAAGTAGTACTGATCCACAAGGACCAAACTAAACTTCTCATTGGAATCTACAACCCTACTATTATACAACAAATTACCGTTTTTGTAAGCAAAATTACCTGTAATTAGCTCACCAAATACCTTACCTCTAAAGCCCATACCTTTAATAGCTTGGTTTTTAAGGAGTTCAGCCTTAGTAAAAACTTCACGACAAATTTCCTTGAGTTCTTGCCCTGTCACAAATAGACGGGCCATCCGCATCTGATGGGGAAGGGCTTCTTGAAGGTCTGCCATTGTCACTTGAGGACCTAGCGTTTTCATGATAAGTCCTGTATTCAAAAGCGTTAACTGGCTATCTGTCTCCTGACAAACAGCTTGTAAAACCAATTGACAGGTCTCATTAAAATTTAATTTTCGACCTAGATTAGCCACTTTTTCCTGGGCCAAACGACGATGGCCTTCCTCACGCATGGCCTTGATAAAGGCTTCGTCCTCCTTGTCCAAATCCAAGATATAGTCCTTAGTGGGGATAGCCTCGATCTGACACGCTATCATTTGCCCATTTTCCACAGTTAGGTCAATACAGCCAAGAAAATAGCCATATCTATCAGCAGCTGCCAAATAGGTCTCATTAATCAATTTGCCCTCTTCAAAAAGGTGATGGGTGTGGCTTCCGATAACAAGGTTGACCTGTGGATAAGTCTCTGAAATCTGCTCATCATAACGCACACCTAGATGGCTAAGTACTATGACTAGGTCTGCATCCCTTACCTCAGAGCGGGCCAAATCCTCTTCCAACCTAGCCATAGGCTCTAACACCTGCCAACCATTGGGAGCATAGGTAAGGTAATAGGGAAAGGTATAGGCCAAGAAAGCAATTTTTGTACCAGCTTTAGTTTTGTGAACAAGATAGGGCTTGGCCCATTCAGGCTGTCCCTCCTCATCCTTGAGATTTCCTATGATCGGTTGAAACTGAGCCTGCTCATAAAGACAGTCTAGCTCATCCTTAGCTAGACCAATCCCCTCATTATTTCCAATAGTCGCATAGTCTATCCCCAGCTCATTCATCAAGGCTATATTAAAACGCCCAGCTGTCGCATCTGACAAGGGATGAGACTTATCCACATTATCCCCAAGATCTACCTTAATCAACTCTCTGTCCGTCTGACTCAAATCATCCACAGCCCGCTTGAGTTGTGGATACTGTTCAAAATGAGAGTGCAAATCATTGATATGGAGAATTCTAATCTTGTCTTTCATGACTTCTATTTTAGCACTTTTACCACAAAAAAACTTGACATTCATTCAGCCAAGTTTTTATATGTGAGACGATGCTCCTTGCTATCCAATTTTTTAATTACTGAAAGGCTTATGAGTAATGATGTTTTTTAGTATAGATAAGGACTACAAAACCTGTAACTCCTAAAACATCTATCATTGTAATGAACCAATGATGAGGAACACACAACTGATAGCAACTTGCTAGAATGAAACACACACAAATAAAAACGCACGGATCATTTTGTTCTTTCAAATTTCTAACTAAACTCCACAAAATGTAGCCATTCCAAGACCGGCTCCTGACCATGCCCCAAATACCCCACCTGAATGGTCCCAACAATCGGTAATGTATGGGTTCCAACTGATATTCCAGTCAAAAATCTAAGCACAGGAGATCCCAGCAGCCCCAGCTACACAACCAATCACACCCTCACCTTCAATAATAGAAAGGTCTTCGGAATTAAGTGAATTAAAATTGTTAATGATTTTTGTTGTCATGAAAAAAACCTTCTTTAAACTATTTTGTTTTATGCTTTTCTTAAAGCTATGATTTTATTATAGATGGGAAGCCAACAAAAAGTAGTGAAATTATAATTTTGAGAGTTGATTCAGCTTAGAACTTACAAGTTCTTTTACTTTTAAAGAAAATCTTCTAAAAACTAAGGCTTTCCACTGTGATAAAAACACCTAAATCTTTGTAGTCATAAGGCTTGGGGAGTGAGACCTTCGGCTCAAAAGATGAATAATAAGTAAAGAGGCCGAAACTTTATAGTTTCAACCTCTTAAATTTTTTTAATCTAAATTTACCTTTATCTAAAAGCCAAGCTTAGAAGCTTTGCTTCTTAGCTTTACGTTCAGCACGTCCCTTAGCACGATTGGCTGCACGACGTTCACGTTTGCGTTTTTCGTCAACCTTCCACTGAATTTTCTTCTTGTAACCAGGCTTGATTTTTTTCTTTTTCTTCTTAACCAAACCAATCATTTCCGTGTCAAGTTTTTGATAGGCTTTTTCTCGGTTGGCACGACGGTCGCGGTCATAGGTATCTTGGAACTCACCATCTTTAAAGACCTTAGGTTCAAAGGTGATCCCCATCTTTTCAAGCTCACGAATATCTGAGTCGTCACTTGGTTGATAAAGGGTGATTGCTGTTCCTGACAAGCCGTTACGTCCAGTACGTCCTACACGGTGAACAAAGAATGACAAATCTTGAGGAATAGCGTCATTGATAACATGGCTAACCCCTTCAATATCAATTCCACGCGCTGCAAGGTCAGTCGCTACAATATACTCAAATTCAAGCTTTTTAACTTGATTCATGATACGCTTACGTTCACGTGGTGGAATACCGCCATGAATTTTCGCTACTTTAAGACCGTTTGATACCAAATAACTGTGTAAATCATCCGCACGTTCCTTGGTATTAACGAAAATCATTGCCAAGTATGGCTGCATCCCCTTAAGTATCTCAAGAATTTGTCCATTCTTGTTGCGCCCCTTGGTAGATACTAACCAGTTATCAATGGTATCCGCAATCACCGTTGAAGTCTTGATTTGTTCCATGACAGGATTGGTCAAATATTTCTTCAAGAATGGTTGTAATTTTTGAGGAATGGTTGCTGAGAAGACCAAAATTTGAACTTCCTTAGGAAGACTTGCCGCAATCTTATCCACAGTAGCCAAGAATCCCATATCCATGGTCATGTCGGCCTCGTCAACGACAAAAGTATGTGCCTTGTGGATAGCCAAGTCACCAGACTTAAACAGGTCATAAATACGCCCTGGTGTCCCGATAACGATATGCGGTTGGGCTACCTTAAGTTTCTCGATCTGACGTTGTTTATCCGTACCACCGACGTAATTAACAACACGAATTTCTGTATCAGAGTGTTTGGCAATCTGTTTTGTCGACTGATATATCTGTGTCGCCAATTCACGCGATGGAGCTGTGATAACAACTTGAACATCCCTGCTCTCTGGATTAAGCTTCTCAAAAATTGGCAATAGGAAGGTATGTGTCTTCCCTGAACCAGTCTTTGATTCACCCACTAAATCACGGCCAGAACGGACTACTGGAATCAATTTTTGCTGAACAGGTGTTGGCTCCTTAAATTTAATCTCATCGAGAGCCTCTTGAATATAGTCTTTAAAATTAAAATCTTTAAATGACATTTTTTCTTACTTCTTTTCTATCTAGTCTACCCTTATCATTATAACAGAAAAAGAGCATTTCTGCTCTTTTTCATTTATTTCATAACATTTCCAAGAACCATCCAAAGGGTAATGGAACTTGCAAGAGCTCCAATAGTCCAAAGGAAAGCATCAACCTTCCATTCTGACCATTTCTCACCCTTACCCGAGATACCACCCAACTCGAGATGATGGTGAAATGGTGTCATACGGAAAATACGACGACCTTCACCATACTTACGCTTAGTATATTTGAAGTAGCTGACCTGCAGCATAACAGAAGCTGTCTCTAAAACATAGACTACACCAATCAAGAGTAGTGTCCACTCCACGCGTAGAGCGATGGAAATAACGGCAAGCATGGCACCAAGTGACAAGGAACCGACATCCCCCATAAAGACCTTGGCTGGCTTGTGGTTAAAGACAAAGAAGCCAAGAAGGGCACCAATCATAGTGATAATGATAGTCAAGATAGCTAACTCACCCTTGACAAAAGCGATGATTCCATAGGCAATCAAGCTGATAACCACAGAGACAGAAGCTAAACCATCAATACCATCTGTCAAGTTGACCGCATTTGAGAAACCAACGATCCAGAAAAGGACAAAGAGAACATAGAAGACACCAAGCTGAATTGTCAATCCTCCAATAGCTAGGCTATTTGTCCCACTAGGGAGTACATGGATGAAATAGAAAAGCAAACCTGCAACAATCTGCAAAGCCATCTTTTGCCAAGGTTTAAGACCCTCATTGATTTGATGGAAAATCTTAAGGAAATCATCAAGGAAGCCGATAATACCATAAATCAATATTACAAAGAGAATCCCTGCTGTAGCACCATAAGCTTGGTGCCCCTCAGTAAAGACGTGAAAGTTGAAAATCAAACTAATCAAGATGGCAACCACTAGGAAGACTGTCCCTCCCATAGTTGGTGTACCAGCCTTAGCCAGATGCTGCTTCACATCTTCATGCATCTGTTGGCCACCGATTTTTTTGATTTTGTAGTAAGTAATAAAATGGGGCATGGCGAGCACCGTCAACACAAAAGCGGCCACGCCTGCTATCAGACTCATAGTCATCTTAGTCTCCTAAAGTAATGGTAATCTTTTTGGTTTTAGACAGGGCTTCTCCTGCCGCAACACTTTGTTTGGTAACAGTCCCTGACTTGCCACCTTTATAAGTAATTTTAATGCCTTTCCATTTGGCAAATGTTTCAACATTCTTCTTGGTCCAACCATACATGTCTGGAAGTTCTGTGAACTCATTAGTCATGATTAGGATCTGCTCATTAGCTTTAATATTTTCTTTTGCATCTACAGAAACCTTTTCAATCTTATTGCCAACACCCAGAACAATCGGATGAACTAGGTTTTGGCGAAGAGTATTAGCTGTCTCTCCTGGTGTCTTACCAATGATATCACCAGTTTGGTAGCTAGTCTCTTCAGTCTTTCCACTCCCCTCAGAAACAGAAGTATCCAAAGTAGCACCCATAGACATGGCTTCTTCTAAAACAGGGTTCACCACAGTCGCAAAGAAATTATTATTCCAGGTCTTAGGCTCTTGAACGGTCACATACATGATGTATTCTGGATCCTCAGAAGGAACCATGGCTACAACTGAGTTGAGAGTCTCGTTTGTCCCAACTTTATAGGTTCCTGTCTTTTCATCGGGCACTTGGGCTGTGCCTGACTTAACCGCAACATCATTGTTACCAACCTGAATGATTGGTGAACCTTCAGACTTGTTGTACAGGGTACCAAACTCTGGATCTGTACCAACAGAAATCATATAATTACGGGTTTCAGAAGCAGCCTGCTTAGAGACAGGTTTGCCAATAACTTCTTTCTTGGCTGTACGAACAGTACCTTTATTAGTATCAGCAACTTGTTTTATAAATTGAGGCTCTAACATAATACCATTGTTAGAGATTGCGGTAAAGGCTCGAAGCATTTGGACTTGAGTTACTGAAATCCCTTGTCCAAAAGATGATTGGGCAATATTAACTGAGTTTCGAGAGACAATCCCTGAAGACTCGCCAACCATCCCAAAGCGGGTTGGAATTCCAAATTTGTATAGCGATAGGTAGTTAGACCAGACTTTGTCTCCCATGGCTTGTTCCAGCATGGTCATACCAACGTTACTTGAATATGAAAAACCTTGTGCAAATGACATCGTTCGACCTTTTGAGATACCTTCATTGATTGACCAGTCATTGATTTCAACATCACCAACCTTAATACCATTAGCGTTACTGTAGGTTGCATTCGGGTTGAAACTTCCATTATTGATAGCTGCTGACAAGAGCATCACTTTCATGGTTGACCCTGGCTCATACTGAGCTTCATAGAGGCGGTTGACCCAGTCGTAACCCTTTTTAGCCTGTCCTTCTAGCGTATCCGAGTTATAGGTTGGACGTTGTGTCGTTGCAAGGATTTCACCTGTTTTCGCATTGACAACTGTTGCTGAAGCATTTATGCCTTTGGACTGCTCCATAAAGGTATCCATCTGCGTTTCAAGGAAGGTCTGAAGGGGGGCCGACAAAGTCGTATAGATATTCTTACCATCGATTGCTTCTTTGGTAATCGTTTCCGTACCCAGAAGTATATTACCGTCTTTATCCTTCTCATAGATAGCTTCCCCATCTGTCCCAGTCAACAAGCTATTAAGCGAACGCTCCAAACCCGTTTGACCAATCAAAGAATAAGAACCATCTTTTTTATTTTCAATAGGTTCAGCACGACCAAGAAACTCTGATGCAAAGGTACCATTAGGGTACATACGTGATGTTGTTGCCTCAAATGCCATCCCCTTAATACCTGCATCCTTAAAAGTCTTTTCAAGGTCCTCTTTGACAGAGTAGGTGATTCCTTTTCCTTTTAGTCCAAAGGATACTTGATAGGCACCCTTGGTACGCAATTGAGCCAAAGTATAACTCTTTTTAATTCCTAGCTTGTCTTTCAAAATATCGGCAACCTTATCAAACTGACTCTCTTGTACATAGAGTTTTTCCCGAGTTGGTGACACATAGCTGGTTGATACAATAGCATAAATGGAATAACTGGTTGAATCCTCAGCCAAAACATTCCCATTTCGGTCATAAATCGTCCCACGCTTGGCCGCCACTGTGGTTTTCGTGTTATAAGACTTAGCAGCCTGTGTTGACAAATCAACACCAAACTTACTATCGGTTCCAATAATTACCACAAAGTTGATAATAAAAACAAAAAAGATAAAAATACTGAGAACCATCAGGTTCTGACCAACATGCTGTCGGTTTTGAGCTGGCTTTCTCCTATCCCTTACGACATAGTTTAGAAATAAATGTTTAAGTTTTTTAAGTCTGTTCATTTGCTATTTCACACTCTTAATACTATCGTTATTAATAGACAGGCCTGCCCTAGTGGCAATCTCTTTGATACGATCAGAGTTAGTTAACTCATTTACTGCCTGCTTAGCATTGTTAAGCTCTGTCTTTTCGTCACTAATCTTGCGATTAAGGTCTGTGATTTGATTCTTGATGGCTTGATTACGTCCTTGCAAATAGACGACTGAGATACTCATTACAATAGCTGTCAAAACAATTGCCGAATAGAAGGCCTTTTCCATACGTGTCATAAAACGAATATGGTTTCTAATAGCCCTATTAACAATCTGATGTTCCTTATTTTCCATAGTTACTTCCTGATTTTTTCAGCCACACGCAACTTAGCAGAGTGCGAGCGGTTATTGGCTTCTAATTCTTCCTGACTAGGTAGGATAGGCTTGCGATTAACCAGAGCTACCTTAGGTTGTAAGTCTTCGGGAATAAAGGGCAAGCCTTTAGGCACATCTACCGTGCTAGCTTCCTTAAAAAGCTGCTTAGTCAACCGGTCCTCCAAAGAATGGAAGGTAATCACCGAAATACGACCATCCACAGCTAGGAGATCCAAAGCCTCCTGAATAGACTCATCCGCAGCACCAAGCTCATCGTTGACCTCGATTCGGATGGCTTGGAAAATTTGTTTGGCTGGATGGCCCTTCTTCTTTAATTCCTTAGCAGGCTTAGCTGATTTAATAATTTCTGCCAGTTCCGTCGTCGTCTCGATAGGTTTTACCTGACGTGCTTGCTCAATCTTACGTGCAATTTGTTTAGAGAACTTGTCCTCACCGTATTTGAAGAAAATACGTACTAAATCATTGTAAGGATAGGTATTGACCACATCATATGCGGTCAGACTTGCCTCCTCATTCATGCGCATATCCAGCTTGGCATCCTGTTTGTAGGAGAAACCACGCTCACGCTCATCCAACTGCGGGCTAGACACGCCTAAGTCATAGAGAATACCATCGATTTCAGACACACCCAAAGCTTCAAGGTTGGACTTGAGATTACGGAAATTATCTTTAATGAAGGTCACCATGCCCTTATCAATATAGTCCTTGAGACGCACTTGAGCATTATCAATAGCCTTCTGGTCTTGATCAAAGCAATACAAATGTCCCTTTTCAGACAATTGTGACAAAAGATAAGACGAATGTCCTGCGCCACCCAAAGTCGCATCTACATAGATGCCATCAGGCTTGATATCAAGCATATCAACAGTTTCGTGCAAAAGAACAGTTACATGGTGAAATTCATTAGTCATAATTTTTATTATAGCATAAGAACAGAGAAATTGTCTCGACTTGAAAGTTGTTAGGAAGTCAAAAAAGCCAGACCCTAGGCCCGGCTTTATGATTGATATATTAGTACTCAAAAATTAGTCTACTCTGTAATAATAACTTTTCTCTGAAGGCATCCCATTAGTCGCTAAAATTCGGTCCTTACTGTTATCTCCAGAATCACTTCCAATCGCTAACCCCTTTAGGACAAAGCTCAATTGGGGTGTGTTACCTGTCGGAATGGAATCAATATAAGTTAAACTATATATCCCAGACACATATTGACTTTGTGAAACCTTATCAATTGGATAAGCATTCCCCCAAAGTTCCAATTGTCCATCCGAAGTAATTTTGATGGTCATTCCATTTGAGGACTTCCATGTGCCTACAGCTGACTTATAGTTACCATTTTTCAGTTCATCAGCCTTAAGTGAGCTTGAGCTTGTTTTATCTTCCAATGATGTTTTAGAACTACTATTACTTTCATCACTACTCAAATCCTCCCAATCCCAACTAGAAAGATCTGCTTTTTCAGCACCTGAATCACTGTCGTTTTTGACAAGAGGAGGGACCGTCATTATTAAAGTGGTAACCTGAACCACCGCCTGCCGTGACACCGACACTACCATAGTAGCTAAACGTCTTATCCTTGAGGTAAGCCAAGGTCATACGCTCACCTAACATTCCCAATTGCAAACCATCAGTCAGACGAATCACCTGACCATCATCCTTAGAAATAGCGTAGATATCCGTAATCATATAGTCTTTAAAGACATTTCCAGGTTTAAAAGCAAACACCAACTCGTCAACCCATTACCATCCATATCATAATAAGCATAGACAGTGGACGCCGGATTCGTTTGAGAACGAGCATAGGTCACCACCAAAGGATTAATTGAAGCGTCAGTTTGATTGTCAGCTACAGCTGTTTGATACTTGCTGATAATGTCTTCATAAGCAGAGGTATCTACTTTCTTCTCTTCACTTGAACTTGAGTCTTCGCTTTCGCTCCCGTCTGATTGGGACTGCTCTACTGATGAGGCAGAATTTGTTTGTGATAAATGATTAGACTGATTTGAACAGGCTACCAAAAGGGCTAGGCTAGATAAGCCAGTTACTAATAACAATATTTTCTTTTTCATGATAATCTTTCTCTCTATTCGGTTGCAGTAGAGCTAATATCTGAGCCGTAGGCAGGGTCTGTATAGCTTGGGGTATCACTATTTTAGTCGGTATCAGTTGTTGGTGGCTCATAGTTATACCGAGGAGCTTGAGGACGAAGATTCACTTGAGCTTGTTGAAGATGACGATGAACTAGAGCTAGATGACTTGGACGAAAACTTGGTTTTGCTTGATGATGACTACTTAGTAGCTACCTTGACTTGTACCTTAGCACGATTGTGCGTGGGTTGCAAAAAGACGATTGCCAAAGCCAAAAGGATAGCCGGTAGGGTAAAAGCCAAAATAAGGTAACGTTTTACTTTTAAATGACGAAGTAGTTTCATAGAGTATTCACATTTCTTAAATATAATTTTAGTATCAATTAGTCTTAGATAAAATTATATCAGAGGTATTAAAATGTGCAATATTGACATAAAGATTAGGGGATTAGAGAAACCGACTTTAAAAGAATTCAAAAATTGGTTTGATTACCTACACATTATTCAAAATCCATTAATCGAGCAATTCATTTCCTAAAGCATCTTGATGGTATTTCGTACCTGGTTTCGAAGTAAATATCATAATACCGAGAACAATATTCCATACGAGATTGACCGCTAAGAGTTGTTAAATGGGGACTCAACTTTAGTTGGCTTACATAACAAAACAAGTAAAATAATCCAACCTACAAACGGAATAAAAATAGTAAAAATATAAGGCCATGTATATCCAGTATCATGCAAACTACCAACTATTACAGCAAGACCTGGTAAGAACTCACCAATTGTATAGACCCACATGATAAGTCCAAGGATGAGTGAAATGATTGCCAGAGCACTTGAACCAATTGAAGAAGAAATTATTCCAACAACTGCTACCACTATATATGGGCACCATGTAATCAGAACATTGACCAAATAGGCAAACCAATAATCTGAGCAGCTTGAACGTCCCGTGAACACAACCCATCCAATATTTTTTAGAGAATTTCTCTATTGAAAACTACAAATACTCAATACTTACAAATCCCTTTATATCAATATTTAAAAAAGTGAAACTTTCATGAAAATAGACTAAAAGCCATAAAATTGGGGTGAAATTGACACAATTAACACCATAAAATAGACTAGCAATTATAATTGAATACAAAAATTATTATCAAAATAATATTACTATTTTCGATAAAATTTAGGTATCCAAAAAGCAGACTCCAAAGGTCTGCTTTTTACTATCAGCCGCTGACTGAGCTTGTGCTTGAGCTTCTTGATTATTTTTAAATGTTGCTTTTGCGAATGCAAATTGTTCTGCGGTAACTAACTGGGGCTGTGCCTGACTGGCTGTTGTCGTAGTAGTATTATCAACACTATCAGCATGTGCTTCTTCTTCTTGACTAATGATACCTGTCGCAAGGACAGCTGTCGCCAAAGAAACTGATAAAATGATTTTCTTAGAATTCATCCTAAACTCCTCTTGACTTTTAAACATTAAAACTCCCACTAATTATCCCCCCGAAAATTTGTCA
>ERZ1106923.408-NODE-408-length-16589-cov-18.774223_pt1 | contig 16589 bp, 23 predicted proteins | sample MGYA00403657_ERZ1106923 | MGnify/ENA primary metagenome ERZ1106923 (study PRJEB35170, sample SAMEA104062425) | human gut metagenome | biome: human gut; feature: human-associated habitat; material: faeces | place: Denmark | collected 2012-06-19 ...
GTGGGGAAGGAGGGGTGGAGGTAGAAGAGGAAATGACCAATCTGAATCACCTGCTTACCACAATACTATTGAACCAATAGTTATTCTATCTGTAAGTATCACTAGGTGATGCAATAGAGGACGATTCACACCACGAAGAAGATAGACTGTTGTTCCAATCATTCAGAACTCATAATGGGGATATGTGTGGGGTCAATTTGTATTTACTTGAGGGTAATACGGATATAGGGTGTTCTTTAATTGGATAAGAGCGACAATTGTCATTATTCCTTAGGCAATCGTCATGATCTTTCAGTTTCTTTTTTATTTGTTGTCCTAATTGCTTAATTATGTCTGTGGAAACATTGTTTGTGAAGAACAGTGATGATCTTCGTAAAGCGGGTGAATCAACGAATAAGATAGTGGTTGATAGTGGAACGTGCAATGATCCTAGTACTTGTGAATGGGATTTGAGTAGATGCAAGGAATTGACTGAGTTGGTTGTGGGTGACAACTGTTTTCAGCATGTGAAGGAGTTTAAGTTGATTGGAATGAGCAAATTGAAGAGTGTGGAGATTGGAATGAACAGTTTCACTCAATACAAGAATAGTGCTGGTAATGATCCAAATCGTCATTTCTATTTGAAGAATTGTCCCAAGTTGAAGTCATTGAAGATGGGTCGTTATTCCTTCTCTGATTACTCTGTGATTGAGATTGAGAATGTGGATGCATTGGAAGTGATTGAAATGGATGATTACAGTTTCTATCATGCTTCATTGGAGTTGAAGAGTATTCTCATTCACAATGAGTGATGACTAGACATGCCTTCTCTCAAATCACTCGTTTTCGGTTATGGTGCATTCGAGTATTGTTCTCGTGTTGTGTTTGAGAGTGATTGATTGTGATGTGAGTGATTGACTAGACTTGCCTGAATTGACTTCCATTCAAATGGGGTGGTGTGCATTCCAGTTCAGTTGTGATGATTCAAACAAATTGATAATGCGAAGTGCTTGCATGAATGTGAATTGATTGACTAGACTTGCCCAAACTCACCACACTCACAACAAGAGATAGTGGTGGTCAGATTAGTTACACATTCCAGAATCCTCGTCACATCACTCTCGAGAGTGATTCTCGCCCACTATGAATGATGTTTAGGCATGCCCAGTCTCACCAATGTGTATCTTCCATGGGCATTCCGCAACGACTTTGTGAAAGACGTCAACATCACAGGAAGCTTTGTGAAAGACGTCAACATCACAGGAAGTACTCACTTCATTCCTCTCTTACGAATAGACATTGGAACTCTTCGTAGCTACTTCAACTGATCACCGAGAGTCACATGACTCCTCTCTTTGTGCCACACACAATCCACACACACCCACTTACTATCCACTTCAGAGCTCATTCAGCGTCATTGGAGAGAGCGTTATCGCTGTGCGAACACGGAAATAATGACGATCCGCATCTGAAATGATGGAAATCCAATCAGAATCGTGGAAACTGGAAGTAATGATCATTCCCTCCACATCACCTGCAATTCACACCATTTTGCATTCCAAATCACCCACATCGCATCCCCATTCCAATGAGAACCAAAACCGAAACACTCATAATTCCAGCACAATCAGCCATTCCCGCCATAGAACTGCCTATCTCATCAATGTGGGTGTTCCTCTGGTAATCGTGTTGCAAAGGTGTTATTGCAAGCAGAGGAAGTGAGTTCTGCCTGTTTGGAGAAACGACACTGGAACGAAGAGAGTTTTCATGTCAATTGGTCAGTGAGATGATACGGGCCCCCTTTTCTCTCTGTGCTATGTGTAGTTCCACAAGCATAGGATTTCATTCTCAGAGATCAGTCGGATTCGTTTGAGGTGGAACCTGCATCTAAAAGGCTGAAGATAGAATGCATGAGAAGAAGAACAAAGGGAATAACCCATTTCATCCAGATTGTTGGAGAACAGTTATGGTTGTTACCACTTGTTTCTCTATTGTTAATTCCATTCATTTGGTTGGGTTAGAAAGGAAAGAGTGAGAATGAGAGATAGAGGACTGGTTAGGGGTTGAGCTTTGCCTCACATTGAGTATGTTGAACGACCAAACGAACTGTTCTATTGAAGAGAGGGTTGGAGTGAATCTCGATAAATCCAGTACGGTTTCAATGGATACTGGTGTGAGGTGCTGGAGTGAGAAACCGTATTGAAGCTGGACGTGGAGAGAGGATGAAAGGGAGTGATCATCCCTCCATTTAGAATTGGTGAGGTATGATCTGGAATTGGAGAGCAGAATACAATTACCACTAAACCTACACAAAAGTGGAAATAAGTAAAGTAGTGAAGAAGCGATTCTCTCACAAATCAGTAATCAACGTGTTATCAAGTCGCATTATCGGATATGGCTGATCACTCAGAAGATGTGTACGAAGTGGGAAACAGACTAGGAGCGGGGTCTGAGGTGCTTGAAGTGACTTATGGATAGAACCTTCGGAGAAGTATATGTGGCAAAGAATAAGAAGTCTGATGAGCTGGTAGCGATAAAGAAGGTGAAGTTGGTTGCAGACGATAAGAAGATCGAAAAGGAATCGGAGTTGCTGAAAGAATGCAAATCTTGTTTCATTGTGAGATATTACGACATGTTGAAAAGGGAAAGCGAACTATGGGTGGGAGGATTGTGGTTTAGGTAATGGTTGTAGATTGTGATGGAGTACTGTCACTGTGGTTCTGTGGGAGCGTATTTGAGGAATGGGAATCGATTGAAGGAGAAGGAATTGAGGGAGATGGTGAGTTGTGGTTTACTGGGGTTGTCGTATCTTCACAATGAGAACGTCATTCACAGAGTGACTGCTTAGATGAGTGATTGAGGTGTAGGACATCAAGCCAGACAATCTGTTCATTTCAGAGACTGGGTTGATCAAGTTGGGTGATTTCGGATTGGCAGTACAACTGAAACACTCCTGTTCAAAGCGAAACACGTTGTGTGGCACATCGTCGTATATGGGACCTGAAGTGTATGACGGTGGTACGTGTTTGAAGAGTGATGTGTGGTCGTTGGGAATCAGCATCATTGAGATGGCTGAGAACAAGAATCCATATGCTGATTGTTCATCCCTGCAGGTGATAAAGAAGGTGTGTTTTGAAGAGCCGCCTTCTCTCACTTCGTCAGAGTGGTCTTCCGATATGGTTGATTTCGTGAAGATGTGTTTGGTGAAGAATGTGAATGAGAGGGCATCAGTGGATGAACTGAAGAAGGTGAGTGTTGTTGTGACGCGTTAGGAGTAGCACCCGTTTGTGAAGGACTCCATCAATAGAATTGTGAAGGATGGAAACTCATCGGTGTTGTATGAACTGGCGAAGAAGATTGGGAAGGCAGAGGATGCCGCACCTGTCACTCCTACACCTGTTGACTCTCCTAGTGTGGATGTGGTTCGAATGAGTAGCGATAATCGAGATAAGTACGAGAATGTGTTGATTGTGGAGGAGGAGGAGGACATGTGTGAGGCAGATGAGATGACGGAGACGATCGTGGTGAGGGATGGTTTGTGCAATGATGATGGTATCGACAAGTGGGATTTGGGCGAGTGCGAGCGACTGGTGGAGTTGGTGGTGGGCGATAACTGTCTTGCGTACTTAGGGGAGTGGAAGTTGAGTGGGTTCAAGTGTTTGGAGAGAGTGGAGATTGGAATGGGGTGCATGTGTGAGGGTGAAGGTTGTTTTGAAGTGAGTGAGTGCGAGAAGCTGAGGCGGCTTGTGATTGGAAAGGAGAGTTGTGTAAAGTGGTCGTCATTTGTGATGAAGGACTGTGAGAATGTGGAGGAGGTGAGTATTGGCAATGGCTGTTTTGTTCGTTGTGATAACGCCGTGTTTGAGAGTGAGTTGTTGGTAATCAGATTGAGGAGTAGATTTGATATGGTTGAAGAAGTTGAGTTTGGGAAGAGAAGTGTTCAGAGGTGATGAAGAGAATGAGAATGAGTTGGTATTGAAGAGTGAGAGTGAGGAGATGGACTGAGGAGTAGGGCTACCCTCACTGACTGAGTTGAGGGGAAGAATGAATGCACTTCGGTGTGTGAAGACGGTTGAACTGGTGGACATGCCAGTGCTGACGAAGCGCGTGTTTTTTAGTGCGTTCAAATGTGTGGAGGATGTGAAGATGGAGAATGCGGGAAAGTTCGAGAATGTGAAGGAGTTGAAGGAGGTGATTGAGAGGAAGAGGAGAGAAGAGGAGAGAAAGAGAAGGGAGGAAGAGGAACGACGAAAGAGAGAAGAGGAAGAAAGGAGGAGGAGGGAGGAAGAAGAGAGATTGAGGAAGGAAAGAGAAGAAGCGGCGGCCATGGCGAAGAAGAAGGTTGTCATCAGTTGCAAGAGGGATTGGGATTGTATTGACAAGCGTGTGGGTGCGATTGAAGTGAGTTATGGATGCTGTAATGAAGAGGGTTTGAAGGAGTTGGATTTGAGAGGGTTTGTGAATCTGAGAGAGTTGAAGGTAGATAATGAGTGTTTTATGTATGTGAATGAAGTGAAGTTGATTGGATTGAGCGAGTTGGAGAGTGTGGAGATTGGAATGAACAGCTTCACTCAATACAAGAATAGTTTTGGTGATAATCCAAATCGTCATTTCTATTTGAAGAACTGCCCCAAGTTGAAGTTATTGAAGATGGGTCGTTATTCCTTCTCTGATTACAGGGTGATTGAGGTTGAGAATGTGGATGCGTTGGAAGTGATTGAGATTGGTGATGTGAATGTAGCGAGTTACAATTTCGATTATGCTTCGTTGGAATTGAAGAGTATTCTCATTCACAGTGAGTGATGACTAGACATGCCTTCTCTCAAATCACTCGTCTTTGGTGGATGTGAATTCCGTTATGGTTCTCGTGTTGTGTTTGAGAGTGAGTGAGTGTGATGAGAGTGATTGACTAGACTTGCCTGAATTGACTTCCATTCAATTGGGTTTTGATGCATTCGAGATAAATGATTCATTGATACTGCGAAGTGCTGAAATGAATGTGAATTGATTGACTAGACTTGCCCAAACTCAAATCACTCGAAACAAGGGATGGTGATTATGGTTCGCATAGTTCCACATTCCATGCTCCTCATCACATCACTCTCGAGAGTGATTCTCATTCACTATGAATGATGTTTAGACATGCCCAGTCTCACAGATGTGAATCTTTGTATATGGTGGGCATTCTACTACAAGACTGACGTCACAATCCGAGGCAGTACTCACTTCATCCCTCTCTTACGAATAGACATCGGAGCTCTTCGCAGCTACTTCAACTGAACACTGAGAGGCATGTGACTTCTCTCTTTGTGCCACACACACCCACAACACCCCCTTCCATCCACCTCAGAGCTCATTCAGCGGCATTTGAGAGAGCGTCATCGCTGTGCGAACACGGAAATAATGACGATCCGCATCTGAAATGATGGAAATCCAATGAGAATCGTGGAAACTGGAAGTATTGATCATTCCCTCCACATCACCTGTAATCCACACCATTTCGCATTCCAAATCACCCACATCGCATCCCCATTCCAATGAGAATCAAAACGGAAACACTCACAGTTCCAACACAATCAGCCATTCCCGTCACGAAACTGCCTATCTCACCATCCTCAACCCAATCCCACCATTCAAATCCCAATTCTATCTCCATTACCTCTTTATCACAATACCCGCAAATCTAACCATCGTCACATCCTACTCACACCACATATCCCAATCCAGCACCAAATACCCCCATTCCCAACCCTCCCCCAAATCACTCTCTTCCACCCACAAAACCACATCACATCACTCTACAACACCCTTACAATCCTCCCATCCCTGAAGAACACGCATTCCCCTAATCCAACACCAACACACCTCCTCCTCCACTTCCAACCCTAGCAAATGAAAGCAACCCCCATCACTCTTCAAACAGCACTAACCCAAAACCCGTTGTAACCAACAAACATCAGCACATCGCATTCATTACAACAAACAACTCAAGCTCGTAGTACTGTTTCTCCCTGTCGCTCGTCAACCTCCCATCGGTGCTAGAGACGTCTTCGCGCTCTTCATCCTTCCCGAGAACGGACCGAGCCTTCTGCAGCTTTCATCTCGCGAGTCACGGAAGGGACTCAGCAAGGTTATGTGGAGTACGCCCAAGAGATGATGGCGAGTCACCGGCGCGCAGTGGATTGGAGGATCCAGGAGTATGCGTTGGGGGAGAAAAGCGATTCTCCTCGATCTGGTCAAGGATCTCCGATGCATCAATGCGAAGTACCTGTCCAAGCCGAAATCCATTGTTGTGAGCGACAAGAAGCAGGAAGCGAAGTCAGGAAGTAGGAATTCCTCTTATTGGTTGATTGTAGATGACGAAAAGAAGTACCATCTCCAACGGACAAACGCGCCAACTCATCAACATCCTTCTTCACGAGACATGAGTGGAGGGAGACCGTGGAATCTTCATAACGTTCAGATGCAACCGCTTCACGGTACTCAACGCAAAGGCGGACTATAGGCTTTCTTCATCCAACATAGCATCGCATACAACAGGCTAGACATCAACACGGGCCTGTCTTCGCTCCAGCTCAGTGCCAATCATCACAGTCTCCGAGACAAGACGAAAGGACTTCATTCTGGACTGATCCAAGAACCTATGGACTCTTCTCTGCGCTTCACCAATTACATGGCGTGCCTCCTCTACAGAATGAAGCAGGGATACCCCGTAAAAGATCCCGTGGACGCGTTTCTTCAGGAAGCAAAGCGCATTTCTTCATAAACCAAAGCACATCTCTTATTTAACTCCCCAAACCATAAACGGTTAAAGAACTTCGCCTATTGGAGAGCTCCTGTGAGTTCTCAACACTACCCGTACAAATCCGAAAACTACTTCTTCCCTCCTTACGAAGACAATAAAGAATACATCCCTCTTACAAAACCAGAGGTTTCTTTCAATGATGCATATGTCCGGACAAATGCATCGGTTTCCGAATGCAATACTGTCGCATCAAGCCAGTACCATACCTCGTATTGGTTCATAGAACAGCCTCGGAAGAAAACCATCATATAACCAGTTGTACCCTTCCAGTTCAATAAGGAACAACACAGCACACCTATTGAAGTACACATTATCAGAAACAACGCACACTAAACACATGGCATGAAATCCATACCAATTCCACTCCTACCCACACTAACCGTTCCATAACGCCATTCCCTTACAACGCAGCATCCTTCCACTTATCAATGCAAACCCTAAATGGCAACAACCCCGATTCCAACGTGCTCCACCCCTCCCGCGGGAATACCAACAATCCCATTCCTCCTCCTTCTGACCCCATCCAGCTCACCGACCACCCTCCAACACCCAGCAGAAGAACGCACAAGCCCACCCCCACTCCCACCCAAATTCCAATCCACGTTCCCCAAAGAAACACACAAAACGGTGCGCTTCCCACCCCTTCTCCCATGGAAAAGAGTACGGTAAAGGCAACACAGCTGATATCCATTCCCAGCGCTTCCATTACCGCTGTGGGTTCCTATCGCAATTCTGTGTTTGTATCCGTTTACGGAGATAGACTCTTTGTGTACACACTGAAATCAGGTACGGAATTGAAGGATCCGGCTTCATTCTAGAAAACGGCACGACCTCTGCTTCTGAGCCCAAAATCGTTGACCATTTCTTCGGAGTGAAGACGAGCGCTTCGTGCATCCTAGTGGATACCGTCCACGAGCTTCTCCTCTGCCAAACCGTGAAGGGCGTTTATGTAATCCCCACTTCAATCCTCTCATTTGCAGTGCGTGGACATCAACGATCTGAATAAGAAGACGCTTCTGCCCGGGACCGAGAAGTGTACGTGTTTGGCGCTGAAGGTGGATTGCTCCCACCTGTGTGTCGGTGTGCGAAAGAAGACCCTCGTGTTCGCGATAAATGCCAACGGAAATGAGTTCCGCTACGTCAACTACATTCCGTCCAAGGGTGCGTCTTTCCCGCCCACTTCATCTCTAGAAACGCCGCGCTGCATGGAGTGGTTGGACTCCACGCTCTTTGTGGGTTGCAAGATTGCGTACTACCTGCAAGACACGGAGTCCTTCTCCATCACAAAGACAGCGCTCACCAAATGCACAAAGTCAAACCAGTACCTCCTGTCCGTCGCGCTCTCCACTCACTCCGAAGTGCTTCTCGTGGACAGCGACAACTCCATCCACATCGTCGACAAGCAGGGCATCCCCACCCGTCAGGTACTCCTTCCCTCCTTTCCCTCACTCTTAGGTACCCCCTCCTCACCTCTCTCACCCCTAGGTACTCCCCACACACTCCCCTCACTCCCAGAGCGAAGACACCATCAGCCTCACCACCCAGCCCACCCAACTCATCACTCTCTACCCGTACCTCTTCGTCGTCGTCAAGACATACCTCTACGTCTACAACCTCGCGTCGCTCCAGCGCATCCAGGTCGCTCTCCTCGCTCTCCATCACCGCTAGCGCATTCCCCTCGAGGGCGCGTTCCACCTCGTGCCCAACGACAACACCTCGGGCTCCTCTCTGTTGCTGTACTCACACCACACCATCTACAACCTCGGACTCCTCTCGCCTGAGGACCAGATCACGCTCCTCCTATCCCAATCACCCCCAGGTTTCGACCAGGCGATCGCCGTCGCGTGCAGCCACGATCTGAGTCCGGAGACCATCCAACGCCTCCACCTCCAGTACGGCTACTACCTCTTCTCCCAAAGTACTCCCGATTTCTGTCACTCACTCGCAGGTCTGTTTGACGACGCGGTGCCGCACTTCACGGAGAGTCGGTGCACGCCGCAGCAGGTGCTCGGACTGCTTCCCGAGCTCAAAATCCCCTCGATTTCTACCATGTGATCTACCCAAACAAGCCATCATTCCTAGACCCGACAGCGAGAACCCGTACAAAACCCAGCCCATTTCCGCCCTCACGCGTCGTCGCGCGTTCGAGGCCGTGCTGAGCTACCTGCAGTCGGTGCGCGCCGCCACCCTGGCTGAGGAGCCGAAGCCCTCCGCCTCGGCGATCACCACGCTCACCCTCGTCGACACGGTACGTCTGGCGCGCTCGACTGACCGCTAGGCGTTGGTGTTCCTGTGGATCAGCCTGCAGGCGGCGAGTGCGCTGCACGACTTTTTGCTGGGCGCGAACTGGTGCGACATGGGCGCGGTGGAGGAGCGTCTGGTGGAGAACATCCAGGGCGCGCTGACGGAGAAGTCGCGACTGGTGTTCACCTTCGCGCTGCTGTGTCTGTTCGAGGGCAAGCACCAGTACAAGCGAGTGTGTGGTGGGGTGTGGCGTGAGGCGTAGGCAGTGGAGATCGTGCTGTTCCAGATGCAACAGTACCCCACGCTGACGCCGGAGCGCGTGCAGTTGTTGCAGGTGCTGACGCGCGTGTTGTTCGGGCTGGACGCGAGCGACGAGGCGCTGGTGTTCAAGTGCAGTGAGAAGATCTACCAGGAGATGCCGTCGCAAGTGATTCGCTGCTTCATCGACGAGGAGGGCATGATCGGGCATCTTAACATCTATCACGTGGTGAAGCACCTCCAGCAGCTCACGGCGAACAAGCCCACGGTGTTCGAGCGCAACGAGCTGGTTCTTCAGTACTTGAGTGTGGTCACGCCGCACCTTGCCTCGTTCGCGGCGACTGATGTGGCGTTGGATCACAACCTGAGTCACACGCTCGCTGTGTTGTACATTGACTCGATTCATGATTTGATGAAGCGTGAGTGTGTTGTGAAGAATGAGGAGTGTGAGTGTGTTGTGAAGAGTGAGAATCATGACTCCAACCCAGAGAATGAGGAGTGTGACTCCAATCCAGAGAATGAGAATCATGACTCTGTCGCGACGAACGACACTTACAACCCCAACCCAAAAATGGAGAATCACTCCACTGCAGAAAACTCCCCTTCTGAAAACGAAAAACGCATCGCCTCCCTGCGCGCCTCCCTCCAAAACCTCCTGCGAACCAACCGCTGCTACCTGCCCGACCTCCTTCTGAGCATGATCAAGGAAGACGAGCTGTTGGAGGAGCGCTGCGTACCCCCCTCACTCCCCCCTCATCCCTAGATCCTCTACGCGCGGATGCACCGTCACGTGGAGGCACTCACCATCCTTCTGTTCAAGCAGCAGTCGGTCGACAAGGCGCTGGAGTACTGCGCCGAAGTGGTGAAGAAGGAAGAGGCGGAGGACCAGCAGGTTTATCTCCATCTCCTCCACCTGCATGTTCGGTTGTTCTTGATCATCAATAGACTCCTCCACCCGCCGGAGTCCACGCCAGCGGAGCTGAAGGAGAAGTACTTCGCCGCGTCGTTCCAGATTCTGGACCGCTACCACGCGCATTTGGTGCCGGAACAGGTGCTGGACGAGTACCCGGAGAACACGCCGATGGAGAAGCTGTTCCCGTTCATTCAGCAGGCGACGACCTCGCTGACGGAGACGATGTACAACACGCGGATGAAGTACAATCTGATCATGTCGGATTACCTGGATGTGGGAGAGTGGGTGCGGAGTGAGGCGTAGAACCAGCACGTCGTTGCGAACACGCGACAGAACGGCATCAAAGTGGACGAGAGCTCTGTGTGCGCGAAATGCGGAAAGCCGCTGGGCACGTCGGCGATCGTGTGGGTAAGTGATACGGAGCTGTACCACTATAACTGCTGTGAGATCGAGGGGTGAGCGTGGACTCGGAACTTGATGGGTAGGGAGATGATGCTGAAGAAGGACCTGCGAACGGGCCTCGTTCAGAAGATCCGCATGTCGGAGGCAAAGGTGTGTTGTGTTTGTTCAACAAGGAGGCGATGGAATAAAGGTAATAGTGACAACAGACGCGACTCGCTTCAACGACAGGAGCGCTTATTTATAGACTACAATGTGAACCCCAGCAAGCACAGCCCACTTCCCTTCAGCTTGTTCTTTTCTCTCTCCACGCTCTCCTTGGCCTCCTTCAGTTTTTGCACCTTCTGGAACAGGGGAGACTGCTTCAGGATATCGGGGAGAACGACATAACGGATGCGGCTTCCGCGAATGAACACGTTCTCCAGTTTCGAGAGTTTTCCGTCGCGCGCTCTCATCGTGACGCTCGTCAGCTGGCAGTTCATGTTGTCCTCGGATTTCACCAAGTGGCCTCTGTACTTCTCTCCATTCGTGAGTTCCACGATCACCGTGTTGCCCTCTCCCTCGTGGAATAGTTTAATCGGAACACTCACAGACATGGAATCCTTTGTTTTGGGTCTTCCAAGGAGTTGAATTGGTCCGGAAATGGGGTCGATTTTGGGTTGATGGGAGGGGTGTTTTTTTGGAGTGAGTAGTTTCTTAATGAGAAGCGCAAGCTGTGCTTAATGGGAAGCGTTAGCGTTGCTTAATGAGAAGAGAGAGCATTGCTTAACGACAGGAGAGAGCATGGCTTAACGAGAACCACAAGAACTACTCACTGACGAACGAAAGCAACTCGCTCCTAGACTAAAACACATACGCAACTCCAACAAACACATCCCGATGCTACAAGAGAAGAACCGTTCTAAAGGGAACCATTAAGAAGCAAACTGCTCATTGGAGCGACTGCCCTCGGACAGGTGCAACGCGCGCCGTTTGATCTTCTCCTCGGATACGATAATCGCATCCGTCTTGGTCGGGTCGGACGTGGAGACCGTGGCTCTCACAATGACCGTGTGCGGAACCGAGACTGCAACGTTGGAAGGAAACCAGCTGTGACGGAAGGTGCAGAAGTTGAGACTCGCGATCCAAATGGCGCTGATAATGTCCACTAACCATGAGACAGAGGCGAAGTCAGCACCAGAGTAGTGCTTTCGCGCCGCGAGACAGAAGACGGAGAAGAGGACGAGGACGAGCAGCGTGAAGACGCGCCATGCCCAGCGCACGAGCGGACGGTTGGTCTTCCACAACTCGTCCGAGAGCAGCATCACGGTCACGAGGAAGCCCGTGTGTCCGCTGAAGATGAGATCCCCGCAGTTGAGCGCGTGTCCGAACATGGTCCCTTGGTTAACGAAGATGGCTTTGATGCTCTGCGGCGCGTAGTCGGGCGAGCCGGGTCTGCAATGAGGAGCCGGACCGGGAAGCAGCGTCCACCATCCCATAATCCCCTAGAGAGAGAAGAAGGCGCAAACCCAGTACCTTGCTGAGGATCATGGTGCTCGCAATGCGACCAAAGTCCCCCCACATCTTGTTGCGCACCGTGGGGTGGAGGAAGAGACTCCGCACGACGCACAGCATGATGTAGGTGACGAGAATCGCGTCGGAGGTTTCGGCGTATTTCAGGGGGATTTCTGGAACCGCCCGGAACCCGATGTCGAACCTACACTCGATGCAGGTGGAATGGCGTACAGCGCCTCGCCCTTGTGGTGGAGATAGTGCGTGAGGTTGTTGAGCGAGGAGGTGGCGATGCCGCAGGCGAAGAGGATGATCAGGTTGCACGACATGCGATAGAGCGAGGCGTCCAGCTTGGCCTTGAACAGGTTGGTGAGCACGACGAAGAGCGTGAAGCAGGCGACGAACGTGGCGTAGATCACCATGTAATAGAAGATGGACTCTTCGGCTAGGGTGAAGAGAGAGCGGAGTGGGTACACGGGTCGAAGAAGAGGAGGCTGAAGAAGGACACCCACAGAAACACCAGCAGATAGTTAAAGGACTACGGATGACGGGAGCGAGGAGGATCCACAATCACCACGGGAACCCAAGGTGCAGAGCGTTTGATTTCGTCAATGTCGAAGGGTTCGTAGTAGAGGGAGGGGTCGATCTGCGGTAAAGAGCAGGGATAGACTATGATGGACGGCAACAAGGGAAGAAACAAGTCCACTTGAAAAACGGCACTCTCCCGGACGAGCCGAGCTTTCTATAGGTGAGCGCGTTGAGCATGAGGAACAGGATGCGGTACACTGAAAAGAGGGGAACGACGAAACGAAGGAGCGCCATCTTCACGAGCGCTTCGAGAGACTGCAATCACAGGGAATAAGAGAGAATACCGCAGCGTTCCGATAGCCCACGATCACGGCAATACCGACGACGATTGTCGCACTTATCCATCGCCGATGGTTTTGAATCTCATTGGGGTGGTGCATAGGTGAATACTAGTCTTCCATCTGTCAAGTGATATATGACGGCGAAGAAGGGTGCGCCCGCAAAGTGGATCCCTATTCTGATTCTGTGCAGCGGTTCCTTTCTCGGTTCGGAGAACGGCAGTGTCAGAGAAAGCCTGGAGTGTGTCGACTCGCGATATCTCTATAGATTCTCGATGTCTCTACAAACTCTGCCTATTCTCCACGTGTCAAATGATTCGGTTTGAAAGAGAGGAAGCAGCCCACTTTACGGAGGAGGAGAATAGACTCCCACATTCCCCAACCCTATGAAATGAAAAAACAATCACAATTTCACTAACGGAATAGATATGAAACGAATCGCATCACGAATGAGCAAAATCGCCCCGATATTTGACCAAAGTCCCGCCTAACCTGAAGCAATAACGGAAAATGGAGAGGGAAAAGCGAGCTCTCTTGAAGGAAATTGTAAAGAAATGCGTGTGCAGTCTGGGCGAATGCGGTATTTCTCTCGAGTTGGTAATCATCCTAGTGATTTGCTTCACTACCCCAGACCACCGTTCCTTCATTAATTCTTGTTTCCACTCCTTCTGCAGTGATTGTCTTCAGGAGGCAAGCAAGACAAATCAGCAAGCGTGTGTCGGGCAAGGATTACGCATAGTTTATGCCCAATTTGCAATACACCGTACAGTACCATGATCAACGAAGAGGTTGCGATAGGCGACAGGGAGTGAGCTGTAGGAGTACGTAGATACCATATTGGAGATCGTGATGAGTGATGGCGATGTGAGACTTTGTACGCACCGTCATGAATAGCAATATGAACACAATTTCCAAGAAAAGAAGACGATCATTCCTCCCGTCCTTCTGCGCCTTCCCTTTCATGAATAGGACATGCGACAGTCCATGATGGCAATCCGTGAGATACACAAAATGAAGAACGTTTGCATTGGGAAGCGTGCTTGAGACGTAGGCTGTCGTGGAGATGATAGCGAAGGAGAACTTCACGAACTCGGAAGTACGTTATCGAAGCAATAATCAGACGCAGACTCTCCTGAATGCCGCTCAAAAGATCAACGCGACGATCACCGTGGATACAAAGGTACCATCATTCCCTTGAACTTACGAGTAGCCGAACGAAAAGCAGAATGCGCTCCTGGACCTCCTTCCCAACCATGTTAACGATTACTGCAAGGTGTACTCCTTCGTGGTGCACATGGACGACGAATACATCGACACGATCAACAACCTGAGAATGAGACAGAGAGAGCTCGACATTGGCGTAGATTCCGCAATCGTCGCTGAGTGGTAGAAACTGGTTTGCATTCTCGCCAACTGCAACTCCTACCCCGGAGTGAACACGCTCTGCGATATCATCTACAACTACCAGTCGACGGTGATCATCGCCATGTACGCCTCACTCCTAGAAAATCGCTATCATCATCAACTACCTGTTCAAGCTGGAGCGCAACGGCTACCGCGAGACGGAGGAGCTGCTGAACTTCCACAAGGACCTCGACCTGGCGGACGTGGACGCGTTCTTCAAGCACTACTACCACAACCAATGGCTGGACCACACGCACTTCGACGACGAGAGGGTGGTGAAGGTGGACGTGGCGGACAACAAGGTGGTGGGCGTGTTCGGCAACGACTACAACCGCAAGGGACATCTGGTGTACACGGGTCGCTACGAGAAAGGGAAGTTCAACGGGCACGGCAAGCTGTACAACGAGGAGCGCTGCTACTACGAGGGCAACTTCGAGGACGGCAAGCGAAGCGGGCGGTTCAAGTACCACACGGAGCGCTACGTCCTGTTCGAAGGGAACTTCCACGACGACAAGCGTCAGGGCAAGTGCACGGAGTTCTACAGCGACGGCCGTCGGCGCAGCGAGTGCGAGTACGTGAACGACAAGAAGAACGGCCGGGCCAGCGAGTTCGACGGCAATGGTGGACTCCTCTTCAAGGGCGCATACAAAGACGACGTGCGCTCGGGCGAGGGCAGCGAATTCTTGGGCCCCCACATTTGCAAGCACGGCACCTACAGCAACGGGAAGCTGCAGAACTGGAAGTGGTGTTACATGCTGACGCCGACGCTCCCGATGGACATGAACACGGCCGACCACACGTACCCGGACAACTACTACGAGAGCCAGCCGATTGAGCTGTTCGGCAACGACTGCGTGCGCTTGTTTGACTGCTCGAAGGGCAGCAGTAACGGCTCGGATCCCCGCGGGAATGTGGGGAACGGCGGTCGCGACGACGACAAGGCGAACAACTACTTTTTGTGTGGGCGAGTGTGGGCGAGTTGAGGGGTAGTCATTAACAACGAGTTGTTGGGAGCCATTCTCGAGTTCGTGAACCAGAAGAAGCAAATCGTGGGCCCCCACAGCGACACGTGCAAGCATCTGACGGTGTACAGTGCGTGTGCGCGGCGGCGTTGACTTGTAGGCAACCTGGTGGACACGATCGACTTCGAGGCGTTGTTGTCGATCATCGTGCGCGTGACCATGTTGTCTCGTATTGTGTTCAAGAGTGGTGGCGTGTGGGTGACGTGACGAATAGACTTGCGTCTGAAGCACTTCGTGCGCGTGCCTTGCAACATCACGGCTTCGGCTATCTCGTTTATCGGTAGGAGAAGCGATGAGGCGTGAGCAGAAGGCTGTGTGTTTGAGGACTTCGCACTCGACTACCCGCTGACGCAGAACCTCAGCGAGCTGACCTTCCTGGGTGCGTGCTGGCTTGACGCATGAGGCGTAGATTGTCAGGGCGTGTCGCGGCTGCGGCTGAAGAAGGGTCTCTACAGCTCCGTCAAGGAGATGCGTCTGATGAGTGGGTGTGGGGAGTGGTGTTGAGACACAGGCTGCTCGGACATGGAGGAGTTGGTGGTGGAGGAGAACAACTGCTCGATGGTGCCTCGTTTCGTGATGGACCGAGGTGGCTGCGGCGAGGGGGGGTGACCCGTAGGGTTCTCGCAGCTGAAGCAGATCGTCTTCTGCGACGGCGCGTATATGGTTTGCACAGACTTCTATCTTTCGGGTTTGGACGAGGAGACGGCGTGAGGCGTAGTGTTGCCCAACTTGGAGTTCTTGAAGCTCGGCAAGAAGTGCTTCCGCTCCGCGTCGACGGTGACAATCACGCACTGCACGCGTCTGGAGAAGATCGAGATGGACGACGACGTGTTCCTGAACTGCTCGCGCTTCGTGCTGAGCGCAGTGCCGGCGTTGCAGTCCATCTCCTTCTCGCGCGGGAACATGAAGAAGCTGTCGACCATCGGCGTGAGCGGTGGGGCGCGAGGAGGAGCGGTGACGCGTAGACGCGCCCTCGTTGACGACGATCACGTGGAGACTGGTGAATCGGAAGACGCCGCAGTCGAGCTTTACGAGTAGCGATGGTGTGGGAGACTGACGAGTAGACGTGAACGAGGAGGGTTTGAAGGCACTGAACAAGTGGATGGGGCATTGGAGTGTTTGTTCAACAAGGAGGCGATTAATGCTTTAAACGGAAGACGGAGTCCACAGCCGTCAGATTGCCGTCGTGCGACTGGATCAGCGGGTTG
>ERZ1106923.409-NODE-409-length-16552-cov-17.946111_pt1 | contig 16552 bp, 17 predicted proteins | sample MGYA00403657_ERZ1106923 | MGnify/ENA primary metagenome ERZ1106923 (study PRJEB35170, sample SAMEA104062425) | human gut metagenome | biome: human gut; feature: human-associated habitat; material: faeces | place: Denmark | collected 2012-06-19 ...
GCGCTGCCTATGAGAATGGTGTGTTGAAGGTGAGCATTCCCAAGAAGGCTGAACCGACTACTGCGAAGAAGTCGATTACTGTAAACTAACTGTATTCTATTCACTTCTCTTTGTTAACAAACACGAATCACTGAGCTGACGACAACGTTGAGTCGTGATTACTACGCATGAAGACCCTCATCCACTCTTACTAGTGATAGTTTCCGAACACTCTAATGACGACGTAAATAAGCAAACTAGCAAAGAGAGTGACGATTCCACCGAACCAGAACTGACTGTCGCTCATCGCATAACTACGCCTCACACGCCCAGCGCACTCTCACTTCAGCGACATGAACGGCACCATGGAGCCCGTCACATCCGTGCAGGACAACGCGAACGTGGAGACGAAGAGCAGGACGTGCATTAGGAGGATGTCGTAGAAGTACGCTGCGGTGATGTTGGGGATCATCAACAACAACATGCAATCCTGGAGCGTGTACAGCACCCAGAAGATGAAGTGACCCATGAAGTCGCGATCGCCGTCCTGCGTTCCGTTGATGGTCACGAGCTCGATGCACACGCCCTGCACGACGGCAAGCAGCAGGAAGTACACGAACTCTCGAGCAGAGTAGATGGAGGAGTGGTGTGACGAACTCGCGTTGTAGTAGCGGTAGATCTGCGGGTTGTTGAGCAGCTGCTCGTCCGAGAACACGCGCTTCAGGATGAGGGAGAGAATTGGGATCTAGTCCTCACGGAGTGACAGAAATCGGGACGAAAAGGGCAATGGAGTAGATAAACAGGTACCACGCGTTGAACAACGAGGCGCCCGAGAAGAGCGTGTAGAAGCAATACCTACTCGTGAGCGCAGCACACAGCCCTTACGTGGTCTGGACGGAGCAGAGGACGATGGACTTGAACATGGAGTACGAGGACAGGCTCCACGAACGACTGTAGTTGTTCACGCCGTGCACGCAGAGGAGACGCCGCAGCTGGCTGAACTCGTTGATGACGAAGTCGCCCGCCAGAGACGCCTATTCCTCAGAGCCGCGACGAGAAGAGACCTGTTCGCCCTCCTTCCCGCGGATCGCCATGCCGCAGTCGCTCTTGAGCAGCATGCTCACGTCGTTGCCGCCGTCGCCCACAGCCATCACCACCTTCTTGCTCGCCTTCTTCACGTGGTGAACGATGTCCGCCTAGAAGTGACGTCGCCGGACAGCCAGTACCTTCTGCTTGGGCGTGATTCGGTAGCAGATCGCGGACTTGCACTGCACCGCGTCGGCGAAGAACTGCTCGGGCGGAGGCGTTGATGGAGAAGCTTCCTCGCTCATGCAGAGCGTCAGCGCGTAGCCGCTCACCACCACGGTCAGAGACGATGCATCTGAGGGTGAGGAAGGCGGAGAGAAACTACCTTCCTGCTGCACGCGGTCATGGAAGGCGGCGATCTGCTTGAACACGTCCTCGCGCGTCGTGCCGTTCACGTAGAACACCTGCTCCGGGTGGTCCGGCGACAGCAGGCTGCAGTTCTCGCTGATGTGAAGAGCCGTGTGCAGCTGGTCGCCCGTGACGAGCCAGCACTTGATGCCGCAGTCCAGGAAGAACTACGCATGACGCGTCGCTCGCACAGTCACCGCCACCGTGTCCTTCACGTGGTCCTGCAACATGTCCTCAATGGCGGTGGCGCCCAGCGGCGTCAGACGCGTCTCGATCTGCTTGGTGCTACAGCGTGACACCCAACGCCAGAACAGCACGCCTGCTCCACGAGACTCTCTCGCTCGTGAATGGAGCACTCCGCAGCGGTCATGTTGTTGTTGAGCGTGGTCCACTCCTCCTCGGCGAGACTGCGCATCGCCAGCACCAGCTTTCTGCGTCTACGGGTGACTCGCACTTCCAAATACCACCCCTTCTTGTCGCACGTCCGCGACGTGGATCGCAGTAACTCCATCTCGCTCGCGTTGTCCAGCTTGTATGACTGCTGCGAGTCCATGCGACTCACCTCGCTCTCCTTCTCGTCGCACTCGGCAAGCACGCACTCCTCGGCGCCCTGCACGTCAGTCCACTCCACCACGCACACCTTCACGTACACGCGAATCACTCCGTGCTTCTCGTTCTTCGCCACAACACTCATGCACTTCCGCTCGCTCGAAAACGCGTTCACGCGCAGCAGCTTCCACTCCTCGGCTTCTCCACCGTTCACACGCAACACCACCGTCTCGTCGCTCTTCTGCACAATCACGCTGCCCAACTCGCGGACGCCGTACAGCAGAGCCACTTCGTCGGGGTTGTCGGAGCACAGCTTGCCCTCGCTCAGCACGCAGGAGTTGCAGAGAAGAATGCAGCGCTGTAACTCCTCCTGAAGAAGCGTCTAGTCATGACTCCATGCAGAGACTACCACATGCGTTGGCCTCGTGTCGGACCACTGCACGCGCGGTTCTTGGTAATCATAGACATCCTCCGAATGATCGGGTATTTCCAGACTACGACTCACACCTCGCCCCAGCAACAACATCTCGTCCTCCACGTTCAGCTCTCTCAGCACCAGCTCGTTCTTCGTGAGCGTGCCCGTCTTGTCCGTCAGGATATAACTGACATGACCCAGCGTCTCGCACAAGGAGAGCGAGTTGCAGTGCACCTGCTTGTCCGCGGGCGTGCCCTTCGGGTTTCTACGCGGAACGCCTCTCTCCCTCGCCTACAAGTGCTCGTCCTTGTGGATGAACGCTGTATAGATGATCTTGATCAGCTCCAGAAGCACCTTCAGCGTCGACGGCACCATGCCCGCGTTGAGCAGCAAGAACCGAAGCGGGATGATCAGGTGGATGAGGTCCAGGTCGGTTTCCAGGTACCAGCGCGGCACGTCCTTGTTCACCGCGATGCCGATGGGTGAGAGGATCACGGTGAGAATGATCTGATGGTGATTTCCCTCCTTCTGCGCCACCTGGAAGACGAGAATGATCACGGTGAAGACGTTGCTGATGTGGTCGCTGGAGGAGATCTTGTACTTGGGCTTGCACTTGTTCTGGCCGAACTTCGTCTCGTTTCCCGTGTACACGGCGGCGCCGTATCTACCTCTGACGCCAGGAACGAGGGACCGACACGAAGCGCGTGTTCTGGAGGCGTGTGACCTGAAGGAGGAGATTGGCGGTGGACAGACTGATCTCGTTCGAGTCGTTGAAACGCATGCTACGGTGAAGAAGGGACGACTCTGCTACGTTCCCTTGAACTGGTACACGTGCGGGTTGGGGGTTTCGCACTCGATTTGGATCTGCGCCGCGTTCAGTTGTCGTTGGAGCGCGTCCAGAGAATCGCCGTGGAGAGCCTGAGCCAGAGGAAGAGGCGCCTTGCGCTGCTTCAGGTTCGTCTCTCCGTCGATGTTGGTCGTCTAATGCTCAATGAAATGCGTCGAAGGCACCTGAATGGAGCAAGAGCCATTCGATTCGCTCGTGCACAACACGACCATGTCGCACGGGATTTCCTCTCCTTCCTTCACGTGGGATGAAGGTCACATTCGCATGGGGAACCAGGATATGTACACAATGTCTCCAACCTGCAGATCCTTCGACTTGATTTCGGTCAGAAGGTCTCCGCGGAGAACACGGACGATGCTGTTATTCGCCGTCTTCCTGTCAGCGAAAAGGATCGAAACTACCTTATCCCTCTTGTAGCGATGATAGTCTTCAACGCCTTCGCGGATGCACGTAATGGCGAAAATCACGCCAATCGGGATCCACGTGGCATACGGATTGTACGATGAGATGATGGGGAATATCTAGAATGAACAACGGTGCACACAATCCACCTCCAGAATCGATTCCAGCAAGAAGTACGCATTCAGCGGCTGCCTATACGCATGAACTGACAACACCAAAACACGAACAGAACCTGCTGGAAAATCGTGCAGAAGAGGAACGACCACCAGTGGTACTTCGTATTGCGAATCGTATTATCGACAAAACCCTTGTTCACCTTGTTCACGAGAATCGTTCCTATACAGTGACTTCTGATTCTATAGTTCTACGTGTTGCCGTGCTGTCTACCATCCTGCCTTGTTGGATGACCGAACAATCAAAAGAACTGGCTGAAAAGGAAGATTCATGTTCTGTACAAAATTCGTGCACTTCGTAATTGAGCAAAACAAACGCAACCGAAACACGTTGAGACGCAAGCAACTACAAATCCGAACTATGCACCACTTCTTGCACGACCGATAGAATGTGTCTTCCTCCCGTACTCTTCCCCAACCCACTCGCATACGGTGCAATTGCATCGATGAGTGTCTTGCGGGCTTCTCTGCTCACATTCCTCAGCAATCGCTGAATTACGTAATTGGCAAACTACACGTCACTTCGGCAATCGATCCCAACATCGTGATGCAACAGCAACTCCAAATGACTGCACTGCACAATCTCCATGACAATCGCTTCGGACAGATCCTCATCGCCCAGCAGAATCACCCTCTCCACCACATTGCAGCTGTACTTCTGACAGCAATACTCCACAACGTGCCCCAGCACACTGCGCCCCACCTGCACCGCCTGCTCTCTGCTCCCGTGCTGCATCAAGTACTACACGTCACAGCGGAGGCGAAGTCCCACCTGCACCACGTAGTTCCCGAAGGGGTTGGGGATGATGACGCAGCTGTGCGCCACCACCTGCTCGATGAGCTGCGCCTGGTAGCGTGGCGGCGCGGCGGAGAAGAAGCGTTGCACGACGCAGCAGCCGTGTCGGTGTGTGGAGATCTACTGGGTAACGGAGCCAACAAGGACTACTTCCACCGCGCCCTGGATGATCTCCTGGTAGAAGGCGTCGCAGCTGGCGCAGGGGTAGCACTGAACGCAGCGCTGGATGACGTGCGTGCCGTTGACGTGCGAGGCGAGGAACGCCACGGAGCCCTGCAGCGCCGTCAGCACGACGGCGATCTGCGACGGCGTGAGACACAGCTACACGTGAAGGCACGTCACAGCCAAAACGGCGATCAGGCTCTGAACACAGCGCGTGCCGTGAGGGTTGGTGGAGGCGGAGACGATCGCGTCCTTCACACTCAACAGCTATGAGTCACGCCAGACACCGACATGCACGATGTTGTTGCGCAGCGCGTCGTCGCCGCGCTCTGCGAGCTTCTGGAAGATGTAGTTGCCGCACGGGTCCATCATCAGCTCCACCAGGTGCGGCTTCACCTCCTTGAACGCTCGGCGCACGGAGGGCAGGGAGGCGTCGTCCAGGAGCTGTTGGAGCACGCGGCAGCTCGCGTAGTCGCGAGAGGCCTCGAAGAGGCGTCCTTGGAAGGAGCGGAGTGTGGGCGGCTTCTGGGAGCGGCTGCGGTGCGTGGAGTTGAGGGAGCGAGGCGTGCTCTTGTTTGATGAGGAGTTTGGGTTGAGATGGGAAGAGGAGCGATCTGATTGAGGATGAGGAGACGGGTTTGGATAAAGATGAGAAGGAGACTGGCTCGGATAAGGGTGAGAAGGAGAGTGAGATTGGTTCGAAATAATGGAGTTGGAGTACGAATTGATTGAACCCAAGTTGTCGCACGAAGGATGGTACGGGGAATGCAGTGAAGAGAGAGAAGAGTATGGCTGTTGAAAAGGAGACAACGATGCGATGGTGTTGGGAGTGGAAATGGAATAGGAAGGAGACAAGGCATCAGCATCCATGACCTCTTGCAGGTTTGGAAGGGAAAGATCTGAGACAACGGAGTCTATGCGTGAAATTGGACGACAAGCAACAACATGGTTCCGAAACATCCTCTCCCAAAATGGAAGTCCGACTAGCACTTTGCATAGGAACAGCACGAAATGAACTGGTCTCTGCCAGCGATGAATTACGTAAAGACGAAAAGGGTAACAACTATGCATAATCCATCCCTTTATCAATCACGTTATTATACATTGCATGATTAGTACGAGGAGACGAAATAAACGGATTATGCAGGTCATTGAAGCCAAGATCCCAAGAGCAAGTACCATTAGGAGTCTGTGCGTCAGAAAGGATGACCCGATCCCGCAACAACTCGTCATTTCTGTTCAGATAAGAACTATTTGTGAAGATGCTCAAACGACACTCTACGATGGTCTAAATCGACAAGCATCAGCACACAGGTTATTCTCCGTGTCTCCAAAATCCATAGTAGAGTTAAAGAGTCCCTTCGGAGAAGCATCCACCTCATCGAAAGAAGTGCGAATAGAATCGACAACCGAATTCATATTCTGAATATCCTTCGCCCAGAAAGAACAATATGAATTCCACGCTTTTGGATAATCCAAAAGGATGACACAGCGAGTTTGAGAGGCGTTTCATCCTCCAAAGCGTCTCTCCTCTGGTTGCAACAGACAAGACACACTCAAGGATGGTTCCCGTGCAAAGCGTGAAGCAGCGTCTCCGTGGATCACAGACAGAAACGGGAAACGGATCCACTACCGAATCGCAATTCCATAATGCAATTCCGTGTCACACGTACAAGAAGAAGCCTGCTCATACTAATCCCCTCTCATGCCCTGCGTTCGTGTCTTTTCCAACGTTGAAGCCGACAAGCCTTCTCAGATGGCTTTCCTCAAAGAACTCTCAGCGGCTATGGCCAAGCTGCTGAAGAAGCCCGAAGAGTAGAATCCTATTTCCATTCGGTTATTCACTAGATACGTTACCGTTTCCTTGGTGCCAAATCAGTGTATGCTGTGGGGCGGCGAAGATGTGCCTTGTGCTCAGATTCTGCTGATGAGTCTCGGCGGTTTGGATACCGAGACGAATTGCCACATTTCTGAAAAGATCCAGGAGCTTCTGGCGAAGCACTTCAAGATCGCCTCCAACCACTACTACATTCAGTTCTGCGACTGCGAGGGACACATGATCGGCTACGACGGTATGACCTTTTAGGTGTGGTTTGTTTGTTGCTTGAAACACGAGTACGAAGGGACTAGATGAACCCCATCTTCTGCTATATCGAATTCGAACGACCACGGTGTCTCCTAGGGATCATCCCACACGAGAGGTGAAACAGAGCAAGGAGACTTGTCGATGATGCCTATCCGCTTGTGGTTGCTGCGCATAATGTCAATTTTGTAGTCGAAGAAGTGGCTGCATTATGACATTGTGTCCAAATCCTACTATATGTTGGGGTGAAGCGCATTCTTCATGTGACTGTCCGCCGTCTTCCGCGTTTGGTTCGTCGTCTATGCATGATAATAAAACAGCTAGCGTACAAGAACAGGACATTTGCTATGGGAAGCAACCTGTCGCAGGAAGAGGAAGAGATGGGCGATCATCGAGCGTCCGTTGTTCATATCGAGCGCGAGATAGGGCTGCAGAATTGGAGTTAGACTGTCGATCAGAATGCCACCCCACGCCCCCTCCGCCATGGACTGATACGGATCCACCCTCTCAAACACGTCCTGTATAGAAGCCACATTTTCGATATGCAATAGAGAGAGCAGTTCCGTTCTCTGGATCTGTCTTGCGCGGAGAATGGAGAGAATGCGCTCGATAACGATTCCTCGATCACTGGTTAGCAACAGCACGTGTCGCTGGTGTGCAATGCACCAGCAAGCAGCGGATAGAAGAAACTGCGTTTTGCCGACCCCCGGAGGACCCGATAGCAGCGAAAGGGATGACTTCCCAAATGCGTTTCCCAAAAAGGAGTCGAGAGATGGATCCCCAAGCGAGAAGCCGGGATAGCGGGATTCTTCAAGGAGCAGCGTCTCGAAAGGAATAGCGTCCTTACGCACTGTAGACATAACACGCTCTCGTAGTGTATCAATTGTCTAGCAATAACGCACGGGAAGTGAAAACACGGGAAGAGGCAAACCGAGCTTCAGCGACATGTCGGTTCTATCAATATGGAGGAAGTCCGCCACTACAACTCAGGAGGGAGTCAAAGGGACGAACGGGTAATGGCTTTCGGATAGGACTGTCGTAGTCTATCCTTCACGTCGCTCGGCAGTTGAGCGCTCAAATACAGTGACCCCATGCCGAAACCAAAACGAATTGTTCACTCATTGTGTTTGCGCTCCTGCATGGATTGACGCTTGATGGCGGAAGGAAACGATTCGTCAGAAAATGAAAGCAGTTCTGTGTCAGATCGAGTCTTCTGCTCCATGTGCTCTTCTGTGCTCCAAGTGTACCAGCGTATCCTCACTGAGGACGAGTGCAGTCGTGTTCAAGCGATACTGCGAATGGACTCGGATTCGCGGAGAGTGCTGTACTCACTGTATGACTCCCTATTCTCTATCTCACGTAGATGTACGAAGAAGTCCCCATTCCTTTTTCCTTCCAAATGCCGTGTTCGCGTTTCAAGCATCCAACTCGTGCTCTTTTGTTGTCAAAGTCATATGCAGTGTATATCCACGTTGATGAAGGAGAAGATGGTGGAGTCTTGCTGCGCTGATGACGTTCCCCAACTCTTGAGCGAGCTGTCCGTGAAGGAGATCAGCACTGTCCTGAGTATGCTGCATATAGACAATGTGCTCTCTTCAAAGTGGAAATGACCGTCATCTCTTATGCCTAGAGACTACGCATCCAAGGCGCGATTGCTGGCGGTGGTGCGGAGCATTCTGGACCTGGACAAGCGCAATTCGTTTGCTTCGACTCCGAATTCCGTGCGTTTGTTTACGGCGATTGTCTCGTGCTTGGAGATGCCGTATCGCTTAACATCATCTGCTCTACTCCTCTTCCGCACAGTGAATCTCCTTCACAACCCCTTCAACTCGTTTGTTGTTCGTGATGAGCGTCATGCGCAGTCCCTCCTCCTCTGTTCTATCCGAGCTGCACAAAGTGAGGTATCCGGCGTATTATTTGTTCCCATCTGTACCGTATTTTCAAGACCGGTGTGATTTTGAACTGGAATCCCTCTTTCCTTGTTTCATGCGTAGTTTTGTATTAGTTGAAAAGATTGGCAGTTTTTTGCAAAAGGACTACTTGTCCTCTCTCCCCATTCAGACCATTCACGCCATTGCTTCCTCTCTCACCTCCTGTATCGTTCTTCTTCAATCCCGATATCCCGCGTCTCCCTCCTTCAGCCTTTCATTCATCGAGCGGGAGTTACAAGCCAGACAGGGAGTTTCAGACCCATTGCTGCCAATCCATTCGCCGACTCCAAACCCAAAGGGCGATCTGCCGCCCGACGATCCTCTTTCCCTCCTCCAGAATCTGCAGCAGGCGCTCACATCGCTGAACGCCGCGCCACTCCCTCCCATCTCAGATTCCGCCGTGCTCGTCAACGACAACGATCTCCCTCCCTCCTACTCCCGCCAAGTCAGTCTGCTGCGCGGACTGATCCCCGACATCGCGGCGCTCAAGGGCTACGAGCGTCTGCGCGAGTACACGGGCGCCGTCACGCGCCTGGGACTGTACACCACGCACTTCCTCTACCAAATCGCCGGTCTCTCTCTGTTCACTGACGTGCTGCGGCTCGCCGTGGCGCTGCTGAAGACGTCGGTGTATCTGGAGTCGCACGGCTCGCTCTGGCGCCTGGCGGTCGTGGCGGCAATGAAACTCTTCCCCCGACAAACCGTGCTGGTCCTGCTGGAGACGGCGCTCTCCGACCCCTCAGGTCGCTTCCTTCTGCGTCCGTGATGCATAGTGGAGGGCGAGCACAGGCACAGTCTGCACCAGCGCTTCCTGCAGCTGGCGGTCCCCCCGTATCGCTTCACCGTCGCCAAGCAGCGTCCTCTGCCGTACGTGATCCGGTACCTGAACGACACGCCGCTGAAGGGCAAGGTGGGCGTGAAGAACCAGTACTTCAACGAGGCGAACGAGGTGGTGACGGTGGAGGCGGTGGCTGCGGAGTACTACCGCACGACCTTCGGCTACACCGTCAAGCACGAGGAGGGTCGTTCACTCCGTGGGGCGTTGGAGGGTAAGGTAACGCGTAGGGAATCTATTCGTGCTTCTTCTCTGGGACTGCATCTTCCTGCCGCTGCCCTTCGCCTTCCAGAACGACTGTCAGAGCAAACCCATCGATTTCGGCTCCACGTGCTTCTACGAGGCGCGGAAGCCCTTCGTCGACCACCTCCTCACACGCATCGACGGGATGAGCGACGAGGAGGTGCGGAGTTTTGTGGAGACGAGCATCGAGAACCATAGAGGTCTCGTCTGCCCGCTGAACTGGGACCACGTCGACGAGGAGTGGCTGAAGCGCCTCGCCTTCCACCTGGGCGGACACCGACTGTCCGTGATCTGCCGTCGCTTTGTGAAGAACCTGTCATTGTACTGCTCGGGACTCCCCGACCTGACGCTGCTGCGCGAGGACAGTCGGGGCGACGCGATGAGTCACGTGCTGTTCGTGGAGGTGAAGGGCGAGCGCGACAAGCTGATGGACAACCAGAGCGACTGGATCGAGTTCTTCCAGCAGAACATGGTGAACTTCGAGCTGTGTCAGGTGGGCGTGTGGTCTCTGCGTCACGGTTAGATCTCGCACACGCGGGAAACGGGCTCCACGCAGTATTCGGCGCCGTTGGTGGTCGAGGAGTCGAGCAACGACACGGTGATCATTCCTGTGAAGACGGCTTCGACACCGCCAACGAAGAGTCCGGCGCGAAGTCCGTCACGTAATGCGTCGCGAAGTCCGTCACGCAATACGTCACGAAGCCCATCGCCTAGCCCTGCGAAGAGCAAGTTGTCTCAGAAGCGGACGCAGCTCCCAACGCTGCCGAAGAAACGAGGGAATTGTATTACGTCGTACTTCTCGTCGAAGTGAGAGTGATTGTTGGAACAAACACGACCAAATCTTTTCGCGAAGGCTCTTCCTAAGCGATTTCTTGTCATGCTTCATCAGTTGCTTCAGCGTGACGCCCTTGCGCTTCAGCGACACCTTGATGTAGTAGATCATGAAAACGATTAAGATGATTGCAAGCAGGGAAACGGCGATCACGGCGATTACGACACTAGCAGCGGGACGCTGACGTAACTTGGGTTCCTCAAGAACCTCGATGGTGATCGTATCCGGGAGATAGTTGCTCCAGTCGTAGAACTCTCCCGTGATGTTCTTGTTCAGCTCCTCCAGCTGCATCATCACGAAGTTCGACACCATGTGGTGCGGCGTGATGCGCAGCGACACGCACACGGCGGGGTACGCGTCCTCCTCCGTGCAGTCGACCGGCAGGTAGAAGAACAGCGACGCCTTCTTGATCATCAGCTCTCTGACCAGCGTCTCCAACAGCACCTCCTCGGCGGATTCGCGGAAGATGGACAGCGTGCAGTTGTTCAGCTTGTACGCCGTGTCGATGAACGCCTCGTTCTTCCCGGCGAAGCGCTTCAGCGCAAACTCCTCGCTCTCCTCGCCCCACTCCGCGCCCTCGGGCGTGCTGAAGCACGCACGCGTCTTGTAGCCCACACGGTTCCACGAACACCGCGTGCGAGCCACCTCGCCAGCGTCCGTCTGCGCGTACTTCTTCATCGCGCCGCAGAAGTGGTGGCGCACCGTCAGGAAGCCCAGCTGGTACAGGTCCGCCTGGTCGCTGCCGTCGTTCACCTCGTACACCTCCAGCTCGTACGCCGCGAACGCCTTCTGGTTCTTCAGCTTCAGCACCACGTGCTTGCTGTCGCCCTCGAGCAAGAACGGGTCGCGCACGATGAGGAGGCGCTCGCGCGTCTCCTGACTCACGTACCGACCGTCCACCAGACGCGATTCGTTGCGGATGCCGAAGAACGCGAAGCGCGTGGGCATGTGCAACACGCTTCCTCTGCCCGAGTTGATGGTCAGCGTCGTGACGGCGACCAGGCTGTTCGCGGGGTAGCTGTAGCGGATCCACACGGGCAGCTGCGTGTCCGACCAGCTCGATATAACGGCGTTGTCGAACACCAACTCGGGCTTCGTCGACTGCTCGGGGTCGTGGTGCGAGGAGGTCACGGAGCCGTGCGTGCTCACGTAAACCGACTCGCCGGTCATCATGGTGCTCTTCAGGTCGAACACGATCTGCTGCGAGATACCGCCCTCGTAACGGTGCAGCTCCACCGCCAGCAGGTTCGATCCCGTGCGGAGGTGCTCCGAGGGCAGCGTGAAGTACGCGTACTCGCTCACGTCCATGTCCTGCACGCCCGGCGTGTCGTAGGACAACGCGCCCTGCGGCAGGTTCACGCGCAGAATCTCCGCGCCGTTCAGGTAGACGGCGAAGCCGCCCACGGTGCGCACAGCGAACTTGAAGAAGGGGAAGTACGCGTCCTCCGCGACGGTGAAGGTGGTGCGGAAGTACACGGTCTTCACACTGCCATCGAAGGAGCCCCAGTTCAGGTAGCTCGCGTCCGCCCAGTCGCGGTCCTTGAAGTCGGCAGTCATCCAGTTCTTCCGCGGCTGCTTGGTGCCGCGCAGATAACGCATCGTCATGTCGCGACGCAGCAGTTGCGTGAATGCGAACGTCTCCGTCTTGTTGTACTTCACGTCCAGCAGGAATGACCCCACCAGCACGCCCTCCTCGTCGAACATGCGCAGCGGGTTGTCCAGCACCCACGTGGAGTCTGTAGATTCCATGAGGATCTCGTACTGCTGCGGACCGAAGCAGAATACGCGGTTCGCCGTCAGCGAACCTCTCGGCTGCTCGTACAGAGCCTCGTGCGTGGCGCTGTCGCTGATGACGAAGGAGTCCGAGTAACGCATACGGTCGCGCTCGCTGCGGTACAGCGCCTTGCCCTCGGGACACTTGCCGATGTCGAACTCGATCACCGCCTCCGCCTTGCCCTTGTCGTTCGTCGCGCTCAGCGTGTACAAGTACACGCCGTTCTCCTTGAACGTGCCCTTCACGAACCCGTTCGCCGTGTCCAGCTCCATGCCCTCGGGCAGCGCGGGAGTGATTTCCGCTGGCTTGTAGATGCCCGACTGCACGAACGACAGCGCGACCTTCTCGTCGATCACGGCGCCGTAGCTCTTCAGCGGCACTCCGATCACGGGCGGCTCCACGGCCTCCATGAGGAAGGTGCCGTTGCGCCACTCCTTCATGTGGACGATTTCCTTCAGGAAGAGCGTGTTGTCCTCGCGGATGATGCGCATGTCGCAGTTGATGTCGCTCGTCTCGCACCAGTAGTGGAACATGTAGTCGTTGCGCTTCGGCAGGCAGATGATCGCGCTGTACAGACCGCCCTCCATGTACTCCTTCTTGAACACCTCGCCCTCGCTCGATGTGATGTACAGACTGCCCTTCGTGCGCTTATCCAGATCCGAGTAGAACGACAAGCCGTACTCGCAGCCCTGCACCGTGAGGGTGAACGGGTACGTAATCTCGCCCGCGTCGTTGCGCACGTGGATGGAGTACGTCGTCTTCTCCTGTCTCTTCATCCCACGGCCCGAGAAGCCCTTTCCCACCTCCTCGAAGTCGATGCCCTCGGGAAGGTCGGGCGTGATCCACAGCAGCGCGTTGGTGCCCTTCCAGGAGATCTTGTGCTTCAGCAGCACGCCGTACAGGCTGATCACCACGTCCTGCACCACCTGTCCCGCGTTGTCCTCGATCGTCACATCGCTGCACAACGCCACCTCCTCCACCGTGATCACCACCACCGTCTGAACCGACTGTCCGTCCAGCACGGCCGTCACGGTGAACTCGCTCTCGCGCATCACCTCCGTCGGAGTGCCCTGAATCTCGCCGTTGGTGCCGATGCTCAGTCCCGCGGGCAGGTTGGGCGACACGGAGAAGCTGGTCGGCGTGGAGTACGTGGCGAAGACGACAGGCGTGTTCTTGACCGCCACGCCCTTCACCCACACCACGCGCTGCTTCTCGTAGGTGAGCGTCGCGCGCGGGTAGTGGAACAGCACGCTCGAGGGCACGCTCTCAATCGCCTCGTTCTCGTACGCCCACAGGAACTGCAAGGCAGTCAACGCGTTGTCGTTCTGGAGCCACTCGATGTGGATCGGCTTCACAGCCGCCTCCTTCACCTCGTACTCGATCAGTCGCTGCTTCGGCGAGCCGTTGCAGCTCCACCAGTTGATCACCAGCTTGTCCGCCACCCACACACGCACGCCGTCGATGTAGTTGAAGCCCAGCGAGTAGTTGCCCACGCGGTCAAACTTCATGAAGCCGTCCCACTCCACGTACGCCTTCCGCTCGAACACGAGTCCAGGCACGGTGTCCCACGGGGCTCGACTATACGTGAGAGAGGGGCAGAAGAACTACCGGAAGTGCTGCTCGTGGTTGATGTCCGCGTCCACCTGGTCCACCAGCAGCGTCATCATACTCTGCGTGAAGCGATCCACTCTGCAAATGCCGCGCTTCAAGTCAATGGTGTGGTACTTCGCACGCAGACCCGGCAGGGACTGCAGTCCCACGACGACGGGCACCACGCTGCTGCTCTCGCCCTGCGGGTTGCTCGCCGTGATGGTATGCACCTTCGCGTACTGCTCCTACTCCTAAGAACCGCTCACCACACTCACAGTCGCCGTGCCCTGAATCACGCCCGTGCCAGCGTCCAGCGTCAGTCCCGCGGGGAGGTCCGGCGTGATGCGGTAGATCTTCACCTCGGTTCCGCCGTAGAGCGCGGGCTCCACCACGACGGGCTGGTTCACAGCCGTGGAGACGGAGGGGTAGTCGAAGAAGGAGGGCGCCAAACCGCCGGTTCTGCAGTTGCTCTCGTCGAACAGCACCAGCGCGTCCTCGGACAGACCCATTCTCACCTCCGCGCGAAGGTCCGCCGCGTTGTTCGCCCACATCAGGCGGAAGAAGTGGTAACCCGCCTCCAGGCGCACGGTGCCGTTGAACACCTGCTCTTCGTTGGGATTCTTGCCATAGACAACAGGCTTTTCGATGTTGTCGAAGAACATGGAGACGGCTTGACGTGTGCGCACCGTGACGATGTACTGACCCGACGTGGGCGCGTTCACGTAGCCGCTGAAGTGCGCTCCGAAGTTGGTAGGGAACGAGTCGTCAAAGCCAGGCCATGTGTGGTGGATAGCAGTTTTGTTGTCGGAGAGGTCCAGAGTGGGGATCGTGACGCAGCGATCAGCGGGCTCCATCGTGAACCACGTAGGAGAGCGGACGTAGTAACCTCCACCCTCCTTGTAGTTGCACAGGGAAATGCCTCGTTGCGTGAGATCGTTCTGAGCTAGAATTCACAACAACAAGCGTAATGAGTACTGCGGTAGTCCAGAGTAACGGTCTGAGACACGGACGTCTCGTTGTACGTCGCCGTAATCGTGTACGTCACTTTCTGCGGTTCTCCGGTGTAAACACCAGAAAGAGTGCCAGTCTCTTCGTTGAAGGACATACCGGACGGCAAATCGGGTTGGATCGAGAAGGAGTTGACAGCGGAGTCAGGAGCGCAGTGAATGGGCGTGAAAGCGAGATCCTTGTAAATCACCTGCGTCTGAACACCGCATTCCAGCTTCGTGAGTTTCCAGTTCGCTAGACCATAAGAAGAGGGAAAAACACGTACCGGAGATGTAGAGATAGCCGGTGTCTTCTCCCGAAGTAATCGTGAATACGTTACGCGTGAACGGATACTTCGGCGACCCGTTAACGGCATAGCCTGTCAGTACCATTCCCTCAGGGAGAGCGGGATCAATGTTGGGAAGGGACCCTGCTCCAGTACATCTGACAGTCTTCGCAACACCAGGAATCCATCCCTCCGTTTCAGAGCCACATGTCACGACGCCTTCTCCAACTACAATCAAGAGGAATCGGCATCCAGACGGGAGAGAATCACACAGAAGAAGGAAAGAAGTGAGACTGCTAACTTCATAACAACACCAGGAATAATCTGGTAATGTGGTTACCACCTTTTGGATAGTAACTGGGACATTCCATCAAATAAGGGTTCGTTATCACGAAACACACAATCATTGCTCTCGATTGGTGAGGTATTATTGAGAGATACAAGGAGGTATGGAGAGAAGGCATTGTTTAGAGTGGAATGATCTGATTTATTGAAGGGAATGAGGATGAGGGGGTGGGATGAACAAGTGTGGTGATTTTTGTGGAATTGACATGTACTCGGAATGTTGAAGAAAATGCACATAGAAAGAGAGAGATTTGAGGAGGACAGTTGAATCACTCGATACTGAAGAACAAACGAGAGGAAATGGTTCGTAATAATCACTATTAATCGTTTATAGTGAGCACCTCTATGGTTGTGTTGACATTCATCACTGGAACAAAGAATGAGATCAAAGTGTTCTCTTTGAGATGGTAGCGAATCACCAACTGCAGATAGACGATTCAGATTGATTTGTGTTCATTCACACTTACTCCACTTTATCCTATTGCATTTCATCCTCCCAGAAGCATAGCTCACTCGTATCCCCATCCCTCAAACAGATACATCACTCCATCGATCCGTACAGTGGGTGATGATAAGAAAGGAATCAAAGGTTTCAATCGTCGGATTCCCCAATAGTCAAATCATACATGAATGGAATAATCGTCTCCCTTCTGTAACCGCATCACAACCATTCATCGCGTTTTCTCGCCATTAAAGGCACATCGCTACCAGTTCTGTTTTCGTAACGTACGTATTGCACTATGGATTGCCGCGAAGCGTTTTCTCTTTTGAAACAGGGGAGTGCATTTCGTTTGGCGCACTCATCCGATTCTTTCTGCCATACTTATGCCCGTTTAGATGGAGAGAATTGATAAGAGCCATATTCTTACTGCCAAGGACGTCGAGGCCA
>ERZ1106923.411-NODE-411-length-16387-cov-18.346192_pt1 | contig 16387 bp, 9 predicted proteins | sample MGYA00403657_ERZ1106923 | MGnify/ENA primary metagenome ERZ1106923 (study PRJEB35170, sample SAMEA104062425) | human gut metagenome | biome: human gut; feature: human-associated habitat; material: faeces | place: Denmark | collected 2012-06-19 ...
TTAGTGACGCGCTGAAGGAGTCGGGTCCTGGCGTGATCGAGGTGAGACGTATTGATGTAGGTGGTGTGATGGGTGTTGTGATGAGTGGTGTGATGAGTGGTGTGGTGTGATGAGTGTTGTGATGAGATGCTTTGATGAGATGCTTTGATGAGTGTTGTGTTGTGATGAGTGTTGTGATGAGATGCTTTGATGAGATGCTTTGATGAGTGTTGTGTTGTGATGAGTGTTGTGATGAGATGCTTTGATGAGATAGCATACGCAGTGCGTGTATGATATGAATGATTATCATGCACCACTGCTCATGCAATAGAAGCGAGTTTCACTTTCCTTTCAATCCATCCCAAGAGTGCGATTCTTCAAGCTCTGGTCGCAGCAGGGGACGAGCTATGAGTTCGGCTTTGCGAGTTCTTCGCAAGGTCCATAGCTCGGAACTGGACGGACTGGAAGGAGGGAATCGCCTCTTGGGATGTGTCGGGGTTGCAAGGCATTCATCCCTCACATACTCACCTCCTCTAGGCTGCTCGCGACATTGCGAACACGCTGGCGCGTGCTCCGAACGTAACGTACCTTCCCGGAGGAAAGGACAACAATCTGTTGCTTGGTATATAAACTTGTTCTCTTTATGGTTGTCTTGTTTGTTTTGGAGATGCCTTGAAGTGTTGCTGCTATCCGGTTTCTTTTGGAGAATCCTCGGATGGTTACCATTTCTGTAATAGCGTTCTTAAGGCTGGTTCAAAAGAGTGCCAACACTTCTGCCAATTCTCTGATGGAGTTGCCAGCTGCTCATAGAGTCAAAAAGAAATGAACTAATCATAGACATCATCGCAACACGCTGCTGCTTCGAGTTCGCTCTTAACTGGAATAGGGACAGGAGGCGCCAAAACCCAAACTCCAAAAGGGGGTGTCATCCGTTTTACATATTCGGGATCGTCTTAGCGACAATGAATGTGATTCGAGGTTTGCTTCTCGTTCTGGCCTTATGGTAAGCTCCTCAGCGAAAGAGTACCACTCAAAAGAAAAGAGTGAGCATAAACGGCGAAGTACTATATCCACTCAAGCGTCACGCATAGAGGCAACGCAAGTTTTTGGAGAGAATTCAATGGAGCGAGAGTGATGTGAATGATGTGGTGGACACACTTCCATGCATAGAAAAATACATAATCGTGGCCTCTGTCTTCAAGGTATGTCTCGGGTGCGTAAACTAACCGGTAGTACTTCGACATGTTCAATAATGGCCGCGAAGACAGAGTTGGATTCGGAACATCCGCGTTACGCATAGGTGGATATAAAGAATCTGAAGGAGTGCTGCAGCTTGCTCCCCACCGTGTATCCGGAGTTCTTGGAGAAGTTTAGGGAGTTGCGGAGTGCGAAGCGATTCAACAATCTGAATCTGATCGAGGAGGCGAAGAAGATCGCGGAGCTGAAGGGAGAGGTTGGATTCAGTGATGGGTGTCACGGATAGAGTATTATTTCGTTTATGCAGCTGCTGATCAGCAACACGGACACGAACAACGCGTGCAGCCAGTTCGCTAGCTTGTGCAAGCGACTCGGCGTCTATCGCAATCTGGAGGACGTGGTTGCTGATCCCTTCCCTTGTGTGATGCGTAGCCGCTGAGCGTGTTGGAGATGGTGCCCGTGGACCGTCGCATCGCGAACTGCAGGAAGGAGGAGACGTTCGCGAGGATCATTCGGAGCATGCCCGAAGACACGATCCAGAGAATGAAGAACGAGCACTTCGGAAAGGCGGTCTTGATGCTGTGCCAGGCCGATCTCAGCGATGACGCGGTCACGAGCTGCCTGAACATCGGGTTCCTTCCCTGTATGAACGCGCAGACCGTTCTGACGCAGGTGCAGCAAGCGCTGGTGAACAGCAACGACATCACGCCTATCGATATCGATTTGCTGGCGGAGTGCTGCAAGAGCGAGCAGGTGGCACTGCATGGACGGAGTGAGGAGTAGAACGACGCGCCCTATCAGTTCTTCTCGCAGCACTGGTCGCTGCTGCCCACCCTGGGCTGTCTCCAGACTAACGGCGCTGCGCTGGGCACGGCGTTCCGATGGCTGCAGAAGTACCACGGAATGAGTGACGACATCTTGATGGAGGTGCTGTCGCTCAGTGACGAAGTGGGTGGCAGGCACGCTGCGTGACGCGTAGATGATGAACGTGGTTCTGACCGATACGCTCCAGATGGACTGCAACGAGCGGACGTGGACTGGACTCCTGAAGCGGGCGCAGGCGCTGCCTCCCTCGTTGGTCTCCGCCATCATGAAGCACGCGGCTCCACTTCTCGCGACGGACCAGTCGGGTCAGGTGTCGTTTTCGCTGGGAGTGAGGGGCGTGATCGCGGACAACGTCGCCGTGACCCATGTGCAGGACATACGGGGTGTGTGGAAGCAGCGGTGTGAGTGGGTCGACGGGATGAAGCAGGGATGGTGCTTTGAGCGAAACGACCAGGGAAAGACGCTCACGCTGTACATGAAGGACAACGAGTGCAACGGGTACTGCTTGTACAAGCGGAACGGGGACGACCAGGGCGTCGTGGACTATGTCAACGGCGAGCTGTTCAAGAAGGACGACTACTCCAGAGACCTGTACCGATGCTACAACGCCCCTATTGGCGTGAGAAGAGACTACGCCTTCTACATGGACAGTCGGGGCATTCACCTCCTGGGCGAGGGCAACGAGCTGAGCGGCTATGTCCGGAAGGAGCTGCAGCACAACGGGCTGCGTAGGAGCGTGGCTGGCGCCTAACGGCTAGGAGAGAACCACCCGCTGATGTGCTCGCTGCGAGACATGAACCTGAACATCACGCCCTGCATCTTCTACGGTAGCGGAGGGGTGGAGGCGTGAGGCGTAGACGACGTGCATGAGCCCGTGAGCAGTGTCAGCGTCCCGCACTTGATGGAGAGACAGGGAGAAGTCGCGCCGCTGATCGACGTGATGGCGAAGATCTCGTCCTCCATGAACGTGCCGAACCGCTACGCGTCCGTGCGATACGCCGACGTGGTGCTGCGAGACATGGTGTATGAGGGGGAGGTGAGGATCGACCAGCCGATGGCGTACATCAAGAAGTGGACGATCGAGCGTACAGGGAGGGAGTGGGTGTGAGGAATAGGGTGCAGGTGGAGCAAACTGACTATTGAAGAGGAGATGGGCTGTGAGGACATTACGATTCACGGTGAGTGCTGTGAGCGTGGGTCATTCCTAGGTTGTGACCGCCTAAAGGAGATCGTCATCGAGAGCGGTATGTTGCCAGCGCTGCGTAATATCACGATTTCCGACTGTCCTTCCCTCTCTTCTCTTGCCATCGAAGGCGCGTACAGCGGAGCGGAGCTAAGGCTGTCGAGTATGCGCGATGCTTTGAGTTGACCCTAGACGTTCCGAGCTTGCGATACTCGCTCGTGTCTCCTTCCGTTCGGGTAATAAAGCAATGAGAGTGTTTCTTGAAAGACAAGGAAAAATGGTCTACGTGAGGCTCGAACTCACGACCTTTTGCGTGTAAAGCAAACGTGATAACCACTACACTAGTAGGCCTTTCAAAACAACTCTCCTCCTAGCCTACTCAAGGAAGGGAAGACATCGCCTTCAAACGAGCAGGAAAAGACCTCAGTCGCCACGAGGAATGGAAGACGAGATTGACATCGACTTCCTGGACTACCTGCCGGAGGAATTGGACTACCCCGTTCCGACCTTCGCTGTGGAGGAAGGCGAGGTTATCGCAGAAGAGGACATGGAGCTAATGCCATCCACGAGACATGAGAGGGATTCGTTTCTCTCTGAAGAGGATGAGCCCCTTCCCAGAAGAGAGCAAGAGATCGTGATTATGAATGACGCTCTGCCTCCGAGGGAAGAGGAGGAAGTGCTTCCGGAGGGAGACAAGGAGCCGTTCAATTTCGACTCCGTGAATATCGCTGAGTTGACGGACAACGTGTCAGAGAAAGATATGGGTGGGAAAGAAGAGTGGTGGTGAGAGGTAGAGATGATCCGCTTCCTTCACCGAATAAACGACCGAATCCAGTACCTCCAGGAGAAGGAAGACGTGGATATGGACTTCAAGAAGAGCAAACGGAGCGACACTTCCCGTGTTTGTTAACAAAACCCTCTACAAGCGACCACGGTACTCGATCTTGAGAGAAGGAGCCGTGTGGCTGGCTTCCCTGCGCTTCTTTTCGATTTCAATCTGTTCGTCCGTTTTGAAGAAGAGCTGTAACTACAGATGAGCACGAGGACGAGGCGCAACCTTGAAGGTCTTCGTGGTCTTGTTCCACTGCGTCTCGAAGCGGTTCTCCCCTTTATCGATTTCTTTATTTGGGATCTTGAAGGCAATGTTTTCATATGGAGCAGCGGCGAAAATCAGGTATCTACACGACAACCCCACCCCGCTTCCCTACTGGAAGTTTTTATCGGGAGCCTGCACCTTCTGCTCGAACGCGCTCATGAAGCGATGGCGCGGCTGCAGGTTGGCCTCGATCTCCGGATACTGGATCTCGAACACCAATCCCAGCTGGCCCGTGGCAGGATCCTTCTGCTTGATGACCTGATAGCCAGGACGACCGATTTTGATCGTGCGACGCGGAAGCACCTTGGGAACGGCCGCCGTCGTGGGTCGGACGGGCTCGTCCTTTTTCTCGTCCAGCGCCTCTACACGTGATGCAATTTGTCATCCCGGACTTCGTCTCGCCAGATTGGCCTGGTGGCGTCTTCCCTGGGTATGTGCGAGGAAGTTGGCCTCTGTGTTGTGCACCGTGAGGCACAGTTTGCACTCAAACTTCCCGAGATGGTTTCTCAGCAAGTAGGGGTTCTACGGCGCTCACGCTGCACGGATCAGTCCTACCTTTGAAATATCGGAGGTCTCCATAGCGAGTTTCAGCAGACGGTCTCGCTGCGCCAATTGACGCTGCGCGTCCGATATAGGTCCAGAGCCTGTCTTACCCTTGACTCGGTGATCAAAATCCATGGAATGGAATCGAGAGCGAAAGACAATCTGAGTGTGTTCAAGAAACAGCCTGTTCGGCATCCACAAAACTAACAACAGGACGCACTGCATTAACCACTGAAACGAAATAACAACGAATAGAAATGGCATTGACGAAACACGAAACGATAGCACGAGATGAATTAATAGTGTGATTTCAAATAGATTCTAGGGGGGCCACTCCCTCTGAAACAAGCGACGCAAGCGAGCAGCAGTCAGGTCTCCGCAACGTCCATAAAGACGTTGGCGCGGGGTAATCTTACACAAGAATTTCACTTTTTTCCCCTTTTTCGCGGGCGGCAAAGAGCAAGAACCGCTAGGCTTAGACGAAACGTCTTCATTACCAATCGACATAGGAAGTGCATTCCCAAAAGGTAGGGGGCTCACGAAGTCAGTTACGCCGGTTCCAGGATCAATCGGATGGGAACACGACGGAAATGAAATCTGACCGGCAGCAAAGGCCTTGGAGTCGGAAACACTTCGGTCTTCAATGAGGTTTGGGAGTCCGTCCATCGAACAAAAACCGTCTGAAAACAAGTTCGCAGAGGCAGAGAACAACGGACTCTCGTCGCTAGTGTTACACATGCAACAACTATCATAAAACGCATTAGCAGAGGTGGAGAATGGGGATTGACAATAGCTGTCCCACGGATTGCTAGGATCTTGGCCGAGATTGCTCTACGCCTCACCTCGCCCCCTCTCCGCTCACAAAGATAGGATCTGGATCATCGAAGCCATCCTTCTGCGCGGGAAGCATAGAGCTGTACAAGTCTGAGAAATCCATAGGATACACTACCAATGAGCCACGGGAACGAAATGGGGAGATACTACTTCGATACTCTTCGAAAGTCACGGACTGGTTGTAAGAAGGTGAGAGAAGGAACTCCTGGCGAAAGGAGCGTGGAAAGTTAATAATTAATGAGCGAGCTAGAATTTGACAAGTGAAACGCCCTTCCCCTTTCCGAATAGTGTTCCTCCGAATCCATCGAAATTGCATCGCGAGAGTGTGGGGATGCGTTCCGTGGAGGAATTGAGTCGGATCCGGAGATTGACAGTTCCATCATGACGATGGATCCAGCTCCACACTGCGATCGTGTGTTTGTCAAGGTGAGCTGTCTCTATTGAGATGACTCCTGCTCGGGAATACGCGTCATTCTCGCATTTCCTCCCTTCTGCCTTCCGTTTCCTCGTGAGTGGTATTCGTCGCTATTCTCGTGATCTGCGAGGGTATGGAGGTCGTGCTTCGATTCTTGTGGATTGCGAGAAGTGAGCAGTTTCTCATAGAAGTGAGCTGTTTCTCATAGAAGTGAGCAGTTTCTCCCAGAAGTGAGCTGTTTCTCATAGAAGTGAGCAGTTTCTCCCAGAAGTGAGTTGTTTCTCCTAGAATCGATTCTATAAGGATATTTCACTACGGAGATGGAACTACCTGTATTGAGATGACGCGGCGATGTTGTGAAACGAAGCGATGGGATTCGAGTCCACAAGGAGGAAGAATTGCAAATCAGCATTGTGGAAACCAGAACTCAGAAATGAATTAAGAGAATCTGTTTCAATCCACAAACAATAATGGAATCGAATTGATGTCAACTGGAATAGAGCCACCCAGTAATCCAGAATCATTATTTGTTGGACTGGAATAATGGGAATCGATTATTACTTGACCATTTCTTTGGCATCACTATTCTGGGAGGATTGTTCTCTCCTGTTTCTCTGCTGCTAGTTGAGTCTCTCTTTCCGTGAGAGCGCAGCCACTCCCTCAAAGCGTTGCTGCTCTTTGACGTCAACGTGTCTTCTCGCAATCGCTCTTTTGGCACAAACCGGTCAATCCCCCACACCCAAAACCCGAACAATCGAGAGAACACACAGATAAAGAAGAGATGAATGCCGGTCTTGTGAAACTGGTGAACAAGTACCTCACGTCCTACATCCGGGAGGTGAGTCCGTCCGATTTGGAACTCTCTCTCTTTAGTGGCTCGTTGGTGCTGAACAACGTTGTAGGCCGTGAAACGCACCGTTTGTGAACGAATAGGCACTCAACACGGACTTTCTCGCCACTCTCGGTCTCCCTCTGTCGTTTCAGTTTGTTTCTATAGGAACTCTCAAGATACTTGTCTTCCATCGATGCAATTCGTGATTAGTAGATCCCATGGAGAACGCTGCATCGCGACAGTATTAGCGTGATTGTTGAGGATGTTTACGCACTGGGAGTGCTGGAAAACGTTCCTACGAGTTCAAAGGCTGATTCTGTTCCTGATTCAAAGCCGACTCCCACTCCGAAGAGTGGCAGCGCTTCCTTTGATCTGATGGACTTCGCGGACATATTCCCTCTCGCAGCGTCTCTCATCAACTCGATTCGCGTTGAATTGCGACGAGTGCATGTTCGCTTTGAAAACGATACGTCGTTCTCTGTGTGTCATTTCACGAGTAGTGCTTGCGGTCCCACCCCGTTTTCGCTGGGATTAAGTCTCCAGTCGCTAACACTCAAATCGCCGCAAGAAGGACCTGCGAACTGCCAAGGCCGTCAGCGTTTGGCACTCGACGGGCTGTCTCTCTACTGGATCACGGGCAGTCCTCAGGTGTCCTTGAAGGAGACGGAGATGAAGGAGTGGCTGAAGAAGGACTGCGTCAAAGGATCGCTGCTCCACAACTTGTGCGTGACGGCTGATTTGGATCTGGCGCTCCGCCGTGTCGAAGAGCGTCAACCCTCGTCGGAAGCGTGTGCGCAGCGTCTCGTGGAAGAGGGACGTGTGTCGCAGCAGGAAGCAGAGGTGCTTCGCGTTGTGGTCCTCGCCAGCCACACAGAGAAGGAATACTGCGACGCGGTGAAACTCCAGCTGGTGAGCACGACGGTGAGCGAGGAGAGGCGGTGTGAAGTGCTGAAGGCGGCGCACGACTACTACGTCTATCGTAAAACGCCCCACGCCCTCATTGAAGTGCGTGTCGTGATTGAACGTATCGCGGTATGTCTGTCACACGACCAGTATCGCTGTGCGATGAAGCTTCTTGAGGAACTGCAAAGCCAGCAGACTCCTGCCCCTGTCGAGAGTGTTGCTGACGTTCCTAAGAGTGGTTCTGGGAAGGAAACTCCTAAGGATAGTCCTGAGGAAACACCCCAGAAGAATCGTCCCGCAGAGGAAACTCCCCAGAAGGACAGTATCAAGAAGGAAACACCTTGCGCGTGCTACAAATCGGGTTTCTTGCAGTACCTACTCCATCTCATCTCCTCGTTCTGCAGCTCCTATCTTCCGATTCTTCTTCTCGGCTTCTTCGGCTTCTCGTTCCCTCTTCTCCTGTTCCGCCATCTCAAACTGACGCTGATTGGCCTTCTCGCAGTGGCTCTCTCTGCCGGACTGTCCTTCCTTCTGTACAAGCGACGCATCGAACGACTCAACAGGAGATGGGATGCGGAACTGCATCGGCGCGAGCAGCTGGTCTGTGCCTCCGTGCTGCTCAAGGAGATCGACGTACGCGTTACGGATGAGAGTCATCATCCCATTCCGTTGGTGCATCTTCTCTTGAAGCAAACGCAGCTAACGTGCTGTGTTGGAGAGTGTGTGGAAGCTGCCGTGTCCTTGGGCGAGCTGTCGATTCAGGACGGTGTGGCGAGTCACTTGAAGGGAAGACCGTGCTTCTTGTTGTCCACAACGCCTCTGTCGTGTGAGAAGAGCGTGATGGGCAATGCCCCGTGTTTTGTGATGGCGCAAGTGGCTCTTCAGCTTCATCCGAGCGATGAGTCGGCCGGTACGCAGGTGTCTGTTGCGGTTGGAGCCATTGGCGTGACGATTCTGCCTCTGCTTGTGAAGAGTCTTGTGGAGTTCGTTCTGCCGTTGCCTTCTCGTCCGGATGGTGGAGAGTGCGAAGCTGCTCCCGTTGAAGACCATCAGACTTCTCCTGCTGTTGAAGACCACCAGACTTCTCCTGTTGAAGACAATCCACCCTCTCTCGTTGAAGACTGCAACGCTCTTCCCGTTGAACACGAAACCCCACAGCCCCGCCCCGTTCTCCACCTCAACGCTCGTCTCGATGGCGTTCGTCTCACGCTCGACACCGAGCGTCACACCCCCTTGCTGTCCGTGGGCCTGGAGCGAGTGGAGGCTGAGGTTGCGATGACGACGACCGCGATGGCGCTCCAGCTGTCTCTCGCAGACCTCTATCTGAAGGACCTCACGGAAGGCGCGGGTCGGTATGGCGCGATTCTGTCTGTTGACCACACGGACGCGGAGCGCTTCGTCACCGTTCACATGGATCTGATTACGGACGCAGTACTGGCTGCCGCTCACGACTCCCCTCTTTCGATTCAGTGTGTCATTGCCCCGCTGCGGATTGTCTCCCATATGCGGTGGGTGTACGAGGTGATCAACGATCTGACGCTGTACGAAGTCATGCAGCTCCTGTCCCTCCTCCTGTCTCTCTCTCCTGACGAGTCGCATAGCGAAACGAACGACGCACCCGAGTTGCCTGCTCCTTCCAAATCGCAGCCATCGCTCCCTGCCTTGGACGTGAAGCTCGGAGGCGTTCAGGTCCTCATTCCGCGATGCTCCGAATCGGATGATCGCGTGTGCTTTGCCCTGACAGACCTCCTCGTGTCGAACCGCGAGGAGTCGGCGTCGCTCTGTGTTGGACTCAGTTTGAACCTCACATCCGTCATCAGCCAACGCGAGCTGACCCACATCGGGAAGACAGACGTGCGCGTGCGCGTTATTCTCGCCAAGGAAATCGGTGTTCACGTGGAGATGACGCCCCTGTTCATCGCGATCGCAGAACAGCAGGTCGTCGACATCACGTCTCTCCTGCTCCAGGCGCTCCAGGAGAGACCGTGTCTCTTCCCGAGTAAGATGGTCCAGTCCTTGCCTCCTGCGGAACAGCATGAGGTGCGTGCTGCTGCTGTGTCCTCTCTTCAGGACGAGGAGCCCACTCCCATCCAGCGTACCCACTCCGCCACCTCGATCGACTCGCTTGCTTCCGAGCTGGACGACTTTGAGTGGGGCGCCTCTGTCGTCGAAGACAACGCGGTCTGCGTCCACGTCGACGTGAAGCTCGGTGGCATCATTGTCGAGTGGCTGCGAGGCTCTGCTGGCTACGAAGGCACACACCACGGCGTGGCCATGGCTGGAAACAGCTCGGCTCCCGAATCGCTGCTTCGTCTGTACCTCACGGACCTGACTGCCCTCGTGTCCGTCAAGGGCTCGGTGATATCCGTCGGAGCCTCGCTGGGGTCGATCGACGTGCGCGACTCGCGACCGGAGTCCACGCTCGTCGAGGAGTACAAGTCGCTTCTCCGACTGGGCGACTGGAACGCGCCGGCGCTGGGCGTCATTCTGGACATGAAGGATGTGCGGCTGGGCGACCTGCCGAACGGAGCGATTCCGGACGCATATGCGCCGAGCGACGTGGTCAAGGACATGACGCTCTCCGTGTACCTCGGACAGCTCTCCATCCTGCCCTCCTCCTACATCTTCACGTTCCTCGATTCGCTCTTCCCCTTCCTGCAGCGCTACATGTGTCTTCTCCAGGACACGGATTTCGCTGCCCTTCTCCCGCCCATGGACTTCTCGGCCCTCTCCCCCAACGCGAAGGAAGCCGAACTCCCGAAGGAAACGCCCTCGCTGTCGCCCAACATGAACCTGTCTCTCTCGTTCAAGGGACTGTCCGTCTACGCCATCGAGGATCCTGAAGAGAGCGGCTCTCCTGTGTTCCTCCTCTGCTTCGGACTGAACGCAGTGGTCTCGATCTCTCCGACGCAGGTCGTGGAGGTGTCGCTGCGAATGACCGACCTTCGTGCCTGCCGCTCCAACAACAGTCTCACCCTCCTCCCTGTGGACGTGGATGACGCCATTTCGCCGTTCAACTTCTGGATTCAGTGTTCGCTGAAGGACCGCTTCACCTCCATCCAGGTGAGCGGCCATGCGTCTCCTCTCCATCTTCGACTCGGCATTCTCGACGCGAAGCTCTTCATGAACTTCGTCGACCATCTTCTCCCCAAGGGAGGATTGGACCCTGCCAAGTATGCATTGAATGGTGCGACGTCGGCAAGTTCTAGCTCTACTGCTAGTTCAGCAAGCTCTACTGTTACCTCTACTACAACCTCTACTGCTACCTCTACTACAACCTCTACTCCAACTCCATCCACCCAGCAACCCGCGGCAGAGGAACGGCCTCTGAGCGTTCAGGTGTCGATCGAGATGGACGGAATCACCCTGATTATGGTGAACGACGCTCTGGAGTTCGAGCTGCCCATCCTCCAGCTGCTCGTCACCCAACTCAAGTGCCAGCTCCAGCTCGACAGCGGACTCTCGCTCCAGGCTGACCTCTCTCTCGCCGGAGACTACTACAAGCCGTCGGCTGCCGTGTGGGAGCCCTACATCGAGCCGTGGTCCGTCGCGGTCGCGATCAAGCGCGAGGAGAACCCAGAGGTGACGGAGGACGCACTTCCCCGCGACAAGGACTCCATGACGGTGTCCGTGTCCGCGCCGTCGGTGCTGCAGATCAACTGCACAGGTCCTCTCCTGTCCTCCATTGTCTCCGCGGTGGAGTCGCTCATGAAGTGCTCGCACAGTCGCCATCGTCGCGGAGACGGCTGCTACATCGGCGTGAAGAACAGCACGGGCTTCGACATGACGTACGCGATCGAGTCGGACGGCGGCGTGAACCACACGCTCACCCGCGTCTCGGAGCAGGTGCTCAAGCAGATGGACTGGGACGCCGTGCTCTTTGAGGACATGGTGGAAGTGGACGTGGACGGAGAGCTCCGAATCGTGTGGCTGGAGATGCACACCTCCACGCCCTTCCTCCGCGTGTTCGATGCCGTCCCGGTGTTCCTCTCCAAAGAGGGCACGACGCCGTTCTTCACTGCGGATGCCTACGAGTGGAAGGAGCAGGACGCGGTCGTGTTCACGTCGCAGCAGACAGTGGTCACACTTCATGTCACGAGAGAGACCGAGGCAGTCTGGAAGGAGCGCTTCCACCACATGGCGGAGGCGAGGTCGCACCCTCCGTTCGCCTCCCTCTCGATCCCCATCGTCGACGAGAGCGACTTCCACAAGACCGTGAGCGTCGAGAACTCCTTCCTGCCCACGCCACTGCTCGTCCACCCCTCGCTGTACCTCATGTTCCTGAACCAGGACTACCACCAGATCCCCTCTCGCTCCATCCAGATCCAAATCCCGTCGTTTGCGCCCGTCTCGTGCGCCGTGGACAGGGAGCGCGACGTGTTCCTGCCCCTGGAGGACCAGAACCACAACCGCTTCGACGCGATTCTGCACAACGGCATCACGCAGGGACGCAAGGTCATCGACATCACGTCCACCGTGCGTATCGAGAACAACACCTCCCTTCCCGTGTTCGCTCGCTTTGTGGACGAGGGCAAGGACGACGTGCCCTTTACGCCGCTGGCGAACCAGGAGTCTCTGTTCTGTCCGCTGTCCATCATCCACACCGCCGCGCTCCAGTTGACGAACGACACGAGCGCCACGGAGTGCGACGGCTTCACGCTCGCCTCGCTGAAGAAGCGGTGTCCGTCCTGCGTCAACCTGGGAACGGCAAGCTCGCCCGTCATCGTGCGCGTCGTCGTCCATCACCGCACCGTGTTCGACTCCTTCAGCAAGCAGTCCACCGACGTGGTCACGCTCTCTCTTCTCCCCGTCATGGTCCTGCAGAACATGCTGCCCGTTCCCTTCATGTACCGCGTGGTCCGCGGATCCCTCGTGCTTCTGGAGGGCTCGCTCGCCGAGGGAGAGAGAGTGGACCTGTACGCGTCCGAAGTGGATCCCTCGCTGCAGAAGAGCGAGCAGCCGGTGCGCATCCGCATCAAGCCCGCGGGCTCGGAGACGTACTCGCTGTTTGACGACTCGATCACGCCCTCGGTGAGCGACGCGGTGCAGTCGGCTCTCGTGTACGACGAGTGCAACCTCCCTCTCCGCCTCAGTTACTTCTCGAAGGTCTCCGCCGTGGGAGAGCTGATGCTCCAGGTCTTCTGCGACTACTGGATCATCAACCGCACGGGAGAGTCTCTCACTCTGGCGGAGAAGAAGGAGGACAAGAACGGCTACCGCTCCTGCCCCTCCCAAAAGGTGTCCTTCTGCCTCCCCCAGCAGTTTGCCACCGGCGCGGAGCACGCGCTCAAGCCCCAGCTGTTCTCGTGCGCCAAGAGCAGTCTCTCGTCCTCGCTCTTCTTCAGAACGAGCGAGTCGCAGTGGAGCGACAAGGTCGGCATTTCCGCTGTGGGCACGACGGGCACGACCACGCTCACCATGGAGAAGACGAGCGCGTGCACGGAGAAGCGAGTCTACGGCATTTCCGTCGTCAGCGCCCCGGGCGTGTTCGGCTTCAGCAAGATCGTCACCATCTCGCCCTCCATCCTCGTGCTGAACAAGACCGGGCTGCCTCTCGAGATGCTCCAAGAGAACGACTCCGCGTCGCTCCGCCTGGACGCGGGCAAGCCCACGCCCTTCCACTGGCCCCAGAGAGACCAGCCCCTGCGCGTGTGCTTCCGCCGCACGGACTGCGGCAGCTCGTCCGACTACTGCAAGCTGGAGGTGGGCGAGTACCAGATGCTCCTTCCGAGCGAGTCGGAGGAGCCCTGCGTGATTCAGGTCGACAGCGTGCTGGAGATGGAGCATGTGAACGTGGTGGTAAGCAAGGCGGATGCGTTCAGCACCGAGCTCTTCCTGAAGAAGAAGGAAAAGGACCTGGACTACAAATCGCTCCTGAACCCCGGTCACGCTCTGTCCCCGGTTGCCGTGGACGTCGTCGCGCACATCGCGGGAGTGGGCATCAGCGTGGTGGACCAGACGCCGAGGGAGATTCTCTACGTGATGGTGCAGGACGTCAGCGCGCGCTTCGTCCTCTCCAAGGACAACGCGATGATGGTGAACGCGTCCGTGACGAAGATCCAGATCGACAACAGCATAGCCGGCTCGAAGTACCCCGTTCTGCTGGGGAGCACGGAGGCGGGCGAGGTCGAGGAGCTGGAGGACGGCTCCAAGCGAGAGAAGAAGATGCTCGAGTGCTCGCTGCGCCTCCTCCAGCGTCCCTCCGTGCTCTACCTGCAGTACGTCGGCTTCCTGATGCAGCCCTGGAGCATCGCCGTCGACTCTCCCACGGTGGTCGCGCTGCTCGCGATGATGAACGACTTCGCCGTCATCTCCTCCTATTTCGACCAGAAGACGGGTCGCATGGTGCTGGACTCGGCGCCGCTCCTCGCGGACGCCACCCCCTTCGTGGACGTCGCCTTCCAGAAGTACTGCTACATCGAGGAGCTTCTACTCCAGCCCATCTCCGTCAAGCTCTCGCTCCACAACAGCTCCTCGGCGCCGCTGACGGCGGACCTCCTCCCGTCGTACTCGCTGTTCACGCCGCTGAGAGCGCTCGTGAACACGCTGACCTCCCTCGTGGCCAACCTCCAGAACGCGTCGCTGCAGCTCAACAGCTTCGCGATGGACGACGCCTTCCTCCCCGTCTCCCAGTTCGTCAGCAAGCTCGTCGTGCACTACGTCATGCAGGTCATCACCAAGCTCTACCTCCTTCTGGGCGCCTTCAACCTCCTCGGCAACCCCGTGGAGCTCGTGGGCAACCTCTCGGAGGGCGTCACCGCGCTGTTCTTCGAGCCCATGGAGTGTCTCATGAAGACCCCGAAGGACTTCGCGAAGAGCGTCGGGAAGGGCGCGTCGAAGCTCCTGTCCCTCACCGCCTACGGTCTGCTCGACTCCGTGAGCAAGGTGACCGACACCGTCGGCAACGGCCTGGCCTCTCTCTCGATGAGCGAGTCCTACCAGGCGGACCGCGCTGCGGGAAAGACGGGCATCATCCACGGCATCAGCGCGGGCGTGAAGGGACTGTACAAGGACACGTCTGCCGGCATCGCCGAGGAGGGCTTCATTGGCGGCGTGAAGGGTCTGGGCACCGCCGTCACGGGGCTCGTCATCGACCCGCTGTCGGGAGCCATCAGCACCGTAACGAACGCGGTGAACGGCGTGAAGAACATCATCCACAAGGAGAAGACGCTGGCTCCGTTCCGCTTCCCGCGCTGCATTCCGCTTGACGGCTTCCTGGCTCCTTACGACGCGTACCTGGCGTTCGGCAGCAACCTGCTGCGCACAGTGAACAGCAGCACGGCGATCGAGCTGCAGCCGCGGGAGCAGTACGTCTGCCACTGCGCGGTCGACGACGGAGCGCGTGTTCTGCTGCTCACGACGAGACATGTTCTGTTGCTCTCTGCCGGCGGAAAGCTCCTCTGGTACGACACCTATGACCGCGTGGGAGTGGCATGTGAGGGCAAGAAGGTGCACGTGGAGCGGAAGGGAAGCGCGATTGGGTTGAGCGTGAGCGAGTTGTTTAGCAACGACGCGTGCGTCTTCGAGGCGGCGTCCGAGGACGTTGCTCTCCTCGTGTGTGAGTTTGCCTCGCGAGTCTCGAAGATGCCCGTGGAGGAAATGGCCGGCTTTGCCAGAAGACTGCTGGAGCTGATTAACCCGTCGGAAGAGCAGGAGGCGATGACTCGTCACCGCGTACCCGATGTGAGCGTGCTAACGATAGAGAGCGTTCATTTCGTCAGCAAGACGCTGATGTTGGCGGGAGAGGGGTACAACGAAGACAAGAGAAAACACGTCATGTACAAGGTGGAAGTGAGGTCCGAGCAGAAGGACGGACGCTTTGTGATTTGGAGCGTGTATTTCCGTTACACCGCACTACAGTAGATCTTGAGAGCTGGATTCATTTGTAGGAAGATGCACAACCTGCTGAAGATGAACCCGAGACTGAAGGGCGTTGAGCAGCTGTATGTCGCCAGCAACGCCGCGAAGCTGTTCTCCTCCAAGTCCAGACTCGAGACGACCGTCAAGGAGTACATGAAGGCGCTTTCTCACAATCCATCTTTGCTATCTTCAAGAGAAGTGAATGCCTTCCTCAAGCATAACCCCTTCGATATTCACTGGAATGACGACGATCTCTGCGAGGAATAGTTCCTGTTTGTTGAAGAGAATTGGGCGAGGGGTGAAATGAGACTGCCTCTCTTGTCTCCGTTCGGGTGGGGACCAAGCCCCTCCATGGTCTTTTCCATACCATCTCAATTTCCACTACTTTCACAACTCGAACGATGGCTGCTGTCCCCGAAATCAAGCTGTTTGGAAAATGGTACGCGCTTCTCGTTTGCTTGAGAAATGATCATTTCTGATTGCGTGTAGGACCTTCGCCGATGTTGAGGTCACCGATCTCGCTCTGAAGGTTTGTTTTGGCCTAAAATAACCTCACCGTGCAGGATCACCTCGCCGTGGCTCCCAAGAACGCCACCTATCTTCCCCACACTGCCGGAAGATACCAGCTCAAGAGATTCCGCAAGGGCCAGGTGGGTCGTTGCGTCGTTGGCTCATTTCGTAGTGCCCTCTTGTGGAGCGCCTCACGAACTGCCTCATGTT
>ERZ1106923.415-NODE-415-length-16093-cov-17.237062_pt1 | contig 16093 bp, 15 predicted proteins | sample MGYA00403657_ERZ1106923 | MGnify/ENA primary metagenome ERZ1106923 (study PRJEB35170, sample SAMEA104062425) | human gut metagenome | biome: human gut; feature: human-associated habitat; material: faeces | place: Denmark | collected 2012-06-19 ...
TAACTATTTGGGGTGTTTGTTTGGATGTAAGAGTGGTGTTGTGAGATAGAGATTGGGATTGGAGAATGGATTCAGTAACAGAACAAACACACGCTAAAAACCTTACTCAGACTCATTATCGAAAATGTTCTCAGACTCCTCCTCTTCCTCCTCCTCCGTTTCCGTCTTCTCCTCCTTCACCTCCTTCTTGGGCGCCTTCTCCTTCTTCGTCGACTTTGACTTCTTCTTCTTCTCCTCCTTCTCCTTCAGAGCCTCAGGATGCGTCTCGTAGTACTCCTTGATCGCAACTTCGTACTCCTCCTTCATCTGCTCGTGCTTCTCGTTGTACGGCTACATCATCACAGAAACGACCAGAACCCACAGCTTTCTCATCCTCAGGAAGCTTCTTCCACATCTCGCCCAGAGTACTAGCAATTTGAGTAATCTTCATATCTACCACTAAGCAGGCATGAACATAACTTACCAGGATTTGCTTTCTTCACTTCATCACGATGCTCGTTGGCGTACAAGAAGTAGGCGCTCAGCGGTCTCTTGGGCATATCGGGGTCGGTGCTCTTCTTTCCCGTGGGGTGCGTCTTCTTGTATTCCTCCATCTTCTTCTCGTACTCCTTCTTCTCCTTCTCGTAGGGCTCCTGATAGCGCTACGTCGTGAGACAACCCCAGCGCCACGACCTGCTTCACTTCCTCGTCTTCCTGTGCCCACATGTCGCCAATCTTCTTCGTGATCTCCGTCAGCTTCAGATCTACGCAATCCGGTGAGTACAGTCGACGTTGCATCTCAAAACTTACCGGGATTCGCCGCCTTGACTTCCGCTCTCTTGTCGTTGGCATAGCGGAAATAGGCGGAAAGGGGCTTCTTGGGTCTGTCGGGATCAACCTCCTTCTTTGCTCTCTTTGTAGTCTGCTTGGAATTCTACGATGTCACTTTGGCGCAGTCTTTCACACACCTCTTCTTTGACCTTGCGAGCCATTGCTATTTTCAATTTGGTCCTTGAAGAAACGGGATAGGATTTGAAAAAACTATGGCTCTGGAAGACAAAAGAGAGCGGGTGATTTAGCGGCAATTCCTTTCCTTATCAAGCCATACTACTGACCGTACAGGCATTCCATGGGCAAATAGTACTATTGATGATCATTGAATGAAACGCCCGCGGAAAATGGAGCCGATTTGCACTATTGCAAATCTTCGCTCCCGCTCTGTTTTGCAAATCGCTTTCTGGTCTCTGCTTCCTGTTCGCCTCTCCTTGGCCATGCCATTCTTTCAGCGCGAATCGCATTGATTCTCTCTTTTCCCTCCATCTCGGAGAAACAAGAACTTTCCACTCTCAGTACGACACTACATGATTTAGAAGTCTCATCCGTCGTTCTTGTGCGCACAATCCACGGATGGTGGAGCGGAGTGCTGTACACCGGCTTATTTGATTCAATTGGAGTCTCTGGTTCCCATTTCATGATTCGCCTTCCTTCGTCCTCATTCCATCTTCTCCCCGTTTGCTGCGAATCCGTGCTCTATTCGCGGCGATGATCTCATTTCCCGCTCTGTTCATGGATCCCTTTCAAACCCGTTCGTCCTTTCTTCGTGTTTTCACTGACAGCACGGATGAGAGGCAATGATTTTTTCCTCTGCAGTTCTTTTCCCGTTGTTATGAATGAAGTTGCAGGCCGAATGATATCCTCTTCGCAAATCGGCATTCGCAGTTATGGCTTTGCGTCGGATGACTCGAGTATTCACTATTGCAGGAGCAACGGTGACGCTGCAAAGGAATACCGCATTCGTTTGTGTGAGCCCTGCACCTTTGTCATTGATGTTCTCGTCCCCTACGAGTACCCGCTCTCGTCCCCTCCCACTCCCTAGACTCGACGTGTACGACAATCGCGGCATCGAAACCGAGATCTGGACCAATCTCTGCGACAAGTACAGCTCCACGGGGCGCTGGCACGCCATCCCCGCCCGTCGCATCGACATCCATCGCGAGCTTCGCGGCCGCGTTCACTCCTTTTCCGTCTCCATAATCCCCATTCGCTGCGGGATGTTTGAATTCACCGCCAGAACGCGCGCACCGAAGTCCCTCAACCCCGACTGGATCTGGGCCTCGCGCTTCGACGAGAACGAGAGCCTGCACGTGATCCGCACCGGCTCGCAGCGCTCGGGCCTGACGCAGGGCAGCGTTCGCCAGCTAGCGCAGTGGTTCGACGACATCCTGACGTTCTGGTACGTGAGCGAGGTGGACGGTCGCGCGTCTCGCGAGAAGGAGAATCGCTGTGGGAGCGTGCTGGCGGCGTACTGCGCCGTGTTTCTCTCCGTCATCGCGCTGCAAGAAGGCGCGGACGTGGGTTTGGGATCATCCCATTACAATTAGTTGGAGGTGTGCTTCGCGATGGCGATTCGCCTGAGCGAGAGCGGGTGGCTGAGCAACAAGGCCAACGCGCTCAGGATCCTCACGTGGTGCGTCGGCAATGGCTACCTCGCCAACACCTTCTCCGCCAGCATCAACCGCTTCGTGCTGGGTCCAGTGACGGCGGAGACGACGCGTCGCATTCGCCTGATGATGACGGACCAGGAGCGGTATGCGGTGTTTGTTCCCGAATGCTTGTTGTCACTGGTGTCCACGCTGCCGCTCGGAGGAGGTAGGGAGGGGTCGTGTGGTTTTACGTAGCGCATCGTCGGATCCAGAGCGCGCTGCAGCCCGTGCTGGACTCCGCGCAGCTGTCCTCGATGCTCAACACGTCGCACTCCAACGACGCGCTGATGGAACTGTTGTTGTCGTATATCAAATCACACTCGCTCCACTCCTTCTCCTCGCACTTCCTTCGCCAGCTCCTTCTCATCATGGTGGACACGCAGGTTCTTCCTCGCTCTCTCTCTGACCCCAAGTCCCAACTCATTCGCATCTACGCGCAGCGCGTCTTCCGCTCCATCTTCGACAAGCACGAGGGCAGCGCCTCGCCCCAACACCAGATCACCATCACACTCGTCGAGGCGCTGGAACTCTTCCACGAGACGTCCCTTCTCTCACTCGCTCTCACCAGTAGACAGCGACGCGTCGAAGAAGCGCAGATCCGCAACGAGTTGGACATGACGGTGAGCGCGTCGTGCGACGGCGGCCCGCTCGCGTCTCTCCTCGCGCTGATCCGGCTTCTCTTCCTCTCTCAGTCGAGCGCGCCGCAAGAGGGCGACGCAGCGAGTTCCAATGATCTGCTTCTCCTCGTCTCGCGCCTACTCACGGTGTTTGCGGCACTGCCCGACGACCATCCCGACTTCATGTTGTGCTTCCACCGTTCAGTGATTCGTTAGGAAGATGAAGGAACTCATTCTTGCGCTGTCCAAACGCAACTCAGACGTCGCGCTCGCCGTCGTCAAACGACTTGCCGCGCTCAAAACGCCCAACTCCAACAATCAGACCTTCTTTCTGACGATGGTGGATTCCATTCTGTCGTCCAACTTTTCGCTTTTTCGCTTCCACCCCTCGGTTCTTGTCTTCCCGTCTCTTTTGCCTCATGCCTAGAATCGAGCCGTTTTTTTCATTCTCAACTGCATGCACTCAGTGAATATCTATGTTTCATTAAAGGCGTTTCAGTACGACATGTCGTGCGACTCTCACCCGCAGGATTTTGGAGTATTCTCCTTCTTCTTTCCTCTGGAAGCTGATGTTTCAGTGCGACAAGAAGGTGCTGGACCGAGTTGAGGTGGGCGAGCGATGTGAGATATAGTTCTCGGAGTACTTGGAGGAGGCGGAGACGCACTGGCTGCCGAACATCGCCGCCATGGCACAGGCGCTCCACCAGTCGCTGGAGAAGGTCGGGATTATGAAGAACGGGATGATCAATGGGGAGAGTCTGTCGATGGAGGAGGACTCTGTGTATGGGAAGAAATCTTCGTTGAATCGCGCTATTACATCTTCTTTCAGCTGCATTTGCCTGTTAACAAACACTCCAAGCAATCTCCGTAATGGTCAGCAAGTAGTTGCTATTCGAGCAGCTCAGCACCATATTATCGCTCAGCGTATCCACAAAGCACAGGCTGTTCGGCACGTTGCGCAGCTTCACATGCAATTGCTGATCGAAGCGTCTTCCGTTTGCCGTCTTGCTGCAGATGGACAGCCGACTGTCGGCACCGACGGAGAACACCAGGTTCGATCCCTCCATATTCTTCCCGGTGGTGATCTACACATCACGCGCTTCGCTCGCCTCCACCTTCTTCACCCAATCCGAGTGAGGTTTGCAGATCACGTAGTTCTCGAGACAGATGTCCTTTCCCTGGGGAACCACACAGCGAATGGATCCATCCATGCACGCCAGATACGTCATATTGTCTAGCTATCACTCCACGAACCGAACGCCTGCCGTCGTAGTTGATGCAAATGTCGTTGATTACAGGGGGCTCCACGAATCCGTCCTCCATATCGGGCAGCACGGGGAGCACCGTCCTATGCAGCAGCTCTCCCGTCATCGAACTAATTGTGAGCGCTACACCCAGCAAATCACTAGTTGTAGAGGGTGGACAAATCACCCGAGGCCATTAGCGATATGCTATGTCTAAAACGGAGCTGCAAATCTCACTTCTTTCCCTGACGGTAGAAGGCGAGGTTCTTCACGTTACGATCGACGTTCATAACGCGTGTCGTTTCGTTTGTATAGACGTTGTGAATATTTATATTACTAGGCGTAATCACATTTCCAGCAAGCAAACCCCTGGGTGTCGCACGAGCCGAGGATGTAGCCTGCGGGGTCAATGCACATGCAATTGACGGAGGAGGATGGATCGTCTTGGTCCTAGTCGTAACCCAAATCACTCACCCCTACGCCGGTATATGTGCTCACGACGGAAGGCAGGTTTCGCAGGTCAAACTCCAGGATTTTGTTTCCACATGCAACGTAGAGCTGCTTCGTCATGCGGGGATTGTGGCAAATCGAGGTGATCCGCTTGTCGAATACTCCGTCCAGCACGGATATGCACGAGTTGTTCACCAGGTCCCACAAGCGAACGGTGTGATCGTCGCTCCCGGATGCCGCAATGGTATTCCAATACGTCAGGCAGTTCACGCCATCCGTGTGGCCGTACAGATTCCCGAACTTCATGATCAGAAGAACCGATTTAGCAAAAAACGACTCCTGAAGAGAAAAGTCTGGTACCAATCCTTCTCTGCCAGCGCGTGTGCAACGAACAGCAAAAAAGACAGCAATTTACTCGCTCTGCTTCGCCTTCTTTCCCTTGGGAGCCTTCTCTGCCTTGCTCTCACTTCTCTTCGCGCTCTTCTTCGGTCTCTTCATCACCACGTTCGACACATCGGGCGCGTTCTCTCCCTTGATCTTGAGGATGGCCTCCATCGACTTGCCGCCAATCACGTTCGCAGTCTCAATACGAGCGTTCTCGCGCTGTCTGAGAATCTGCTTGCTCTTCTTGTTGCCGAACACGTCCACCAGCATTTTCCTACGCGAAATGTAGTCGATTCCCTACCAGTCAGTCCGCTCCCCAAATCCTACCGAGGCATCGCCATCGGCGACAGTGGGTTTAAACCCGTCGACCTTCTGGACTAAAGAAACAGCATCAGTCATCTGGATCATCTTGACTTCCTCCTTTTTGCTATTGTACACTCCCAGGAACACCCTGATGATCAGCTCCCCTCCTAACGCTCCACTTTTCCTTGTCAGAGTCTATATTTCCAAAGCCCGTCAGCGTCAAACGGTCTCCCTTTATCTTGAGTGCGATGTTCTTCTTATTCTCGTCAGACCTAGCATATCACTCGTCCCACAGTCGGAATTACTCGTAGAGTCCATACGTTGCCTTCTCGAACTCCTCCTTGCACGGAATCGAGTTCTGAAAACCAACTACCCCATGACACCACTTACGCGACCCAAACATAGCACAGGACGTACATCCGTATCGACAACTTTACACGTCACTTCCATTTCGGTCTTTAAAGGGTATTGTGGGTTTTTGAGTCAGGGCTGGTTCTCGTGCGTCATGAGCGCGATTGGATCTGCGAGGGGAGTACTCACTGTCTTGAGGTAGAGAAGGGCGATTTGTCGAAGTGGCATCACCACCTCAATGACGACTGAGACTGAAACAACAAACAGGGCAACAGAACAAATTAAGCACCGGCCGTACTAATGTCTCCCGTCAAGATATCGTGATGAATTGGAGTGAAGCCGCACTTCGGAATCATACACTTCACCTTGGGGCTGCTGTGCATCTCCTTGTGCTTCTTCAGCGCCGCGCGACTCGTGCACACAAACCCGCACCCCTTGTTCGGACACTTGTATACCTTGTTATTGGAATGCACCTTCATGTGCTTCTTCAGGTCGCTCGACGTGATGGAAGCATAACCGCAGCCCTCCACCGTGCACTTGAACGGCTTCTCCCCCGTATGCGTTCGCATGTGCACCTTGAGGTTGCTGTGGTTCGCAGACGAGTATGTGCAGTTCGGGTACGGGCATTTCAGCGGCTTCTCGCCCGTGTGCGTGCGAATATGAATCACGAGAATGCTCTTCGTCACCGCCGCGTAGTTGCAGTCTGCATAGGGGCACTTGAACGGCTTCTCGCCCGTGTGCGTCCGGATGTGGATCCTCATGTCGCTCTTGCGGATGGTCGAGTAATTGCAGCCTGCGACCGTGCAATGATATGTCTTGGGCTTGACCACCGGAGCGTTGCACGTGCAGCAGTTGTTGCCGCAATTGCAATGACACACGTGAGGAACCGGATTCTCCGGCGGAGCATAGGTTGAAACCGGAGAGGAAGACTTCATCTTCTCGCAGAACGAAAAGAAATCGCCTCCGACGAGGACCAGGGAAGGCTGCGTGCACTGCGACAAACTGTAGTACTCGCTGGCTAAATCTGGTTTGTAGCCGTCAAAACACCCATTTCCACTGAAGGCGAAGGCGTTGTCCTCCTTTTGGCGCTTTTCATTGATGCAGTTCTCACTGCCCAAATGCAACTGAAGTAGACTGTTGATATGATCGAGTTCTTCCTGCTTGGTCATTTACGGAGCAATCTTCTTTCGGAATGAGGGTAATCAAGGATTAGGAGTAACGATCTATGTGATGAGCACACTAGCCTTGGGGCAACTACCTGAACGCGCTAATTCGATCAACTATAGCAATTGACGAGAATTACTAACTTCGATGAACCAAAACGCAAATTTGGATCCCGTATGGGTGACTCGATTAAACAACCGAGAACACACTACTCTCTAAAGCAGAGTGTGGCACATCACTACTCTTTTGCCGTGGTTATTCCGCAGATTCCGCCCACCTCTCAACTCCTATCGATTCTCTCATTTTTGGGTGATTCCAATAAACACAAAACGGAATACACAACAAGTATGTAGTATTCAGCAGAAGATAAGATTGCTTGAAAGACACAACGCTCACTATTACAGTGTAACTACCTAACAGTTGGAGTGATGCTCTTCGCCGTCTTCAGTGGAGTCATTTCTCTCAGAAGAAGCATTCCTTTCCTCTTCAAAGTCAACACGCTCTGGCAATTCGGAATCCATCACCACAATCGCCTCACCATCCCCTTCCACAAGATGGCAACTGCCACTGCACACGAACACTTCTTCATTCTCCACCTCCTGGTACAGGTTCACGCGATCACACTCCAGCGAGCCTTCTCTGAACACGCCCTCATAACGACAGCTTCCTCGAATCAGAGAGCCAACTCCATGGTATTTGAACTCCTTCAACGGGCCCTGGTACACCTTATGACCCCATTTGTCATACTCCGTCATCACGCCCACCGGGACATCACGCTCAAAATGGCCCTCAATCCACTTCGCGTTCTCCTTGTACAGGACACCCACTCCGTGGTGCTGACCCAATTCATAATCACCCTCGTACACCACGTTCCCACTCTCATCCCACTCCTTCCCTTTTCCCTCCTTCTCGTCCTCGTGAAACGCCCCCGCGTAGCAAACCCGGTCGTTCTCGAACAATTGTCCCTGTCCCTCCTTCTTCCCCTCCCTGAACGCGCCCGTGTACACCAGGTGGTTGTGCAGGAAGAGAGAGCCCTCGACCAGGTCCCCACGCGCCCACCGACCACGAATCGAAATCGCGTCAGCGAACGCCACGACGCCGTAGCCTTCAGGCACGCCGTTCACGAAGTCGCCCGTGTACTCCGCGACGCCTCGCTCCCTCCTCGAGAACGCGGAGTGGGACTCGGCGGGAAGGACAAGGAGAGGGAACGGGAATGCGGCGTACGACCGGATGGCGCAGGAGGCGTCTGAAGGCAGCGCCTGGTCCTCGTACTGCGCGTATAGCGTGCCGAACCCTTCCGCACGCATCTCGTCGTTCACCTCGCCCTCATACACTACATACCCCTCATGTGACGTCACGCGCACGCTGTTGCTCTTCAGCGCGCCTTCGTTGGTGAAGCTCACACTCGCCGTGTCGCCGTTCGGGTACGTGAACACACCACTGCCCCTCAGCTTCACGCTCGGCGTCTCCGCGAACGTCGACGTCCACACAACGCCTTGCTTCCACTTCACCGCGCTGTCGGCGAACTGCGGGCGTTGCCACAGCACTACCGCCTTCTCCGTCGTCTCGCCGTGGTGCCACACGCCCTCCACCATCGACCCGTCCGCGAAGAACACGCGCCCGTGTCCGTGGAAGTGGTTGTCCGCGTCCACCTCGCCCTCGTACACCGTGCGACCCGCGCCGTTCACCACCGTCACCGCGCCCGTCTTCTCGCCCGCGACGAAGTGTCCCGAATACTGACAGCCAGAAGGGGCCATATACACGCCATCGCCCTCAAACTCGTTGTTGCGGAAACACCCCGTGTACTTGGGGCTGTTCGAGTCATTGTTCCAGAATAGTGTTCCCATGCCGTCGAAACGCCCGTTCTTGAAGAGTCCGTTGTAGAGAAGGGGTTGGTGTGTGGAGGCGACGGATACGCCGGCAGACGAGTTTAGCGTGTCGCACGAACTGTGCGAGGACGCGAACGACACGATCGAGTTGGAGCGATATTTCGTGCGCACGGATTCATTCACCGCGGTGATGTCGACATAGAACAGCGAGCCCTGTCCATTAGGGACATATGCTAATTGGGACAGTAGGGACCCATACAACTCGGTCACACGATTTCCCTCCTCATCGAGCGTCTGTTCCGCGGGAGTGTGGGCGGTCCACAGGCGGCTGAAACTGCAGGCATCCTTCCCAACCGTCGAGAGACGACGAACGTCCCAATTCTGTGCGATATCCCCAAAGTACAACAACTGGTCGTAGTAAAGAATACGGACGTCGTTGCCACTTAACTGACCCAAATGAAACTGCCCCTCCAGCATAACCCCCCTGCAATTTGGGTCGTACAGAGCGCCTTTTCCCTCCATCGCGTTATCGACCATATTCCCCTTGAAAACTGGAAATCCACGCGCACTGAACACCTCACAGTACCCGTTCCGTTTGCCATTGCGGAAAGAGCCCTTATACACCAACGATTTGGATTTGTCGAAATACCTCCCTTTTCCGTCAATCACTCCATACCGAAACTCCCCCGTGTAGGTGTCCCCATTCTTCATCAATAAGGAGCCATATTGGTGGTAGACCCCGTACGAGAAATGGCCCTTGTATCGCAGCTTGCCCGACGCGTAATACTCCTCGCCCTCGCCGTGCGGCACGAAGAAGAAGTCGAAGTTGTTGAGGGCGGTGGGAGTGAGTTGAGGCGGTTCGGCGGCGAGCGGTTCGGGCGTGAGCAGGGAGGTGTGGGAATGAGTGGTGGAGTCGGAGAGAATGTCGGTGGGGCGAGTGGGGTCGGGGGTTGTTATTTCGTCCACCTCATCGTCAGCGGTCTCGTTCGCTGCATCAACTGATTCGTCTACCTCATCGCCAATAGGCTTCTCCACCTCATCCACCTCATCGCCAATAGGCTTCTCCACCTCGTCCACCTCCTCTCCAGTAGGCTTCTCCACCTCATCCACCTCATCGCCAGCAGGCTTCTCCACCTCGTCCACCTCCTCTCCAGTAGGCTTCTCCACCTCGTCCACCTCATCGCCAGTAGGCTTCTCCACCTCGTCCACCTCCTCTCCAGTAGGCTTCTCCACCTCGTCCACCTCATCGCCAGTAGGCTTCTCCACCTCGTCCACCTCATCGCCAGTAGGCTTCTCCACCTCATCCACCTCATCGCCAGTAGGCTTCTCCACCTCATCCACCTCCTCTCCAGTAGGCTTCTCCACCTCATCCACCTCCTCTCCAGTAGGCTTCTCCACCTCGTCCACCTCATCGCCAATAGGCTTCTCCACCTCGTCCACCTCATCGCCAATAGGCTTCTCCACCTCGTCCACCTCCTCTCCAGTAGGCTTCTCCACCTCATCCACCTCATCGCCAGCAGGCTTCTCCACCTCGTCCACCTCCTCTCCAGTAGGCTTCTCCACCTCGTCCACCTCATCGCCAGTAGGCTTCTCCACCTCATCCACCTCATCGCCAGTAGGCTTCTCCACCTCATCCACCTCATCGCCAATAGGCTTCTCCACCCCATCCACCTCATCGCCAGCACGTGCCACTTCATCAATACTGCCAGTTGATTGCACGCCAACAGGCTTCTCCTCGACTTCGTCCACTTCATCACCCACAACAAGCAGGTCAGTTCTGTCTTCACCCTCCACCTCATCCACCTCCTCATCGAGACATGTTGCGACCTCGCCAATAGGCCTCACTACTTCGCCAACAGGAATATCCACCTCGTCAACTTCATCTCCAACAGGCTTCACTTCCACCTCCTCAATCCCATCGCCAGCAGGCTTCTCGTCATCAACCTCCTCAGAAGGCTTCTCCACTTCATCCATTGCGTCATCCAGATGTGTTGCGACCTCGTCATCGAGAGGAATCTCGTCGACGATGGAGTCAGCAGGTTTATCTTCCACTTCATCCACCTCGTCACCAGCATATCTCATTCCTGCCTCATCAACAGGCTTCTCGTCAACCTCGTCCACCTCATCTCCATCTGGCTTCTCAGTCTTATCCACCTGATCAACGGCACCACCATTAACCGGCTTCACTTCCACTTCATCCACCTCATCGCCAACAGGCTTCACCTCATCTCCAACTTGATTCGCCTCAACCTCCTCATCGAGAGGAATCACGTCATCAAGATCAGCAGGCGTCTCTTTCACCTCACCCGCCTCGTCAACTGCACCAAGAGGAATCTCATTCTCATCCACCTCACTCGTGGGATGGATACTCTCTCCCTCATCCGCCCTCACTTCAACTTCGTCCACCTCGTCCACCTCATCACCCACAACAGGCAGACCAGGTCTGTCTTCACTCTCCACTTCCTCAACCACCTCATCGAGACGTGTTGCAGCCTCGCCAACTGGCTTCACTGCTTCACCAGCAGGGATATCCACCTCATCCACCTCCTCATCGAGAGGAATCTCGTCAACTTCATCAACCGGCTTCACCCCCTCCTCAACCGGCTTCGCCTCACTCAACGACACCAGCGGCGCCTGCGGGCAGTGCAGCGAGCCAGCATTCCCCCTCGCCGAACGATGCTGCGGCAAGTGCGCACGCAACGTACGACTCCCACGAACCACCTCGCCGCCTCGCTCCAGCGTAGACGCCACACTCCCCACACCTTCGCCTTCAGCGGTGAGCGAAGAGTCGGGCGGACCACGCGACGCCGTCCCCTGAAGCGAGTGCGCGGTCAGCGAGTGGTGACTGTGATACCGACTGCGCGCGCTCTGAAACATCCCATCGTTCGCCTCATCTTCGCGCAGAGTTCTCCCTTGTCTCGCTTCGCCCTCTCCCGCGGGAGCGTCTCCTTGCAGTCTCTCCTCCTCATCGGAATCGATGAAGAGTTCCGCCGTGTCGGACGACGAGTCGTACACCTCCACCTCGTGTGTGGCTCCGATCTCCTCTTCCTCCTCCTCGTCCTCCTCAGCGATCACATCCATGTCGGTCGACAGCTCCAGTCGCCGACTCTGCAGCTCGGGACGCAGCAGGATGCCTGTGCGGTGCTCCACGCCCGCCGCGTCGAAGAAGCACTCGTAACCGTCATCACCGATGAAGTGGTCGCACGCGTCCTCGCCAATCCAGTACTCGTAACCGTCGTCGCCGATAAAGTGGTCGAAACCGTTTTCACCAATCCAATACTCAAAACCGTCATTCCCAATGAAGTGGTCGAAACCGTCCTCGCCGATCCAGTACTCAAATCCATCATCTCCCACAAAGTGGTCGTAGCCGTCTTCACTGACCCAGTACTCAAACCCATCAGTCCCAATAAAGTGCTCAAATCCGTCATTCCCAATCCACCCACTACTCTCGCTCACTCTCTGAACGTTCTCGCTGACTGAAGAATCGGACAAACCCACGTCGCTGCCAGACACAACTCGCATTTCCATTGGACGCACCGAACTCGCCTGTTCACTGGACATCGACGCGCGAGGTGAAGGCATGTAACCAGTGGAGCTGCTGTCGTTCACAAAGAACGAGCTCCTGCCACGAGATGGGTCGTATCGGAAGGACTGTCTTCTCGAATCGCTGCTGCTCAGTAGGTCCAGTTCTTGAAGACGCTGGTAATCGAACATGGCGATGCACTCGCGCATCCGAATCACCGGTCCACGGTAGCGCACAAAGTAGTTCTCGTCGCCCTCTTCTTGCAGCCAGTTGGAACCGTCGTCAACCGATGGGTTGGCGGAGAGAGAATCATTGCGGTTCAGAAGAACGTTCTTCGTGTAAAAGAACTGCGCCTTGTGAAGTCCCAATTTCTGGCGCAGCTTCTTGTGGACTAAAATACTCACAGGACCCCAAATGTCGCCATTCCTGAATTCGCCCTTGTATCGATACGTGTTGTAGTAGTAGGAACCAGAACCGTGAAAGGTACCGTTCATGAAGGTTCCGAAGTAGATAATCGGGCTGTTGTTGTTGTTCGCATAGAAATGGGTGTTGTTATACAGTCTCCCGAGCCCGCAGTAGGCGTTGTTCGTAAACGAGCCTCGGTACTTCATCATGTCGTCAGAAAAGAACTCATCGGCCACACCCGTAAAGCCCTTGTCAGTCATTCCTCCCTTGTAAATTTCGATGAGATCCTCCTGGAGCGGTGGAATGACCACAGAAAAAACGGACGAACTCACAGAACAACTATGCACTTCCGACAAACCGTCTTGAACGCTCGCTTCTTCGCCTGGAACTGCGTATTCACGACTGTACTCCTCAAAATCGCAAACGTCCTCGCGAAAGACAAAAGGATCTACACGAATCATGCCCTTTCTTGCAACGCCAACATAGATGGTATTTGGTTGCGTTCAGGTCGTCGGAAAAGCCCTTCTCGTCGACAAGCATGAGCGAGGCGAAAGAATGGGTCATACTGCTAGTCGTACTACCGGAATAGCAGCTGGAGGCATCCGTAGTATAGTAGTAGGATTGACTCGTGTCCTCGTTCATCCTGTGTTGAAAAGTGGGGTGTTTTGAAAACGACTGAAATGGGGGATTGTTTTGGATGGGAGAGAAGGGGTGTTTTTGGTTGTTTGAGAGGGATGGAGAGACACGGCGATTCAGAAGCATTTACAGTCACGCTGCTATCCTTCTTGGCTCTACGAGCGAAAACAATAGATAAGGACCAATCTCACAATGGGGTGTAACTCGACAAAAAACAGTCATCAGAATAATAGACATACACTGCCATGTTCTTCGTATCAGAGATGACAGCTCTTTGGTCATCTTCTTATGGAACCCGGATTTGGCTACGTCGTCGACGTTATGCATGCTCGCAGTTCTTCAGATTCCTGTGCAACGACTTCAACGACAGGACGAAGGAGCTCAAAATGACTTCGACGACTACGCCATGGGGATGAGAGGCGGCTACAGCGCAGAATATTCCTGCTTCCTGGTTCCACGCTGCTACATCAATCGTGCAGTGAACATGGCAGAGTACCAGAAGAGGCACCCGACGTACATTCCTTGGTTCCATCCAGGAATGCTACTCCGCAGCAACATGTCGGACCTCAAGACCGAGTACAAGTTCCAAATCGTTTTCGGCTTCGCGCACTACGCGTTCAAGGACTACTGCAACGAGTCGCCGATCGCAGACATGCTGGCGTGCTTCGACGGGTTGTCTTACCTGGCGACAACCTTCACGGACATCAACGAAGCGGCGTGCGTACAAGCGAGACTAGACTTCTTCTTGGGAATATAAGCAATTGTGATTATTCTGGTTTCGAGACGCCGACGGTCACCAACATGACCGCGCTCTTCGAGAGCATCCTGCGGTGTGGGGCCCTGTGGGGCCCTGTGGATCCCATGGATCCAACTTCCGCGCGGAAGGGTCCTACAACAAGGTCGTGAAGAATCTGCTGAACGGGAGAAAACCCTGCAAGACCCTGTTCAAACGGCTTCATGAGCTGATGATGATAACAATGTTCCTGTACTGGAGCAAGATTCACGACGGCGTCCTCGTTCCTCCGGACCCCGGTACGTCTTCGGATTCGGTCTTCACCCGCTCCGTCCCCTCAGCGCTTCTCAGCAGCACGATCGGCGAGTGCAACTTCCTCGACGACTACCGGTTCTTCCTGGACGACAGTCTCGTGTACGACGATGCCTTCTACGGCATGCTGGACGGCGACGACCCAGTTCTCCAACTTCAGGAGAAGCGCAGCGCGTGCGGTTTGCCATGCGTCGTGGAGACAGACCCTACGGTGTGGTCCTCGATCACATGGAACGGCACTACGTACCACTCCCTGTCGGAAACCAGACTGGAGGGACCATTGAGTGGAAGACTCTCTATCAACCAGCTGGAGCACTCCAAGGAGTCGCTGGCGTTCACTCTGGATCGGAGAGGGAACATCGTTCTTCTTGCCATCGTGGGCCACTTGAAGACCAGCGTTGATGGGATGCCTTTTCCGGAGGCAATTGGAATCATCACGACATCATTGTTCAGTCTGGTTTCCGACAGGTACCATTGGTCCTTCGAGATGGCTGATGATCCGATCTTCGGTCCCGATCCGAGCTACCGCTTCGTCCGGGCTTCGCTGAACCGTATACACATTGACACCGCGCTGCCATTCCCGTACAACAACGGCAACCTGATGATCTACACCGGTTGCCTGGTGCTACGACCCGAGTGCGAGATCAAGGCGTCGACGCTGTTCTTCCCGAAGGTCTCCAACCCCTACGTGGTCAACCCGCGTCGCAGTTCCATCAAGCGTCAGGAGTGTACCCAGATGGTCACTCTTCTGAAGACGACGGTGGATGGGTACAAGGAGAAAAACGCGAAGCTTACAGAGGAACTGAAGCGGTACAAGCACTAATTGTACATTATGCTTCTATCACGATCAGTAATGTATAGGAAGCAGAAGAACGCAGCATCTTCACTTAACATCATCTTTGCGATAAGACGCTTCTTATACGCATAAGCATTCGTATCATACAGGGTATAACCGGATTACCGGTGGTATTGATTCAGGGTAGACAGCCCTTCAATCTTGCATATAACCCTTCTTAGATATCCTTATAAACGCATAACAAACTCCTTTGAACATTCACTATCCCTCAATAGTCGTTTATGATCGCTTCCAGACATGTAGCTCAGAGAGTCACCTTTCGACGAGGTGAGCATCGTACTCCACTTCAATATACCTCTGCACCATTTCTCAACTATACGACTACTAGTTGGAAGTCTGGAATAGCCTTTTGATTCACCCATTCGTTGGCTTCATTCCGCTTTTAGAGGCGATTTTGTGCATTCATTTGTTTACTACTAGTTCCTTTGATTGATTACAGATATGTGATTGCCAACTTCTTCTCTCATCCTTGCGTTCATTCATTCCTTCACACATTTGATGCAATCCCACAATTCCTCTCAACCACAATCACTCACCCTCATTCTATACCCACTTCACTTTAAGTGTCCCATTTCCCCAATCTACTTTCACTCTCAACTCCTTTCCCCCTTTAGCACTTTCAAAGTCACATTCTCCTTTGCCTTCACATTTCCTCCTCAAATCCACACTCAACTCCCCTTCCTCCCCTCATTTCCCTTCCCGTCCCCTTCTCCCCCTTTCACCCCCTTCTCATCTCTTCCCTACCCCTGTCCACCTCAATTCCCACACTTCCCTTTCAAACCATTTTGACAAGTGGATTGACAGCTCCACTTCGTTCGTCACAT
>ERZ1106923.418-NODE-418-length-15841-cov-18.259660_pt1 | contig 15841 bp, 24 predicted proteins | sample MGYA00403657_ERZ1106923 | MGnify/ENA primary metagenome ERZ1106923 (study PRJEB35170, sample SAMEA104062425) | human gut metagenome | biome: human gut; feature: human-associated habitat; material: faeces | place: Denmark | collected 2012-06-19 ...
TGACGAGAGACATGCTTACCGAAATTGAGAAGAAGCTGAAGAATGCCAAGAACTAATTGAGCTCTTATCGAGGAGTGTTTGTTGTCACCATCTTCGTTGCTGCAACAATTCGGTGGAGTCATGAGCGAATACCAGGACGGAACGCTGACGATTGTGAATGAGGCGTGGGTGTATGTGGTACGTATTGTACGATTGTCTGTCACCGTAGGGAGAAGGTGCGGCACACGTGGTTCTCAAATACTGCGGAGACGACCCGTTTTTGGTTGGGAAGGTGTTGCGTCTTCCAAAGGTAGAAACTCCTTTTCGAAGTGAATTGCAGAAGAATGGTGTATCGCCAACCCGGAAAGAGAGAGAACTGGATGCCGACATGGTTGATATGATGGGAAGGAGTGCTCGCTATATTCCCCGTAGTATAGAAGTGCACATGTGCATGATCATTCGTTCGTTCATGGGTAGAGCGAATCCGGAGGCGATTCAGGAGAACGAAAGCATTCAACAAGTATATTTCTATACGGTGTGTGAGTGTAGAAGTCGTCTACTGCCAAACTGAACATGGCATCTCTTCAGGAAGAGAGTTGCCTCATGGAGAACGCGTTTTACATCAGACACGCAGCTGAGAACAATAATTCGGTTTATTCATTCGAGATCAAGCCGAAGTGGGGATCGCTTCCGAAGTGGCAAGTGAGAGGGAGGCATGACTTGTAGACACCCCCTGCACGAAGCTGAAAAGACAATGTGTCGCTACTGCATGCAGCAGTACCAGAAGGTGCGCTCGGGAAAGGTGAGTGCGATCTCGAAGTACTGCCCCTTGAAACTGTTCGACTCCCCTCTGGAGCAGTTGGACGCCCTGTGCTGTCTCTTCCAAACGCCACAGAACAACCTCGTGTTCAACATTGATGGATGTCGCACACCGCTATCCCAGATGAAGTGCTGCAGCTTCGGCATTGAGGAAGAGAGACTATATCAGTTTGTGGAACAGGAGTTCGGAGAAGCCGTGCTGAGGCGACTGAAGGAGTCTTCGTGTTGCCTTCCAGAGAGAGTGGCGATTGCTTGCCTGATGAAAACGATGAAGGATAGCGGCGTTCTCGCTGATCTTCTGCGCGTGCAGGTCTGGATGCGTGAAGGGGGTGATGAATAGAATTTGAGCGCGCTGAACGACGAAGAAGCCCTCGTGTTGTTCAACAATGTGAAGAACGAAGGAGATGAGGAGAGCGAGGCGGAACTTCAGCGATACCTTATGAGTCGAGGCGCGAGAGACTGTTCGATGATTGTGTCGCTTTTGAAGCTGGAGGATGAGGAGTGTCATCAACCCGTCATCACGATCATATCCTTCGGATGAGCACACAAATGCATCCTTTATCGAACGGAGCGTGCTCGCTTGCAGTGCAGCTGCGCATTGTCGACTTTGAAGTGAAGCAGATGGATAAGATACCCCTGTGGTACAAACAACAGACAGACATACTGCGCTGCTTCGAGGAAAACCACGGCAGTGCGCTGTAGTGTTTCATTGTATCCTACTCGCTTTGTTCATTACAATACGGAGGGCGAAACCACCATGAACTGTGTGTATTCGTGTGGAAACATCGCCTTCGAAATGGTGGAAAACGATAGTGATTCGAAGAACACGAAATCGTCAGAAGATGAAGACATTCTGTGAAGCACATCCGTTGAAGTTGATCCGTAGCAAATACGATGGAGTAGAGTACAGCATTGGCAAAACCACTTATCAGTTATTCGATGGTAGAGAAGTGCTATGGATCTGAGTGTGTAGATCATTCTGTAGTGATTCGGAATATGCCGGTACTCGTTTGCCTTCATCCTCATGGCTAGAGGAAAGACGATGTGTGCTTTGACAAACTGAACGGAAGCAAGGAGTCAGAAGAGGGCGGAGGCTCGTTGGCTGAGCAGATTCAGACTACGCTCGAGAACGAGTATGGAGAGCACGCGAAGTGCATTGCACAGTTCATTCCGAATGTCGAGGCGCTGAAGAAGTATTCGGCGGAACTGAAGGAGAAGGTGAGCTCGTGACATGGACGTGACTTCTAGGTGAACGAGGTCGTTATTGACCAGACACACATGAACATCATGAACTGGATTGCGAAGGAGGACGGGAAGAAAGAGAGAGCGAATGACACAAACACAAGGATCACGCACGAGGATGAAGCCTCGCGCATTTCCCCCGCAGTCTATTTGGACCCGGCTTCCAGGGAGGATACTCCTGCAAACGAAAAGAGTGGGATAGCAGTAAACTCGGTTTCAGCCGAAGTGAGTGAAGAAGTGAGCGAAAGCCGCAAGCCGGATCACAGCAACGAGGAAACCCACGAAGCGGATGCAACGCTGAGTGATGAGAAAACGTGGAGTGTTTGTTGGCGCACATTCTCTTTTGCATGTTCCGGCTTCTGTCGAGGCGGTTTCTGCCTCCGTTGCAAAGTGGGTTCGGAGCCGCAGGCGGCGTTTCAAAGCGCTGGTTTGCGAAGATCTACCACTTTAAGGAAAACTACCCCGAATTATATAACCACATCCATCCCGACTCGTTGAAGCTGTTCAATGCAGAATTCGTCGAATCCTCAACGATCGTGAAGTGGGTGTGTCCAAAGGGTCCCGATCACATATGGGAGAGCGATCTGGCGTCACGAATTCGCTCTTTCAAACGTCGCGGAACGTGTAGGGTGAGGGAGGAAGGATAATGGGTAGTTGTTTGCGCATGCTGTTCTGGTCGTCACATATCTGTCACAAATTGTCTGGCGACTCGATATCCCAAGATAGCGGAAGAGTGGGACACAGAGAGGAATGGAAGTCTCAAACCAGACCAGCTGACATGCTTTTCAACTCGCGCAGTGTGGTGGACGTGCCCAAAGAACCCAAATCACCACTACTGTATGCCTCCCTCCGAACGAGTGATGAACCACAGCGGGTGTCCCTTCTGCAACCAGTCCTATATCACCAAGGAGACTAGTCTGTCAGCGTTGGATCCGGTTCTCGCGTCGCAGTGGTCGTTGGAGCGGAATGCCAACTTGACACCTAAGGATGTGGGGTTGGAGTACACGGGCAAGGTGTGGTGGGTGTGTCCAGTGAACCCGAACCATCAGTGGAGGGCGAGCGTCCGATTCCGAGTTCAGCATAATGCGGGCTGTCCCATTTGCAAACGAAAGCGGAACGAGGGCGGCATCCTGTCCGAGCTGAATCCGGCACTTGCCAAGGAGTGGGACTTTGAGAAGAATGGAAAGCTGCGTCCTGAGGATGTGAGTACGCAGAGTGCGGTTGCGGTGTGGTGGAAGTGCGAACACGGCGTTGAGTGGAAGCAGTCCGTGTATGACAGACAACAAGCCTTCTTGCGAGGTATGCGTCTTTCGTGAAGTGTGACGTGTAGGCTATTCAAAGTGCGAACAGTGCCGAAAGGAATTGGAAGAGAAGAAGAAGTGTGCATGATACTCTCTCTGGTCACTGGTTTGTTGATACCACACTTGCTACCCACTCCACGTATTCCATCGAAGTGAATGGAGCGTGAAATCGGGAGGACTGAATCGCGCGGGAGGTTGGCGTTTCATGGAGGCAACTTTTCGCGGTAAATCGATTCTCTTCAAGATTTCTCAAACGCAAGAGGCAGGAGCGCATACACCATCAAGAATGAGCAAGACTACAAATTCCGAAGACTGCCAGTCATTTGAAATGCGCGTCGAAGCGAGTGTAAGATCTCTGGGGAGTCGGTGGCTAATGCCGTAGTCCGGAAGCCGAAAGAGGGAGAATCTTCAAATGCTCCTAACCCCGAATCCTCAGATGAAGAAGAGCCGAATCCAGAAGCCTTCCCCATCCAAGGTCGTGGAGGAGATCAAATCCAATATTTCAGTGTATTCCGATCTCGTCGGCTATTATGACTTTTTGAATCGCACGGAGAAGTACGCCCGCATCAAACCGGGGATGGACGAGCAGATGTACATCACTGCGGGGATGAGGGCGATTCTCGTGGACTGGATGTCCGAGCTGTGCTACAACTACTCGCTCCACAGAATCACCTTCCACACGGCGGTGAACATTCTCGACAGAACCATCGCGATCGTGCGGCAATTTGCAACTCGGTGACGCATAGAACCACTTCATCAAGAAGTCCGAGTTCCAGACCTATGGTGCCGTGTGCGTTATCATCGCACTGAAGTTGTGGGTATGTCTGCCTCTCCTCCGTGTTATGAATAGGAGCCCGTTTCTGTGAACCTGGACATGATCATTCAATCAACGGGAAACAGCTGCACTCGCGACCAGCTAATCTCCATCGAGAAGCACATCGTGAGGGTAGGGTTCTGTCTGCCACAGTCACGACCAGGATTTGGAGTGGCATCTCATGACGGGGACGATTGCGGACTGGGTGTTGTTCTACTTGAGGAAGATGGAGAGAGAGGAGGACAACCTCCCCTTTGACCTCTACTTCAGATGCATGGATCTGGGCGACCGCCTTCTTCTCGATTACGACGTATGGTTGGTGATGAGTGGTGATTGCTAGTACATCAAGTTCTTGCCACGCGATCTTTCCCTTGCCATCGTCTCCGCGTTCTGCTGCGAGAATCCGTCTCTTCGTAGGAGGAAGGGAGTCGTCGGTGATGATTAGAGAATCAGTTGAAATCGCTCTTCGATGAGTTTCATTTGCAGCAGGAGTGCGTGAAGTGGGTTCTGGACATTGGTCTGTCCGCTCCCTCTCACCCGCTCTTGCAATTGCTGGATTCGGAGGAAGGAGGGAAAACGAGAGAAGCCATTGAGAGCCGGGTGCGCGTTTTGTGGGGTTTGTGACGAGTAGAGGGACATGTATATGGAGTTCAACTACGTACAACCCTACAATCAGCTTTCCCTAAACCACTACTCCTCGAAAGAGTAGTCCTACCGTTCTATTAGCCCGTCGATTTCCATTTGTATCATATTGCCCGACTGTTTGTCCATTACCCAACATCTCCATCGCACCCTTTTCATCGCTACGATTTGGACTGTAGTCAGAGTTCGGTATGAGTAGTGATCTGTCTTCTGATGACGATTCTGGTGGGTTGTGTATTCTTGCGTGTTCGTGTGTGGTGATTGCATAGTTCGATTCAAAAAGCGAAAAACAACACCAAAATCGCGTGTTTCAAAGAAGACACAGGAAGTCGCTAAGGCTCCCGGCTCTTCGCTATTTCGCACGGCGTTTGCAAAGTCAAAGGAAGGGAAGAAGAAACCAATCGGAATCGTTCACTTATCTGACGATGATGTGAGTTTTCAAGTTAAGCTTAAACAGTTAGGACTCTGACGATGCGATCATCGACGAAGACCCATTGCCCGGCATGATAAGCACATTCATTAGCTGTCCTGAGCAGGATCTTGATTTCCTAAAGAAGGCGATTCTTGTCGGCGTTGATAGCACTCCGAATCATCAATAGAAGAACCAACGTGTTGGAGATATCCAAGTGGATCTCCCTGCCGCCTGGAGCCAACATCGCGCCACTACCTTCTCTACGTGGGCGCTAAAACTGGGAATCAGGAAGACGGTTGTCGGGATGAACGTAAAGCTGATTATCCCGCGATCCGCCATTTCAAATCTTCGTCGCTGCGTTCAGGCCGTTTACAACATCACTTCGTCGGAGGACTCTTCGCTACCGAGTGGTGGCTCCCAGCTCCCATCCTCCTCTTCCGTCACCCTCAATCAGCAGTCCTCTTCTATTCTCAATCAGCAATCTTCTTCTATTCTCAATCAGCAATCCTCGACTCTGAATCAGCAATCCTCGACTCTGAATCAGCAATCCTCGACTCTGAATCAACAATCCTCCTCCACCCTCAACCAATCGACGCTCGACACGTCGCAATCACGCATCTCGTCTCGTTTCTCAACAAACAACCAAACCCCTCCAGTCGATCCCTCATCTCGCTCCGACGAGCTTTCCCGCCAAACCCTTCCCTCCCTTCGTGCCATCTGCAAGTCCTACGGCGTCAAGGTCACGGGCCGCAAGCAAGAGCTCGTCGATCGCATCCTCTCCATCGAGAACGCGATCCGTCAGGGCTTCACCACACGCAACGCCTCCATCGCCCAGACCGCGTCCGTCGCCGCCTCGCCCACACGCTCCTTCCACGCCAGCCCTGTCCAGTCGCGCGTGCAACTCTCCACAAGCGACGCGGACGAGTCGTTGTTGCATCAGCTGCACCGCGAGCAGTACCAGCGCGAGCATCGAGAGGGTGATTTTTTCCACGATGCCGCCGGGCAATATCGTGTGAGCATCGACGACGAGTCCACGCTGATGGAGGCGCCCGCGCAGGCGAGTCGTGTGAGCATGTCTTTCATGATGCCCCCGCCCGCGTCGCGACTCTCGCTCTTGAGCGAGCACTCTGTCAACACCTCGGAGACATCTTCGCTTCTTGGCGACTTGCCGCGGTTATGTGTGGTTGTTGGGGATGCGTGATGTGTAGCCTCTGTTCAGAAGAAGCTGAACCGACGTCGTCTGACCATCATGACGAGTGAGGGGCATCCCCCGTTTTTGACCCGTAGCCCAGAAGGACACCGAGCGTCGTCGCCTCTCCCGTGTCGTGTCCGCCGAGCCCGCCGAGCCCGCTCAATCTCTCTCACGCCATCACAACCATCTTCGTCAACTGAGTCTGCTCCACTGCGTGTTACCGTACTGCTCTGACGCCACGTTGCAGTCACTGCCCACACTCTCTCCCGCGATGGCGTCTCTGTTCACTGTGTGGAAAAGTGCCCACGCACTGGCCGCCACGACCCATCTCCCGGTGCTGAGTCAGCTGGGTGTGGAGTACACGACGGGAACGGTGATCGGCGAGGGTGGATACAAGACAGTGTTCGCCATGACCACCACCACCCACCAGCGCGAGGCTCTTAGCGTGATGAACCTGTCCTCCTTGCAACAGAACGGTCTGCTTATCGTGGCACAGCAGGAGGTTCAGTGCTCACTGCTCCTCTCGCTGCTCACGCATCATCACATCGCACCCCTATACACACATATTCTTGAGGTCGTCACTCCTCGCTCTCGTCATCGTTAGATCCTCCACGTGACCGAATTACCCCCGATTTTGGGAGTCCAAGCGCCGTCGTCGGAGTTCCTGTTGATTCGCATGGACCTGGCGAGCGAGGGCGATTGCGAACAATTCCTCCGAAAAGTGGAAATCCAGAAAGACTCGCTATTATGCATTCTCTTCCAAATCGTCCTCTCTCTGTACATCGCGAACGAGGGCGTACTCGATTCCCGCGGGAATAACGATTAGTTGGGGATCGTCCACTACGACGTGAAAATGCTCAATTTCCTGGTCGATTTCCGCGACTCTCCGTCTCCCCTCTTTTCCCTCCCTTGGGGGCGTTACCGCATGCCTCGGGTTGACGGTCGTTGCTGCACGCTGGAGTTGAGCGATTTCGGGACGGCGGAACGGAAGTGTTCGGGGGAGATCGATCTGGGTCAGGTGCGAGTTGGCGGGAAGTGTGAGGGGTAGTACACGACGCTGGAGAACACGCCTCCGGAGTACTTGTTGGCGGGAAAAGTGATGCGCGGAATAAACGCCGATTTGTGGAATGTCGGTTTGTGCATCTTCCACGCATTGTGTGGAGTGCCGTATGGGTTGTGTGTGGTGTGAACCGCAGATACGAAGAGGTGTTGAGGGAGTGTGTGTGTCCGCCAGCGCTGGTGCGTCTGCTCAAGTGGTACTGGTCGCGACGCTCGCCCTCGGGGGAGTTCTCGACGCTGCGCGAGGTGCTGAAGGACGATGAGGAGAACGTGTTGTGTACCACCGTGTACCGGGGACTCGTGCTCTGGTTCTCCACTGGCGTCTCCAAGGATGTGTTTGATAGCAATGTCGGAGAGGGCGTGTGGGCTGATGGGTAGTTGTGGAAACGGTTGTATGGCATTGTTTCGGGAGAGGAGGTGAAGACGAAGAATGATGCGATGGTGTTCGAGCAGTACAAGAAGGAAGTGTCTCGCTATTCGTGGAGAGTGGGCGATGACCCGGTGTTGCAGAAAGCGCGCTCTCTCTGCCAGTCCATTCCCCATCTGGAAGATGTTCTCCTGAGCTTGATGCAGTTTAACGGAGAGTCTCGGATGCGATACGAAGTGGATTTTGATGTTATTCGTGAGATGTAGGCGTTGCTGCAGCATCCTCTGTTCGATTCGCTGCGATCAGCAGGCGCAGATGAAGACAACACAGAACTGTATACTATCGACGTGAACCAGATCAGGCGAGTCATGGAACAAGAATTGTAGTCTATCACTTTTGGCTTCGTGTTTCCTCCATACTCCATTGCAATGGACGAACTGTCTAGTTCGTGTACTGTAAAGGCAATAACCCGGGAGGAGAATCGCGTGTTGCAAAAGATTCTGGCGATCCGGTTTTCCGAGATAAAGGACAGGAAGAAGGACTCGAATCCTCCTGCTGAAACAAAGTCGGATAACAATGAAAGCAAGAAGCCCGCTGTGGTTGTGTTCTCTGTGTATACAATTAGGACGTAGGAGGTGTACGCAGAGAGATTTGCTTTGAAGACACAAGTCTATCTGAAGAGTGTCTACGTTTGCGTCTTTGTCTGTGTTGACTTGCAGGAAGGGTTGGAGAAATGCGTCGACCGCCTCACGACTCCGGACATCGACGACAGTACCCGCGTTGTGGTTTCTTCGATCGTTTCCGTACTGAAGAGATCGACTCGATCACCCGTAGCGCTTTCCTCCAATCGAGTCGTGCAGCGATGATAGTGAAGTATACAAGAAACGCGTCTATGTGAAGAAGGCGAGTTTCACTGTCGAAGATCCCTACACGTTTACGAAGTGGGAAGAGAAGCCCTATGTCCTGTCCGGATATGTATGCTTGATCGGTTCCTGCATTCTTTCTTCCCAGTATCAAGTAGCGGTTGATTTCCTCGTTAATCCCTAGATGTGCGATAAGAGTTTCATGTACTCTCAGAAACCGATTCTCTCCCTCGTATCAAGTGAAAGGATCGTCATCCCTTCCATTGAGAGAGCGATCGTCCAAATGAGGGAGTTATCGCAGTTCATCGATGCGACACCGATCCACACAATCGAGGAGTGTTGCTCTGTGAGCTGTTAAAGTGCGACGTGATGATCCAGGTTCTCTCCCAAGTATCCTTCCTTTTAGTTCTCATTTTGAATTCGCTCGGCGTGAATAACACCAAGACGAGCTATTCTCCAATCCACCGAATCGGCGCCATTCCGAAAGAGAAGGGGTCGTACTACTCTCGTTTTTTCGTCGGTATGCATGGGAGTTATGATGGGTAGATGAAGAATGGAAAGTTGGTTGTTGAAGTCCTTCAATTGAAAGAATCGTCTTCACTGAAGCCAGGTTTCATTTCCGCTGACGGCAAGTATTACAAGGTTTTGTCCACGATTGCTGTATCCCGTATTCATGCGGTGTGAAGCATAGCACGAGATGAGCATCGAGTTTTATGATTACGTCGAGAAGGCGGTTCATCGCTATCTTTTAGGAGCAAGAAGTCTGCTGCACAATTGCAATACTATCTGTACTATGTCCATGTAAAGTGCGTGCTTCTGTTTGTTGAAAAGCGATGGCACAGTTATTCTCAAGTGGAGTCGTCCAATCGCTTCATGGAGTTTTGCTGTGCGTGCCGAATGATGGATAGAAATGGGAGCCATGAACAGGGACTCCATTCCTCTCTCCAGCCAGATCATCGATTCGTTGCAATCAAACAAGAGTGCATGACAGTCGAATGGATAATCCACTAGATTCATTGATAGAGAGAGGAAGGATGGGGATGATCGTAGAACCGTTGCCCTTGCTTCATTCTAGAAAGTACTCCAACTGAACAATCCAAGGGAATCAAGAGGAGGAAGGAACCCCACGATGGTGTTGAGGGCCCAACGGAATCCAACTATACACTAGTACAAGTTGTTCTAGCAATTCAGTGTAGTGCAGGTATATTGAGAGGGGAGCGGTCTGTCCCTTCGGTGACAAATGCAGGAATGAACATGACATCGCCGCCTTTTTCAAGAAGCGCAGACCTGACATTGGTCCGGTCTGTCCAGTGTGGGTATGCATGACTGTGTTTGTGAAGTGAAGGAACAACATGGTTGCTGCCCGAGCGGAATGAACTGCTGCTGGTCATCGTCGCATACGGATATGACGAACTACCATCCAATTGAACGAAAGAAGAGTGATATCGCGCCCTTTGTCGAACTGAATCACTGCTCCTCCGTTTCTCGTCTGCTGCGTAAGAAGCAATACGTTTTCGAATACCAGCAGGGAGAGAAGGAAGATGTCGTGATTCTCCCTTTCTCTCACCACTAGACTCCTGCAGTTGATAAGCCATGCGGTGCACTCGCAGACAGTGAGCCAGCACACATCGATTTCCGCAACAAGGTGTACATCGCTCCATTGACCACCGTGGGCAACCTCCCCTTTCGCCGCATTTGCGTCGATTTCGGCGCCGACATCACCTGCTCCGAGATGGTCCTCGCGCACAACCTGCTCAAGTCGCAGGCGTCCGACTGGGCTCTGATCCGTCGTCACCCGAGCGAAAAGGTGTTCGGGGTACAGTTCGCCGTTCGCCGCGAGGAGGAGGCGAGAGCGGTGTGCGAGCTGGCGCGTCGCGAGATGAGCGTGGACTTCGTGGACCTGAATGTGGGGTGTCCCATGGATGCGGTGGAGAGGTCGGGTGCTGGCGCGGGTCTGTTGACGAAGGTGGGTCGTTTGAAGCGTGTGATGCGTGGCATGCTGGACAGTCTGGAGAACGTACCGCTTGTGGTGAAGATACGAACGGGGGACCACGAGAACACGAGTCACCGCCTGATTCCTCAGTTGCAGGCGCTTCGAGGACGAGACGGGAGACGCGTCGACGCTGTGGTGGTTCACGGTCGCACCAAGCAGGGCCGGTACACGAAGAAGGCGGACTGGGAGTGTGTGGTGGGGAGTGGCGTGAGTCCTAGTTACATTCGCACGTGCAGTCTCGCCCAGCGCGGCGACCTCCCTCGCATGACGATCGTCGGCAACGGCGACGTGTTCAACCCGAGTGTAGGTGTGAGACAAACAGATGACGAGAAGGAATACTGGAGCCACCTCCACGACCACGCGGTTGACGGAGTGATGATCGGACGCGGCGCCCTCATCAAGCCCTGGCTGTGCACGGAGATCAAGGAGCATCGTAGTGCGTTGAGTGACTCTTCACCCGAAGGCAACTGGGACATCTCGGCGAGCGAGCGACTGGACATGATTCGTGCCTTCTGCGAGTACGGGCTGGAACACTGGGGCAGCGATCGCGTGGGGGTGGAGCGCACCCGGTCGTTCCTGCTGGAGTGGCTGTCTTTCCTGTGTCGCTACGTGCCCTTCGGGATTCTGGAAAGACCGCAACTCATCAACCAACGACCCTGCGCGTATTATGGAAGAAGCGAGTTGGAGACCCTGTTAGGAAGCCGACAAGTGGGATGTGTGGAGAGAAATGAACGAATAGCCATCTGATTGGATTCGGATTTCCGAAATGTTCTTAGGAAAGGTGAGTGAGGGCTTTTCGTTTGCGCCCAAGCATCGCAGCAACGCGTACTCCGAGTGGAGGTGTTTGTTGAAGAAACAGACGTGCGCTTAGCAGTAGGTGAAGGTCTCGTCCAGATCGCGACGCGAGCGCTCATGACGAGGAGGCGCTTCGCTGTAACCGCACGGAAGCATTCCGATGGGGCGGAGGTGGCTGGGGATGTTCAAAATGCTGCTCACTTCGGACTCATCAAAACTGCCCACCCAACATGACTCTACGATTGACCGCGCACCAACCTCGTCCCACTCAGTCCTTCCTTCTGGCAAGAAATGATGGCGAAAGTCTGGGCGATCGTCGCATCTTGAATACTGTACAGTTCCACTCCGCGCTTTCCGTAGTAGTGGTCTTTGAAGTCGCAGCAGAACACAAATACACAGGGCGCCTATCGTCAACGGAATACGGCACAACCCACCTGTTGTATCCATCCCTGTCCTGCGGCTTTTGTGAGTCTTTCGATGAGCCTCGGGTTTCTCACGATATACACGTGATATGACTGGAACGGTCAGAAAAGAGAAAGCACGCTTTACTTGAATGTTTCCGGCCGTTGGGCACAGATTTATGTCTTGTGATATTCTATATAGTACTTCGTCGGGAACAGGGGTCGAATTGAAGCTGAACATCAGGCGCGCATACTAATCCTACGAACGAATGCTACGACGCTCCGATATAATAGTCTCAAATGTTTTGTCCATACCGGTTTGTGTTTTACTGAAGGACTCTTCGGAGTTTCATCGACAACGAGTTGGTGTCTAACCCTCACGCTTGTCGAGTGGAATCGCATTGAGACGAGTATCGAAAAGAGGGGGGAGGCGGGAAGAACGAAAACCGATTCTGTAACAAACCCGGAAAAGGGAAATGAGAGTCACTACTGATCTTGCATCGTCACCATCTGCTGGTACATGCGTTCCGCTATGCCCTTCCACTTCTCTACACTTCACTCCCCTTCGTCGTCCAAACCCGCCATTTCTCTCAGTTCTGCATTCTCTGCTTCCAAATCCGTCTTCTTCTCTTCTTTCCTAGACATGGACATCACTGAAGAACACTACGGCTTTTGTTCCGTCGAAGGCATTGCGGCTCCCAGCTCTGTTTGCACCTTTTCGCATCCAACGTACTGCTTTCCATCCGTCTCCGTCATCAGCGACGGCAGACTCATCGTGGGCTCGAATGCCTTCATGTTGGTGATCTTGAACTTCTTCAAAGGCTTGAGCGGATAGAGAAGATTCTCATCTGCCCGTCATTACGCTCCCTTCCATGTCTTACTCTCAAATAGCAATGTGGGATACGGAATGACTTCCAAAAACACAATACTCGCATCCTGAACCTCCTTCTCTTTCGACCCCGTTTCCTTCCCCTTTGATGACGCGTTTCCACCTTTGTACTCCTTTACGGTTTGCAGGCTATTCGCGTCCCAGACGAACACGCAGCCATCCTTTCCTCCGCTGATGAGATAACCGTCATCACCCGTAATCGATAAACTAGACATCATCGCGAGAATGCACATCGACCAAGTAATGGAGTCCGTGTGGCCGCTCTTCATCGTAACGTGGTCTTCCTCACCACTGCCTGCAATCACATTCGCGTCGAGAGGATGTGTGAGGTCGATTATGGAAATCGAGCCATCGGAGTTGCCGACAAAGCAGCGGCTCTCCGTGTGGGTGAGACACAACTAGGAGTGAGTTGATGAATGTGCACGGACACAACGGGGGATGGAGGGAGCGGTGATGGTGCTGATGAGCTGATGACTGATGAGGTTCCACACGCGGATGGTCTTGTCCAGACTGGACGAAACCAGGTACACTGCGGGTAATCTGAAATCGAAGCAATACTGCCAGTGCTCAGAACCAGATCGGTGACACCCAGCGCATGATCGCTCGCCGTCCAAAGAGGGCGGATCAGACGGTTCACGTCGTCCAACCCACCGATCAATTCGGCCATGCTCCACTGACGAATCAAACCGTCCTAGGAGTGAGCCCAAGAGAACACGCGAACATCTCCTCCCGTAAGAATCGAGCTCATGTCCGGAAGACAGCGAATGACTGTGATTCCCTATGTGTCACAAGCGGGGAGTGAAGAAAGCCTTGTAATGCGCGTCAATCACGTTGAGGAGATCGCCACTGCTTATGCACCATACATAGCTACAGCTCAGCGGGTAGAAGAGAGTGTACAGCTTTCCAGTGAAGCTGCCTCCGAATAGGAACACTCCATCTGAGGAAGCGCAGAGACATGTCATCTACGCGTCATACCGAATCAAGAGAACTGCATACTCTCTCTCCTGTGGAGTTGCGGAACAGCGGTGAGGGTTTTCCGTACTTCCATGTGTTTATGAGTGGCTTTGTTGACTATCCTTTATAGCATGCTGCGACAAGTGACTTGGATGGAATAGATGCTGTGAGGATAGAGTCCGTAGTCGTCATTGTGATTGGCGATGGTAACAAGCGCAGTACCTATTTCATCATGCTCCACATAATCGAGTACCGTTTCGAATGCCATAATTGTCCTTGAATTCAAAGATGTTGGAACAGGAGTTCAAGTCCCAAATATTGATCGTATTCTCTTTCAGAGAAGCGGAGACAACAACTTCTTTGAACATGACTCGAGGAGGAGCAATTGTATGTCGCACCTGCTTCAACAAACACACGACTTCTTCATTTCCATATTTGACACAACGTGATCACTCACTAGCACCTGCTTGCTCTGCTCCTCGACAATTGAATAGTACAAAACGCCATCCTTTGCCAGTTTAAACGAATACGAGAGGACTGCCTTCCCGTTTGTAAGCGGAATCCGTGGACACGAGATGGTAGCGAGCACTTCACACGATTCCTGATTGGGCTCCTCTCCGCAAAACACAGTGTCCTCCATGCAGTACGCATTCCTGAGTACATACCTCTTCGTGTTCGTGGACGGCAATACAGTTCCTTTGGTAATGATGGGATCGAACACAATCTGCTTGTGCTCCTTCACCATCGTGTAGTAGCTATACCGCGCGATGCAGTCCTCCACAGAGATGTCGACTACCTTGTCCCGTGCCGCGCCGTAGTACGCAGCGCCTTTCGACACACACGTGTCGGGGTCTGAGAGAATGATTCGGTCTAACGGGAACAGAGCAGCCAACTTCTTTCGGATGAGGGGAATGCGACTGGAGCCGCCCACAAGAATCACCCGATGAATGGAGTTGGGGGTGAGATTCGCCATGTCCAGACACTTCTGCACATTGCGGATTGTCCTGTCGATGCTTCGCTCGATTAACGCCTCGAACACCTCTCGGGTGAGCGAAAACGTGAAGGACTCAACGAGTCCAGAGTAATCGTCAGGATCATCACTCTCATCGTTCCACCCACCGTCGAAATACTCCGACAAATCGATGTCCACGGAGTCGTTGCTGCCATAGGAGAGTTCTTCCTTGGCGATTCGACACTGCTCCAACAACTTGGATTTGCACTTCTGAAACACTTCGTCTGTCTTCTCGTGGACGCTCTCTGGGAGAAGAGACTCATCGGGGTTCTTCGAGGTGTATTGGTTCATTAGGGCGTTCAGAATGCTCACGTCGAAGTCCTCGCCACCGATTCCGCAAATACCGTCCGTAGCGATCACCCTGAACACCCTTCCATTCCTGATGCTCATGACGGAGACATCGAACGTGCCGCCTCCGAGATCGTACACGAGGATGTTCATGTCATAGTTGAGCTCCAACACGCCGTGGGAAATGGCTGCCGCAGTGGGCTCGGAGAGGAGTGAGGTGTTCTTTGGCAGCTCCGACATCCGGATCGCCCTCATGGTTGCGAACCGTTGATCTGAATCGAACGAAGCAGGCACCGTGATAACCACTCCCTTGATTACGTAGTCCTGCAACTGCCTTGTGGCATTCGTGTACAGGTAGTTCAACAGGTGGGCACTCACCTCTTCTGCTTTCACAACCCGGCGGAGATGCGGGATCGCGAACGCCGCGTAACCCATATCATCCGCAACCACTTCTGCTCGGCAACTCTCCTTCACCCTGTTCACAACCACGCTGTTTATCTTCTTTCCGATAATTCGCTTCGCATTTAGCACCACATTCCCGGAAACCAGGTCTTTCGCGTTCCTTAGCGCCATATCCCCAACGATCATCTTTCCATTCTCTAGGAAGTCGATTGCCGAACGGACCAGGACGCTGTTGGCGATGTGAATCGTATCCATTCGCTTGTCCGAGGTATAGTAGGATACTACACAGTTTGTCGTTCCTAAGTCGATCCCCACATACGCCTCTCTCTTCTGCATCCAAATCGCCAAAACAAAGTAACTGAAACAAGCAAGCGAAACCCACATAAATTACCACATGCTCTTCTCCTCAGGGCTCTT
>ERZ1106923.420-NODE-420-length-15793-cov-18.982908_pt1 | contig 15793 bp, 26 predicted proteins | sample MGYA00403657_ERZ1106923 | MGnify/ENA primary metagenome ERZ1106923 (study PRJEB35170, sample SAMEA104062425) | human gut metagenome | biome: human gut; feature: human-associated habitat; material: faeces | place: Denmark | collected 2012-06-19 ...
TCGGCAAGCGCGCGAAGCGTGCTGCTGAGAAGGCTGCTGAGGCTCAGGAATAAGGAACTGCTTTCATCAAGGACATCTTTGGCGTGTTTGTTGCGAGATGCGTTGCTTTTGAGTGTTGTTTTTGAGTGATGTGATGAGTGTGGCTCTCTGAAGTGCTATTATGAATGAATTGGGATTCGCAACAACCATTCATGCCTTCACAAACAAACACTTCACTGCTTCTGCTTCTTCACTACGGTACTCTGAAGAATGCGATTCATCTAGAGTGAAGAGGAGAGGGAGATGAATACTCTGTCGATGATGACGTTTTCTACATCTTCGATACTACTCTCCTCCAAATGCAACGGCGAAAGACACCGCCGCTTCCCTGGCTCATCCATCCTGACAATGAGACTGGGCGGATTCCATTACAGAGCAATGATATTGGCTACGCTGTTTGCCACAGATGGAATGGTGTCGCGATACACGAGCAACTACCCATGACGCTCCAGAACCGTCAATACTCGCTTTGACGACGCTCTTGAAATGTACTGGAGAGGATCCAATTCCCTCACGGAAGGAAGGAGCTCGTTGAGAGACTACGCCTGAATCCCAGCGCCAATCCGAACCCTTTTCATCAATGCGTCAATGACCGACGATTGCTGAATAGCCGTTTTCTTCAGTGACGTGAACTGGATGGGGGAAGACGACTGGAGGTGAATGATCATCAACAGGACGTCGCGATCCTTCACCTCCAACGCGCTCTTGCCAGCATGGTCCATCAGCACGGCATATCCCTCATCATCCACCCCACGATAGCGCCACTTCAGCCCATACGTCGTCCACTTCGGGTAATGGAGAACGCTCGACACCAGACCGCACTCCTTGCTCTCGTTCAGCAGGGGCTTGCTATGGTTGACGCGTGGACAATTGCTTACTAGTTTGCAAAACACAACAGAATCAACCCCAGGTGATCGTACTGGGACTGGGTTCGCGCCGACGAGGGGAGAACAAACAGAGTGCAATCAAGGGAATAGCAGTCATCCTCCTGGTGGGAGACGAAGCGGGGATACTCGCTCTTCACCTCCACCGGACTCTTGAGGTGCTGAATCAGAGGCTCCCTGAACAGTCCAGAGAGACCGGGTGGGTTCGCTGTGTATTCTATGGAGGGAAACGAGTCGAAGTGAACGTGGAGGGTGAATGGAGGGTGGACAAGGAACATGTGCGTCAGATAGCTACGCGTGGAGAATGCGAAACAGAGCTACGAAGAGAGAAAGGCGTACGCTGTGGAAACCTCGCCTCGAATGTGATCAATGGCGATGCGACTGCCACTGAGCGTGTGCTCCATGCCGTCCGGCTTGGGTGTCGACTTGTTGTTCAAGACTCGGATTGCTGCGTCTTCGAGCTGGAGCTGGTAGGTGGATATGGCGGAGTCTTCCACGGTCGAACTCGACACGGTCAGCTTTGTGTTGTAGTAGAGAAGGATGGCTTTGATGCCGATCCCGTACTTCCCGATGGACGCACTTTGGACTCCCCGCTTGTTTGTGTGAAACAGCCCGCCACAGAGAGATGGGATCTGATCACTCTTCATCCCAATTCCTATATGTCATTCACTATCATGATTACCACCATTATCAATCACCAGAAAGCGATATTCTCCAGCCTTTGAAGACGGAGTCACAGAGAAGTCAATCATCCGCTCGTCCGCACTCACCGTTTTGTTTGCCAGAACACCGTCAATACTGTTGTCAAGCAGTTCGAGAAAGGAAGTGATCATCGCTTGCGTGTCATTCCCAAACCCGAATATCTCCAGATTATGCTTCACAAAGCCATACGAGTCCGATGCATTCATCCTCTCTTCCTTCTATGAACAGCCACAACTTGGAGGGAAGGGAGTGCTCTCGCTCAGTGAAGTGAAAACAGCAGGACAAAAGAGGGTGCACATCTCCTTTCAAAGAACAATACCATGAAGAGGGCATTTCTCCTATTCGTGCTGAATGCGCTCTTCTGTTGTGTCGTTCACGGTTTGCCGTTCCCGATTCAGTTGGATCCGTCGAAATACCTGAGTATCGTATCGTTCAACAAACTGGGCATTCGTGTAGTGAATTCGTTTCGAGCTCCAACTGTAGATTGGATTCATGTGGATGAATGCGAGCAATGTGTCCTCGTTGCGGTTTTCAAAGACGAAGGGCGAGGGAATCAAACAGTTCGGATGGAATGAATACAACGCGGATGACTATGGTTCTTTTCGTGTGGAGGACGAATCGAACGGTCTCGTTCTCTCGATTCGTCTTCTTCGCCAAGATAATGACATCGTGTTTCGCATAGAGGGCGATACGGTAGAGAGTCGTTCCATTCCGACGAATGTGTCCCTCTTTATGTTCCTCATCCCCCCATCTCCCGCTTCCTGCTTTTCTGTGAAGACTCCACTGTCGTCGCATGCTGGAATTGTGGTCAAGAATGCTGTGTATCACGAATAGGACATTGGCAGTGATAGTATTCATCTCTCTTCTCCCACCTCCTCTTTTCGTTTGATTCTGCGTGACGATATTCAGACATCGTATCCCGACGCTTGCTACTCAAGAGGCACCCCCATTTCCTTCCACAGTCCTCTCCAGTCGAATCCCTCCTTTTCGCACCGCGCATTTCTCTATGGAAAGCAAACGAATGCAACAGAATCGATGGATGTCGAAGAGTAGTGATTCGTCTGTACTGTGAGTGTAGTGTTCTCCGATCGTTGCTCAACGAAGATCTCGCTTCCTTCCATGAATTGAGAGAATCGTTACTGTCGTCCTACGCTCATCTGTTCGAATCATGAGACTGCATTATCCGTAGTCATCATTCACGCCGCATTCCCTCCTTTATGAAGGAGCGCTTGGCCGTTCCGTTCATTCCCACCCTGTCCAACGAAGTGGAGGATCGATCATCATTTCTGCTTCTTCAGCGAGTCTTGACAGTTTGTATGTCTCTTCTCCATTACAGGCAGACTCCGTTTCTCACCGATATTGCGCTCATCGAAGAAGAAGAGAGTGAATCATTTCCCTCCTTCTTCTCCGCCTCCAGCGATCTGACCTTATCACTGTACATGCAGATGCGAGTGCGTCTCCTCACAGGCTTCGAGCTAACCGCGCTGATCCAAGAACGATGTGAGCGTTTCGTTAAGCCCTCAGTCAAAGCCACTCAGTTTAAGAGGCACGTGGAGTCCTCCTTCTCCCTCCACTTCGACGGACTGCGACTGCGCGACGTCTCCTTCGTTCTCTCCCTCTTCAGCAACACCCTTGCCTCCATCGCCTTCACCTCGCACAACCACACGCAATTGTCGCTCCACTCACCACACAACCACATACAGTGGTCCCTCCACTCAGCACACCCCTTACACTTCTGCGGCTACGACGAGGGACTGGTGCTGCGCGTGGTCGTCGAGTGGAACCAGCAGTGGGCGCTGGCGCTGCTGGAGTCTCTCGTGTTCGCGCTCGCCGACGCCACCACTCCCGCCGACTGCCCGCCCACGTACCTGTTCGCCATCGACCGCCTGCTGGAGTTGCAGCGAGGAAACGGCGACGATGAAACGCCATCGCCGATTCACCGCGGGATTCTCTCACTACTCCCGCCCATCATGTACTCCACACAGCGCGCCCTCACGCGCACCGAATCCTCAGTGAAACTCCTCTACCACTCCCGCGGGTCGAGCCCCGACGCCATCTCCGTGTCCATGACAAGCTGGTCTCTGTACGCGTCCACCACGCTCTGTCGCCTGTTCGACTTTTACGCGGTGGAGAAGGAGGCGCAGGAGCGGTTGCTGAAGCGCGTCGCCACGTCGAAGAATCGGATGATGAAGTGGCTGTGGAGCGAGGAGAGCAGACGCTTCGAGAACACGGGTGCGCATCGCGGCGTGTTGCGAAGTACGTCGTTGTTGCCGCTGGTGTTGGATGTGGGTGCGATTGGGAACGTGCGAATCGACCAGTATTTGGACTGTTTGATGGGACAGCGCAATGTCAGCAGCGGTGTTGGGATGACGTGCGGGGATAGCGTGGAGAGTGGAGGGAAGAGTTTTGGTGGAGATTCGTGCTTCGATGGGCGTGATGGAGATGAACAGAGTGTTTTCGTTGCGGACAATTACCTTGTGCTGCGCACGCTGTTTCGAAGAGTGATTCAAAAGAGGACGTCTTCCTTGTATTCGGTGGTAATCGGACGATCATGAGATGGTAACACGTAGCAGCAGATTCGGCAGTTCTATTACAACTCCAAGAATCGGGTCATTCAAAACGTTGTGAATCAGGTAGAAAAGAAGAGAGCAGGGTGATGATTAGTGGAAATCGACGGGTACTGTGTGGTCTGGGTATGATCCTGCGACCGGAGAAGGAGTGGGGGAGAGAGATGTGTACTGGGCGAATGCCATGCTTCTGTTGATCATGGGAGAGGTGTATTAGGAATCAACGGTATTGTAACCTATTCAAACGATGCACTGTTTCTTCACACAAAACAGAGTATGCTTTGATGCTTTTCACGATATCCTCAATGCCCTGCTTTAACGAATCGAACTGCTTTTCATTCAGCGGCTTGATCAAGTATGAAACGAGCGTGTTCTCTGTCTCGGGAAGCGTGATGAGAAGATACCCATTTCCCATGTCCTTCACGGGTGTTGTCGCGTACAACAGAGAGTTCAGGACCAGAACCGTTCCTAACCCTCCTTCCTCGCCCTCACGGCGCATCACAATTTGATATTTCGGAACCTCCTTCTCGTTCTGTTAGGGATTCACAGCAATGGCATCAACAAGGATATGATATACTTTACGATGCGAAGCACTCCCTTTCCCCTCGATTTGTATTCTTTGTCCTCAAGGACGAACACTTTAACTCGCATCTGCCGCTCAAGATGAGATAGCGGTCCTACTTGGAACACAACATCGTCCGTGCTTCCTGCTTCTTCCTTTTCCTCTTCCTTCTTTGGAGCAGTCGTTATGACGGGTTCAGGTTTGTCAGAAGCGTGCTCGAGCAAGGAGCTCTTTCCACTACCCCACTTCAAGGAAGGCTTCACTGGCGACTCCTTCGAAGGCTTCACTCCTTCCGATTTCTCTTCATCCTTCTTCTATTCTCTCAACTGCACTCCCTATCAGATACAACAGAGCCAAATAATGACGACGATGCAAATCCGGATGTGCTAATACCCGAACTGAGCGTTTTTGAACCCCACTGAATCAGTCGCGGTTTCTTCTCGTTCTCCGTCTTCTACACATGATCCACAGCCACCATGCATGCCTTCTCCTCTGGTTTGGTTTTCGCGTCAACACTCTCTTCCTTTGGAGAATTACTCATAGCATCGGCTTGTCGTTTCATCCTCAATACAGAAACGAGAATAGGAAAGCAAACGAGAAGAACAAGAATGGATGTGGCGCTTCACTGCATTCACAAACTCAGATAGCAGTCCGACTGATTGTTCATCGAATCCATTTCTCTTCTTCCCATTCCAATGGATGAAGACCGCGTCCCCTTTTCGCAATGCAACGATTATCTGTACCGAATCCAGCGCGAAGAGCTGGCGCAACTCTTTGGTAGAAGCAGTGATGTCTGTCTTCACGCTTGCAGAGTACATGCACATTCAACAAACGGGGAGGATGTCGAAGGGTGAAATGATAAGTCGAATCAAGGAGGAATACGTTCGTTTGCGATGTGTTGCTCATATGTAGCCCTTTGGTTTCACATTGGATCAACTGGCGATCATCGATATCATGTGTAGGGTCTGTTTTTAAATTGGCTAGCGTAGACACAATCCAGCGATTACAGAAGTTCAAATGGTCCGCGTACAGTTTAAAAGCCCCCACAGAAAAGAATAGCACGACGCTCAACCCCCAGTACGTTGACTGGCGCTTTTCACTCACCCTCAGTGTGATTTCATCGATGTTGGCAAAGGAACTGGAGCCGCTTGTGTACTGCGTGCATTGCTAGTGTCGGCGTGTGAAGTGTAGCACGTGTATTCAACCATTCACGAGGGACTGCTTTGGATCCGGATCCTCCTTGTCCAGCCCGTCGAGGGGCGCTTTGAATACGTTCCGAGCGATTCAAACGACACAAAGACGGTTTTCGTTGTGCATCTTCTTGGCTCCAACTATCTCTTCTCTTCACAAATCCCTTCTTCCTTCGTGGAAACAATCCTCACCACAGTGAGTCTTGCGTTCAAGCAGTCGCGCTGCGAGGCTCTCCATCTCACCGGTAATGATGTGCGTAGGGTTTCACTTCGCATCTGAGCGTAGGTTCGTTGTTGCAGCTCGTGCTGAACACGAGTGCTGGAGGCTTCTCTGAGTGCTTCCTTATTGTTCAATTCACTGATTAGCTATCTCCACCAACTGAAGGAGAAACGCCCACTGGAGCACGGGTGCATAAAGGACACACTGCCCCTATTATACGAAGACTTGGTACGTGTGAATGCGTCGCTTCATTCTAGCCAGGCAACGTCCACTTTGTGGAAGACGTGTCGATCCAGTCACGCCACAGTCAGAGCGAGAATGAGTGGGGAATTCTGGACCCGCCAGCGCTTCAGCAGGTGATTGTGAATGTGGGGGTAAAGTGGGGCTGTGATCGCTAGAGCAGGATGAGTTGGAAGGAGGGTACGGTGGAGGTGGGTGATGTGCAGATGAGCATGGAGTTGCAGGGAACGAAGTGGGTGTTTGTGGGTGTTGTGAGACGTAGTGTGTTGAAGGGGCTGAAGGAGATGACGGAGTTCGGGTATGCTTCAGCCATTCCTGTGCAATTGTTGAACATCCCGAAGAATCCCCAGAACGAGGTTGTGATCCAGACACTGTCGGATGAAGAGGTGGAGGAGGAAGAGTAATGTGTTTGTTAGGAGCAATGCCAGAATACGTACCGATTTCCCCACAATTCAAGAAAAGCCCCAGAATTTTCCTAACATGGATAAGGGGTTGCATATCCACATCGGAACCCTGCCAAATACGTTGTTCGCCGGTGCCATAACACCGCTGGAAGTATTCCTCGTAGACGGACACAATAGTGTGGCCACTGGGTATTCGATGCAAACGGCAACTATTCTGTAGGGAAAAGGATGACCTCCTCATTTCACTGGTCTATGAAAACGGTACCCCCGTCGCGAATCCGATGACAGCGTTTGTAACTGTTTCATCGCAACTGTGATAACTAGGTGGTGAACAACAAATGTGGTAATGGATTTATCCCAAACGGCGGTTATGCCACATTCTCTGTGACGGAACTCTCGTATACACACGGCAACAAGAAGTTCATGCTGAAAGTGGAGTCATCGGTCAATCAGTCGCTGAGTCCGGTGTATTCCAATCCCTTTGTCGTCGTGTATGCCGATCTACTTGCATTTAAAAGTAGAAACTATCGGCTGATCATCAAGAACCCCGTCCCAACCGAGTGGTTCAAAGACGAAGGCGGGAAGAGGAACCACATTACTCTCGATATCGAGCTCATCGTAGTCTTCGCTTCCTGTTTTGATCATAAGGACGTCGCTGGGAGGACATGTACATCAATGATACGAGGAGATCGTCTGATTCCCCTCAACCTGTCGCTCCTGTACGACGACTACTCGTCTGTTCGCACGGCCGCAAACGGGGAAGGGAGCAGCATTCTAAAGGTGTTCAGCGATCAATCCTTATCCATTGATGAGAATGTGTGTTCTTTCTCTCCGTCTAATGAGCAGGGCTGCTGCCAACTTAACGTCCGAATTGAGAGCGTGTCGAAGAACCACAACAGCAAGCCATTCGTGATCTACGTCTTTCCGAATCTGACGCTCTATCCGCAGAACGCCGATATTGCCGGTGTGTACACCACGCCGATTAAGGTGAAATCGAAAAGAGCGTCGAAGAGTGAGAATTGGATAATTGCACTCACCGTCAAGAAAGAATGGGGAACGATGCTGACTACGGTAACGGGGGTCCTGGCGACATGATCAAGCGTATGCGAGTTCACTTCTTTCTCACCATTAGGATTCTCATCATCCCAAGTCAGTCTTCTCTTCATTTCTGCCCGTCACGCATAGATGAGTTCTCTCAAAGCGACTTGGAGTCCTCGATCTACTGCATCCTCGACTACGGCACCAAGTGCAACGACCTTCTGACCTCGCTTCAGTCCCAACTCATCGGGTTCGATTCCCTCTCCTTCCTCTTTTATCTCTAGCCACGAGAACAGCAACGGTGCGCCGATCGAGATCCACCGTTGTCCGTGCTGCTGGGCGTACGGAGACAACCGCGATCCGAACAACACGGAGGTGGAGCACAATCCGAAATGCACGCTGAAGAACCTTCTGTCGATGTGGGCGAGTTGGAGGGAGATTAGGAGTAGGTGGAACAGCGTCATCACTTCCCTCCAAGTCATCACCTCCGCCTTCACACACAGTCGGGAAGCACAGCCAACACTTCCCTCCATAATGCCCCTCCAACAACAGCCCATGAACGCCTTCCCTCCATTTCCTTCCCTCCATCCGCTCATGACCAGCACCATGATTCCCCTCTCCCACCCCCAAACCATCCCGGTCGTTGCGCAACAAATCACCTATTCGCAAGCGACGGAGGACACGTTGGATTCCGCCGTGGAAACGGTTCTGGTCAGTCCCTCCTTCTTGGCAGGCGTGAGGGAGCGAAGTGACGCGTAGAATGTGAATCAGCTTCCCGCGCTCGATAAGGGCGGCAACATTGTGAGGGAAAGGCGGGAACCTGATCTATAGCTTGGGTTTGTGTCGGTGAAGCAGGATCCGTTCGGACTGGAGTACAACGCGCTGGACAGGTCAGAAAACCCCGCGTTCTCGTTGGATGATATGGTGGAGTCGAAAGTGTGGAGTGTGTGGAGTGTGTGAGGAGTAGAAGGAGTATGAGAGAGTGGACCGAGGGAACAACGACAACGAGGGCTTGTGTAAACTGGTGATGGAGAGCATTGTGAAGTGCTTTCAACAATCTGAAGAGTCATGAGACTGGTTTGTTTCAACAAACACGAACACGACCTGGACTCGAGGTCCGACGTCAGAACGAACGAATAAACAATGGAATGGGGAAGAATGAGCAGCACATAGTGCGCATCATCGTTCAGCGCATAGTTGAACTCCGACACAGCAGACCCCTTCACCCACTGCGCTACGATGAAGTCTCCACAGCTGTCCTACCGCACGAGTCGCTGCGTCCATACACGACCAGACACGCGAAGGGGAGTTTCATCGCATCAACTTCTCGAATCAGATACTCCATCTTGCTATGGCTTACTCTAGCGACACAATAATACTCCAGAATTCTGGTTTTGCTACAGAAACCTGTTTCGCGATACACAGTCACACTTCCCTTGGGAGTGGTTTGGAGCTGAGACGCCAGTGCGAAATGCGACAGCTCGGAGTTCATTTCGATGTCTAAGCATAACAGATTCGATGACACCTCGGACGCATGTTCATGTTCTCAGTATCGACGTATCCGAGCCAATCCAAAATGCCGTTCAGTATCTCGTCCCTTTCCTATTCATTACAAACACTTCCGAGAACAACGATTTGCAATTCCTTCATCGCATCAATGTACTCCTGCTCCTTCAGTTCATCCCTTCGCAGCGAAGTCTGCTTCATTCCCTGATCCAGCAGAGAAGTGGAAATAGCAGGAATCTGGAGGTTTGGGACACGACGGCTGTGAATTGTGTTCTCGACGCGCTTCACTTCAAATCCCTCCGGAAATGCAATCTCCCGATTGTCGTTGAAGCACACCATATCCAACGGAGGAAGCTAGTCGTGAATACAGTCGTCCAGACGCACATCACGCAAACAACACCTTAGACGCTGAAACAACCGACTCGATTCCTTTAAACTCTTGATCGGAATGGCCGAAATGTATGTGTTGTCCTTTAGAAGACGAGTGGAGGAGTGCTTTGCGGGAATGCCCAAAGTACAGTAGCTCTCCTCGTCTAGCTTCACAACCACATACTTTCCCTGAAACACGGAGAGCGAGTTTGTCCATGGAGCGGGAGTGTGAATCGTCGTCAGTGTGATGCCATTCGATGTCTTTATGTAGGTGGAGAAGAAGGGTTCCTAGAGTGAATGCATTCAGATAGGAAATACTTCAAACAGTTGATCGCAACAACCCCTGATCTGGTAATAGAACCCATTTGTTGTCGAGAGGGGCTTGTCCGCGGCGACGACAATCTCCGAAGACTTAAAGGAAAGGAAGTTGTCTTCCTCGTCGTCTTCTTCATCGAAGCTATGGATTACAATATAGCACTGCAAATCTCACTCCAATCGCTTTACTTCTTCGATTGGTGCTCCATCTGCGTCACTCTCGTGAGGATTGGGCAAATAGCAAGTCACCTCGCTGTTGAACACATGGCTTTCAACCAAATCCGCAACCTTTCGTTTCTGAATCGAAACAAACGGTCCTCGAACTGTGGTGTGACCCGAGGTATTCATTCTTGACAAAGGAGTGTTTGCTGAGACTCCTATCCAATTCCTCGTTTGTCCTCGTTTCACCGCTAGTCTTGAACTCGCTGTTTAGGGTGTTTATCCGTGGTTTGGAGTGTGTTTCTTGCCCATGTTGACGATGTCCTTTCTGCTCCTTTTCCTTTTTCAGGGAATCATGTGTGCCCAGTACGTGGTGATTCCCTACAAAATGGACTCTATCGACTTCGCTCACTTGGATTTCAACGTCTCCTTTGTCAGCGACACAAACAACAGTCCCTACGAGAGAGTGGATCTTCCCGTAATGCGACAGTGAACAAGTCACCTGTAGTTCGGCTTTCACTTCTATGACCGTGTTCTGCACCACATCTGGATTGCTCCCAACGGCTTCATCTCTCTCAAACCGGGAGTTCGCTGTTACGGCTACTACATGACAGATGACTGTGATCTTGAGGTGACGGACTACGAGGCATTCGTCGCACCGTACCTCACCAACCTGGTTCCGTTTCTGTTGTCATGTGATGACTAGAATCCATCGAAGGGAGGGAATGAATCCTCGGTACTCTACCGCATTGAGCCGGACCGTGTCATTGTCGTGTGGAATCGGATTCCCAATGTCTACCTGGATTACGAGAATTCCTTCATGGCTGTGCTGTACAGCGATGGCAGTGTCGTTTTCTGCTACAAAGACTTCAGGTGGCCATTTCGGCAAACGGAATTCCGCATTAATGGGCTGATTGGTCTTCGCCCGTTTTTGCGTGAAGAATATTCCACCAAGAGCACATATATCTCATCGTGGTACCAGGACTGGTGGTCTGACATGGATTCTGGTGATGGACTAGGAATACCAATCTCGTAGGCAACTACGCCCCTTCGTCGGATATCCTCACGATCTCACAGAAGCTGTTCCAGCCCCGCGACTTCCTGTTCGATTCCACCGAGCTCTTCCTCTTGGCGCCGACCGAGATTTGTGTGACCCCCTCTCACATCGCGATAAACGGTGAGTTTGATATGGTACATTCACTCGTAGATGTGACAAACCTCACTCTCCACTATGGGTGGATGAGCCGGAGTCTTCTTGACAATTCCATGATCACATGTTCATTCGGAGGGAACGTCACAACCCCTGTCCAGTACCCTCCTTCCATTGTCTCTCACTCCACAGAGTCCTTTCCGCACACTCCCTCGTCTGCCTCAACCTGAATCTCTCTTCCCTGAACATTTCCCTCCCTTCTTCCATTCCGTTTTCCCTCCAGTGCCTCTTTTCCCTCCAACTCACTCCCAGATTCACCTCCTCTCTCCAATCCAAACCCTCCACCCTTCCCACCACCTCGCGTCTCACACTTTCCCTCCATTCTTCTCTTCCCGCCATCCCGCCTCTCCACTGCGCCGCCAACAGCACCTGCGACCGCTGCGGCGTGTGCGCCAACGTCACTTCTCCCTCCAACCAGTGCGTGGGCGAGGACGGAACTGTCTACGGAAGGAGCGAGGTGGACTGTCCGGAGGGCCAGGTATGGGCGTTGGGGGGGACTCATGGATAGGTGAGGGACGTGGATCGGAATTGTTGTGATCCCACCCATCTCGATTGTAATGACGTGTGCGATGGCGGGAGTGTGCTGGGCTGGAAGGAGGATCGCACACGTGAGTGCTGTAACTCCTCCGTTTGTTCAGTGGTTCATCGTGATCAATAGCGAATCGATTGTGCCGGTGTGTGCTACGGGCGGGCTTATCTCGATGATTGTGGAGTGTGCAGTGGTGGCATTACGGGACACGACAAAAACACTGATCAGGATTGCGATGGCGTGTGCTTTGGCTCGCACACCGTCGGATGTCCCGCCACACTTCATCTGAACGAGACGGATATTCCATTTCGCTTTTCGCTGGCAGGGGGTTTCATTCAATCACATCGTGTCCAATTCACCAATGTGGGCGACTATGCCTTCATCTTTCAAAAGCAACTTCCACTCGTGCTAAACGATGACAGGGAACCGTATCTGACGCTTCGGTGGTACATCCGCGGGAAGGAGGTGAAGCTGAAGGACGAGGTGATTCAGCCTGGAGAATCGTTTGTGCTGGACATCGAGGCGAATATGGAGAGACTGCATTCTGGCTCTTCGTCGCTGATTGGCTATCGACAATCTCAAGAGATGCAGGTACTCCTCTGCTTCCCCTTCCACTGTAGTTCGTATTCACTCCGTTGACCCAGAACGTGACGGAGAGCACTACTGCTCGCATTCGGGTTGATTTCGATTACGCGGACTGTGACAAGCTGACAACATACAGACAGTGCGTATCGCATCCTCGCTGCTATTCCTGCATATTCAACACAGGTAGGAAGAGGGGAAGAGTGTGATTTCCAGATCGTTCCTCTTACAGCGATTATTTCATTCGTCCGTTTTCCACTCAATCGCAAGAGAAAGATCCCTATATCATGTTCTGTGTTCATGACAATGCGAATGCCCGGTGCTCATCCCTTCTCAACGAAGTGGAAAAGGAGAGACAACGAAGAATGTATTCCTTGTCTTCTGTTTCCTGGTGGTCATTCGAAGTGTTAGGTTTTGTTGCTGTTCTATTCGTTATGCTGCTCATTGTGGCGTACGACGTGTTGCTGACCTGGGGAGATAAGCGCTTCTTGAAGAGTGTGTATTCCCAGAATTGAGGTGTTGCTTCTTCTCTCCGTTGTTTGTTGCGCACTCTCTTGATTCCTTCCTTCTGTTGTTCTAAAGAAAGAGCGATGAAACTCCCGTTGTGTTCTTCAGTTTTTCGTTTTCCAATGGAGTTTGAAGACGTGGGGAGACACTGCGCCTTCTGCAACCAGAAGGATCTCCTGCCGATGGAATGTGGCTGTTGTCATCAGTTCTTCTGCTTGCAGCACATTCGGCAGGAAGACCACAAGTGTCCGAAAGCCAACTGCAACAACAACACCGTCGTTATCTGCCGGAAGTGTAAACAACCCGTTCAACTCATAAACGGAGTGGATCCGTCTGTTGTCGTACGCCATCTATGTTCAATGTGATCGTTAGATGGAGGAACACATGCGATTCAACTGTTCTCCGCATCAGCAAAAGGTACAGAAGAAATGCCCTGTTCCGGGGTGCAACAAGAAGTTGTATGCCGTGAATACCTATAAGTGTGACAAGTGCGGATTAGAGGTGTGCCTTGAGTCTTGTCTCTGTCCTTGCCTCACGAATAGACACCGATTCCCTGACGATCACCACTGCAAACCACGCCCAACACCATCGCGCTTCTTTGACGCCTTCTTCACAAGGCGGAGGAAAGCAGGTTGATTCTGACTCTGTTTGTTGGAAGGAAACAATGGAGTGATAGAGCTTTGCAAACTCCCTGCCCTTCTCGGCTTGTTGCTCCAGCACCGGGAGTGCCTTTTCGATCATGTCCTCTTCATACATCGACAGGTTGCCAGGAATCGGCACTGGCTCTTCCACGCCATTGATTCCCAATCGCACCTTCGACGAGAAGAAATGGCAATTCCTGTAATCCTGCTGAATGAAGGCATGCTCTACAACGTTCTCGTCCCCATCCATAGCGTGGAGCAGCGAGGCGGTGAACGAAGCAATTGCATATGCCGTCGACAGCGTTGCCGAACCGCTTCCCTCCTTGGCGGCAACCACCTCATCCCCTCCAAACTGAATCCTCTTCGTGATGGCCTCCGCATCCAACCGATTGTAGTAGTTGCCCTGGAGTTGGGACAACAGAGGAATAATGGTGGTCCCCGCGTGTCCTCCGATCACGGGAACCGTACACAGGCTGGGAGCGATGTGCAGCTCGTTGCTCACAAACGTGGCGGTGCGAATGGCGTCGAGCGAGGACATGCCGAAGAGGCGCTGCGAGCCGTCGATGCCCTTGCGCCGATAGACTTCGGTGAAGAGAGGAAGAAGAGAATTGATGGGGTTTGTGAGGAGAAGGACGAAGGCGTTGGGACAGTACTTGGCGCACGCGTCAGCGAACTGCGAGACCACGCGAGCATTCATCGCGAAGAGATCGTCTCGACTCATTCCTGGCTTGCGAGGAACGCCCGCTGTGATGATCACGATGTCACTTCCCTTGAGGGCGTCGGGGAGATTGGGTTCACCGCGAAGACCCACCACGCTGCACGGAGTGTTGATGTGAGACAAGTCCACCGCCACGCCTGGAGGACGCGTACGGTCGTACAGGCACAGAGAGCTGACATAGCGGTTCATTTTCATGAGCAAACAGAGAGGCTGCCCGATACCTCCCGAGGCACCGATCACGGACACCTTCGCGCCCTAGGGAATTACGATATGCTTTTGGTTGTACGGTAAACGAGTGCGACAATCCACGGATGAGCTTTCTCGGATACATAAGAAATGTGATGGAGTGAGCCTTGATCACTGCCACCATATCCCTTTCAGAATCGTTGGTGCCACGTGGAACGATAACAAATCACAGTGAACGGATGAAGGATAGGTTCTTCGTGAAGAAGAGTGGAGGGATAAGGACTTCAATAGTTGCCAACGGGAGCAGTTTTGAAAGTATTCCGGTTTGATATCATGAAATCTCACGGATTTCGGGGAAGACATGATCATGACTGGGAAGAGGGGAAAGAATAACCAGCGAATAATTCCTAGTGTCTGTCTTACACATTAAGAGACGTAGTTTCGCCCCTTCCTGTCTGAGGAGGGAATGCAATATGGGAGACAGCAACAATGGAGAGAAATGTCAATTCACTTTGGTTAGAGGTAGCAATTCCAAACCAATCGATATCTCTGTTGTTTCGGATGGAAAGCCATTTGGCTGTTATAATTCATTACCACATCAACTACGATTCACACATTGCATTATCAATAGAAGAATGAAGAGAGGGAGCGTAAGGAGGAATGAACGATAACTGCTCAGTATTCATATCCAAACTCTCATGCACAAGTATAGCCATCACACACACCAACCAAACGCTAATCAGCACTGATCACGCCACCGCTCCTCTCCATTTCACCCTGCACTCCACCCATTTTCCTCTAAACAAAGAACAAAACGACAAATCAAAAGCAGAATGGCATTCAGCCTTCCACGATGGAATTCACACGGAAGGAGAGGGCAACGAGAATAATGTAGATGGGAAGGGAATCAGCCCCAGCACGTCCGAATCTGAGTGTGTTTCGGAGAGCGATTATTGGTTCGAGTCTCTCTTCACGAATAACTTGTGCCATTCGCGATTTCGTTATCGAATATGCCTGTAAGTGGTGCTTCTACCGTTTGACAGTCCTTCCGCGCCATTTGGGAACGCAGTGCTGATTTCCGTGTAGATTCACTACTATCAAGTCGTTGGCCGCAGACTCCCTACGGAGACCGATCCTGAGCCCGAGATTTACAGAATGAGACTGTTCGCCCCGAACCCTGTGACTGCCAAGTCTCGTTACTGGTATTTCATGCACAGACTGGAGA
>ERZ1106923.424-NODE-424-length-15705-cov-17.059553_pt1 | contig 15705 bp, 23 predicted proteins | sample MGYA00403657_ERZ1106923 | MGnify/ENA primary metagenome ERZ1106923 (study PRJEB35170, sample SAMEA104062425) | human gut metagenome | biome: human gut; feature: human-associated habitat; material: faeces | place: Denmark | collected 2012-06-19 ...
GCATATACTCCTCCTCGCACAGCTCTGGCATATACTCCTCCTCGCACAGCTCTGGCATATACTCCTCCTCGCACAGCTCTGGTGAAACGGTAAGCGCGTCTCCTCGCACTCCAGAATCGTCGATGCAGTCTTCGGGATCGTCGATTCCAGCCAAGAGACGGTTCTTCACGCCTGAAGCCGAAAGAGGGTTGTCAGCGAATCCTCCGCGCCGACTTGCGATTCCCCGTGATTCCTCCTCTCTTCGGCATTGATGTGTAGATGGCATGCCGCCTGGAGAAAACAACCCGGACGCGTACTTGGGCGCGAATCTGTGCTTCGAGTTCATGAACAAGGGAGTGTGCGTGACTGATGCGCTCGCATGATGATTAGGTGCGAGCGCCAACGCAACGGTGGGATTTGTCACTTCCGCCACCTGGACGCGAGCCACCCGGAGGCGATCGCCGACCGCTACAAGAGCGGCTTGCTGACGCCAGAAGAGATCGAATTCCATCACCTTCGCCCGTGCGACCCGCTGGAGACGAATCCGTTCGCGCCGAGGGACGCGAAGATCTGCTTCGAGTATCTGAACAAGCACGTGTGCTCGCGTAACGTCATGATGCGCGTGTGCCGTTTTCGCCACCTGCTTCCGAACCACCCCGATGCTCTGGCAGATCGAGAGAAGTCGAGAGCCTTGCACAAAACCGCCTAGTTTTTTCTCTTTTTAGTGCTCACTCGTGGAGGCGTTTGTTGAAGCAACACGGGAGTCATAGAATACAAGAACAAAGCTAATCACTGCGAATCGGACGGCGGGGCTCGAACGACCAAAATCGTCCCACACTTCATGCGAACTAAAGGAAGGATAGACGGGATGTTCTGGTTCTCGTCGTGAGACTCCACGTACATCACATCATCGTAGCTATCGGGATCTATTCATCACTTATATGATACTTCCAGACCTGCATCGTACGGCACCACTTTCACCACGCAAGGAGCGTCGATCACCACAACCTCGATTGTATGGGTGCTCGACGCAGGCATGGAGTTCTAGCGGTGAGAGGAGTGAAAGACGCAAACGGATACGAGATTCTGGGAATTCATGCTCACCGTGGGTGTGAGTTGTTGATTGTACATGCTGTTGCCGCGCTGCATCGTGTTGCCTTGCATGGCTCGCATTGAGTTGTTGACTACACCTCACCCCTCAAGCAAGCGCCCACTCGGCGAGAAACCCTTGGCGTAGAAGCGAAGCTGTCGGACGGGCACCCGGAGCTGCTTGTTCAACGCCTTGGAGGAAATGATGCGCAGCTCCACCGACTGGGACTGCACGTCCACTTGGGTGATGATTGCGTTACAGATCTGTCCCTAGCGCTGATTCCAGTCGAGCATTCAAATACGTCGCAGACAAAACTGACCAAATCATTCACCTCCACAGCAATGCCATTCACACCAACTACGCGATCACGGCAAAAACGAAGACGCTACCGCGATCCGAGTACTTTTCAATTACGTGGACATAGTTCCGCGAGAAGCGTTGGACCGCATCCACCTTCTCCAGCTTCACTCCCACGGAATCGGGTTGCGACGAAGTCACTTGGCCTCGGTAGGAAGCGTTCTAATCGTCATTCCCGCAGGCGACAACTCACATTTATGTTCACAGTCACAATGTCTCCACGACTCGGAAATTGCTTACTCTGAGTCTCGATTGCATAGTAGAACAATTGCATCCTCTGAAAACGATCACAGGATTGATTGTATGTGAAATGGGGTGGATCGAAAGAGTGGGGGTGTGGGGGAATGGAAGAAGTATATGTGAAACTCAAGGAATCGTTGTTGAATGCTCAGTAAAAACGGAATGAAGAGAGGCGATGTCTCGTGGTGAGAGAGCGCCCATCTTCAGATTGTGAGCGCTCTTGATTCCGGATTTCACCTTATTCAACTCAAGGATCGCAACTCTGCAGTAACACTCCTTGCATCCCTGTTACGATGCGAATAGCCTCACAACAGCTCCAATAGCACCTCATAACCATCAACGAAACCCATTCGGGTGAAAAGAAGGAAATTCACAGAGAATCGTGAATCACCTCATCTTATCCCCAATTCATTCACAAAGAACATAGAACATCTTAACAAGTGCAATCCCCCATCAAAAACCTCCCATCCCGGAATCCCTCCACTCTCACCCTCTCCTTCACTCTCCCTTTTCTCTTCATTCATACACTCCAAATACCTCCTCGTCCCACTCTTCCCCACCTCATTCTTTTCTCAGCCATGCAGCTCTACCAATTCGTATGGCTCGTTTTACTCAGCTACATGGGGTACAAAGGTATTCGCTCGCGAAGGAGTTCATTCGCAGGTGTCCTCAGCGTTTTGGGAAAAGGGTCCTTCTTTGGTGGAACCTATGACTCTTCCTATGACGACTTCGGCAACTTGAGTTGGTGCCTTGGTTGCCGAGTCACGGTCTAGACAACCCAGATGGTCGCAACTCTGCAGCCAAGATTAAAAACTCCTATCTGGTTCTCATCGGGAGTGACAAGAAGAAGTACGCCTACTTCTACCAGCCAGAATCGTGATTCCTCCTCCTTTCCGTCATCCTATAGCGTCGTTTTATCCTATGGTGGCTCGAGAAGAGACATCTTTGAAAAGACTCTCCTCAGTCTGAACACAGAACACATCATCGTCCCTCTCCTTCTAGCAACATCACCAATAGACTGTCGTTACGACAGAAGCCATGAAGACCAAGGTGACGAACGACATTGCTGCGAAGAATGCCAGCAGTCGTTGGCTGGTCGTTCAGTCTATGAACACGAAGAAGTATCCCTTTTAATACCATACTCTCCGTTAGAAGTGGCAGTTATCGAAGTGACATTCGGAAGCAGTGGAGCCGGGTTGAGGAGGAAACGCACCACTCCGTGGGTCTCCCCTCGACGATCATATTCGATCTGGGTGATTTTTGTAATCCTAATTCGTGTTGTTCATGATCAGCGGCGGAGTACCTCAAGGTCGTTATCCAGTACTACTCACGGACCTGCTCGCAGTTCATCCTCTTTAATCGGAGACGGACGATGACCAACCTGAAGAGTATCAAGCTGATGATGCAGCGAGCCGGGTTCAAGCACATCACGAGAACGAACTCGCAGTACATCGCCACCTTTGTTTCGCAGAAATCTCCACTATGGAAGACAGCGTAGTTGCTCCTGTTTGTTTCCATCATCCTCTCTAGTGTTTGCACGATCGTCGTAGAGAAGGCTGTAAATGCTATGTAGAATCGGATCCCGTGTCCTTCCGTCCAAAGGAGTGAGTGTTCCGTCCTTCTCCTTCCTGCGCTCCGTATCTGTGGCTATCGGTTTATCTGGAGGCGTTGACTCCGCCGTATCCGCGTACTTGTTAAAGGAACAAGTGGGACAGAGGAGGAGGGTGAACAGTAGGGATATGACGTGAAGGCCGTGTACATGAAAAACTGGAGCACTGAAGAAGAAATCGGCCAGCCCGTTTGTCCCATGAAGGATGATCTACTTGATGCGCAGAAGATCGCGGATCATCTTCACATCCCACTGGAGATCGTAAAATGCAAATGACTGTTGTTACAGATAGGTCGATTTCGAAAAGGAGTATTGGCTGAACGTCTTCGCGCCCTGTCTCGATGCGTACAAAGAGGTCTTCTCTGTTATAGAATATCACACATAGGGAAGCACGCCAAATCCAGACGTGCTGTGCAATCGCTTCATCAAGTTCGACGTCTTTGCAAAGCGCTATCTCGCTGCGGGCTATAACTTTGTGGCTACAGGACACTACTGCAATGTGAATCGAGAGGAGCCCCGCTCTCGCTTCTCTTCCCATCCCGGCGAGTTGCTTCGAGGCGTGGACGAGCGCAAGGATCAGAGCTACTTCCTCAGTCAGATTGATGGATCGATTTTGCAGCGCATTCTCTTTCCCGTGGGTGGAATGAAGAAACCGGATGTGAAGGCCCTGGCGCATCGCGTGGGCATTCACGTTGACAAGAAGAAGGAGAGCGTCGGCATCTGTTTCATTGGGGAGCGGAACATGAAATGTCTCCCTCGCTCCTTCGTCTCATGATTAGCCTTCCTGAGCGACTATCTCGACAGTACGCCTGGACGTGTGGTCACCAGCAAGGGTGCTGTTATCGGTAAACACGACGGTCTCCTCTTTTACACCATTGGACAGGGATTGCGATTGCCCAACCAACGGGCGAAGTACTATGTGTGCGAGAAGAGAATGAAGAGCAACGAGTTGGTGGTGTGTGAGGGATTGGATGAGGCGTTGTACAAGAGTTCGCTGATTGTGGGGACGGTTGCCTTGGCTGAGAGCTAGGTCGATGGAGAGGATACGGTGTGGATTCAGGAAGGAACGCTGCAGCGCATTCTCGCGACGTGCTCCCGCTCCGTCGACGATTACCCCATCCAGTGCGAGTTGCGCTACCAAACCGTTTTGAATCACATTTCCATCTCACGTATAGAAACCGTACCCATGCCGTATCGCGCAAGTCCTTGCGAACGGCGATCTTGTCATCCAGAGCAAGGAGCCCATGCGCGCTGTAACGCCTGGGCAGACATGCGTGTTTTATGACGATGATGTTTGTCTTGGAGGTGGAAGGATTGTCCTTGGAAGCAGCTGCTCCCCTCCTGCCATTTAGAAGCGGGATACTGTTCACTATCTACTCGTGTTTGTTGTCCCAATCTCCCTTTCGTGTCCCCTCCCGGTTTGATTGACATCTTCTTTCAACCATACTATTCCTTCTTTTGTACTCTATGAGCTCTATTTCTGTTAGTGTTATCCCGACAAAGCCATACACGGACCAAAAACCCGGAACGAGTGGCTTGAGAAAGAAGACCCCCATCTTCATGGAAGGCCACTATCTGGCAAACTTCATCCAGGTTTGGTTTCCTCGCTCCGTGCTCATTCTAGTCGACCTTCAATTCCCTTCCGGCGGAGCGTGTGAAAGGATGCACTCTCGTTGTGGGCGGCGACGGACGGTAGGATGAACGGAGCGGTGTTGACTCCTCAGCTTCTACAACCGAGAGGCTATCCAGACCATTCTGAGAATCGCCGCTGGAAATGGTGTAGGCCGTGTTTGGGTGGCCGAACACGGCATCATGTCCACGCCCTCGATTTCTGGTGTGATTCGGTGGACGGCATCATGTCCCGTTCATTCGTAGCACACGCGAAAACGGAATTGCCTACGGCGGTTTCATCCTCACGGCCAGTCACAACCCGGGCGGCCTGAATGCGGATTTCGGCGTGAAGTGGGTCTTCGTTTCTCGCGTCAAGCGTAGGTTCAACGGAGAGAACGGTGCAGCGGCTCCGGAGAACATAACGGAGGGCATCTACAAGGAGTCGCTTGTTTGTCGTGGGTGCAACGGAGTCACGAACAGAGAATCGAGGAGTTGCGAGTGGCCGATTTACCCGCCATCGACATCGATGAGTGCGGGAAGTGTTTCGATTTTACCGTGAATGACCATCCCTTTAAAGTGGAGATCATTTCGTCGACCGAAGACTACATTCGCGTGCTGAGAGGCGTATTCGACTTCGAGAAGATCGCTACGCTCTTCAAGCGCAGTGATTTCCATTTCTACTTTGATGCGATTAATGGAGGTTGGTCTGCTTCCTCTTCTTCACCGTAGTCTCGAGCGCGTATGCCAAGCCCATTTTTGTCGACATCCTGGGCGCCAGCGAATCGTGTCTTCACAACTGTGTTTCAAAGCCAGTAGTGTTGTCTCCGCCCTCTCACGACCCAGGACTTTGGAGGCTGCCATCCTGACCCGAATTTGACGTACGCCAAGGAATTGGTGCATGCCATGGGTCTCGACAGAACGGGACAGCCGATTGACTTGGATAGAGTGGTACCTGATTTTGGATGTGCTACGGGTTGTCTTGATGCGTTGCGATGAAGAATAGACGGAGATGCAGATCGAGCCATGATTCTCGGAAATCATTTTTTCATTTCGCCCTCTGACTCTCTCGCCATGGTAGCTGCAAACTGCACCTGTATCCCCTACTTCAGAAACGGTCTCACGGTAATGATAACAATGATCTCTGATACACAGGCCTGTGCGCGATCGATGCCAACCTCCTCCGCCATTGACGTTGTGGCGGAGAAGCGCGGCATTCGCAGCTACGAGGTGCCGACGGGATGGAAGTTCTTCGGCAATCTCATGGACAGCGGCCTCCGCGGAAAGCAGGACAATCACCCGTTCCTCTGCGGTGAGGAGAGCTTTGGTCTGGGCTCCGACCACATCCGCGAGAAGGACGGCATCTTCGCCATCTTGTGCTGGCTGTCCATTGTTGCGGGTAGTCCTCTCTTCTTTCACTGTCACCGAATAGAGCGCAACAGCGATCCCTCGCAGCCCCTGGTCTCGCTGAAGACGATCGCAACGGATTACTGGAAGGAGTTCGGAAGACACTACTACACGCGTTACGATTACGAGGGACTGGAGACGGAGCAGGCGGATCGTCTGATGAGCGGTCTGAAGGCGAAGATTGCCGAGTTCAACCGCCACCCCGAATGTGCGTCCCTGTTCACCGTTTCATGAATAGTGACGGTGAGAGGAGAGAAGATTGTCCGTATGGACGAGTTCGAATACCACGATCCCGTGGATGATTCCGTCTCCTCGCACCAGGGCATTCGCATTTACACGGAAGACGGCGCGAGAATCATCTTCCGTCTTTCGGGCACGGGCTCCTCGGGAGCGACGATCCGTATGTACATGGAGAAGTATGAGACGGATCCGGAGAAGCTGATGCTTCGCACTCCCGTAGTGCTTCAAATCGGCGCTGACTCGTAGGATGTGATGAAGACGGTGCTGGACGCGGCGTTGGAGCTGTCGCAGATGGAGGCGATGACGGGAAGAAACGCGCCTTCCGTGATCACATAAGAGTGGCTTCTCGCTGCAGTTGTTTGTTGGACATTGATCATCATGAACCACTGGACGGCCGCTCCGATCACCTTTTACGCACTATTGACCATGCCTTACCGAGGAAAGAAGAGAGTATTTTGTTTTCCTAGGGCTGCTAAGTGTGTAGAAGAAGACGCGTACACAGAAGCCGGAGGAGGAAGGGGAAAAGGCACCTCAGAGCATTGTCGCGCGAAAGGGATCAGTGGGTCCGTACGTGGCCGATCTTGTGAAGAATGTGCGAAACATCATGGCTCCCAACACCGCTATGCATCTCAACGAAAAGACGTTGGTTTTGCCATTTAGAACTATGATCCCCTAGATCAAATAGCGTGAAGGACTACGTGAACATTGCCGGTCCGTTCGGCGTCACGCACATCATTCTCTTCAACAAAGGCAAGATGGTTCCCCGTATGCGCATCGGCTGCTTCCCTCAGGGACCCACTCTCCACTTCAGAGTCGACATAGCGGGAGGGCGTGATGCGTAGGTGGAAGAGTACTCGCTGAGCCGCGACATTCTCAAATTGCATGGCAAGGGAGTCGACACGACGGTTTGCCTCGCACACGACGTTGATTCCTAGACCCCCTTCTTCACTTCTCCCGTGCTGGTGCTGAACAACTTCCCCGAGAACAACAAGCCGCTGCAGCTCGTGACGACGACCTTCCAAGGAATGTTCCCCGCAATCAACCCCGAGACGATCCACATCGACGAGTGTCGCCGCGTCCTTCTTCTCCACTATGACAAGGTGCGTTAGTGCGTTCCCTCTAAGCAACAGACTTCCGATAGCATCTTCCTCCGTCACTTTAGCATCGAGCGATCAATCACGGGTGTGAGCGAAGCCGTCAACTCCATTATAAAGAAGAAGAGCATTCCAAATCTGAGCAACCTCAACGATATCAGTGAGTAGGCGTGGTCGATGCAGTTGATGATCAGATTCATCATGAACCAGCCCGCGCAAGAAGAGTACGAATTCGAGGAAGACTCCTCCATCTCCGGCGCCTCGCTCACCTCTACGGGCTCGACGGCGGGCGCCAAGCCGAAGCAATCGGTAAAACTGATCGAGTTGGGTCCGCGCATGCGTCTGTCGCTGGTGTTGGTGGAGAACGGTCTGTTCCAAGGTGACTTCATCTTCAACCGCCAGACGAAGGAGGAGGAGCGCGACGTGCTGAATCAGAGAAGGCGGGAGAAGAAGGTGGAGAAGCTGGAAGTGATCGAGGCGAAGAAGGAGGAGGAGAAGACGGCGGAGTTGGAGAAGCAGTACAAGGAGGTGTTGCGGGAGGAGAACAGACAGCGAGAGAAGGGGAAGAGAGAGAAGAGAGAGCGGAGAATGAAGCAGGAGAAGGAGAGCAAGGAGAAGGCGGCGGCTCACAAGGAGAAGAGCAAGGGAAAGGTGTTTCACAAGAAGAACGAGAAATAGTGGTGTTTGTTACAAAGAGAGTCGTTACAAGTACAGAGAGGCGGCGAACACGATATCTCTCTTGATCAGCTTCGAGCCCTCCTCGAACTTCTGCGCCTGTGCCTTGTCGCCGATCGCGTTCAGCGCCGCCTGCACTTCCTGAATCAACTCATCTACTCCTCACAACACGCCTCCACTCCAACCTAAACGACGGATGCATCGCGTGATCGTGCCCTCGAAAATCGTCGTCATCTTGGTGATGTCCACGAACTTCGCACCTCCCGCCCACTCGTAAATGATCTCCATCATCGTCGGCTTGAACTGGCCCACGTATTCCTCCACGTCGATCGCCAGCTTGCACTCGCTACACACCGTCGCCACACGACGCGCCGTTTCCTTCAGCTTGTTGTACGGCGTGGTCATCTCGTTACGCACCTTCACCGTGTCGTCGCACTACACGTCATTTCCCTCCATCTTCTCCACCTTCTCCAAGAACACCACAGACGCCAGCAGCGCCACGCACTGTTGCGGCGTCAGGTCCAAGAACACACCATCGTAGATCAGCTCTGTCAACAACAATTCATCCGCCGAGTTGATCTCACACGCCACGCGACCCTTGCTCTGAACCACGTCGCCCTCGTCGATGTACCCGAGACGGCGCAGCACACGTTTCATCTTCTGGAGAGTGTCCTAAAAATGAGGGATGCCCCCCACACGTACGGTGAGCACGAGCGTTTTGGCGCTTTCAATTTCCTTGGTTTTGTTCTGCATTTGTTCGGTCAATTCCATCTTCTTCTCATACTTGGCGAAGATCTCGGCGTTGGCGGGGTCGCTGAGGTCGAAGTGGAGGGAGTTGAGGCGTTGGGTGATCTTGTCTCTGTTGGCGAGCATTTTGGCGAAGGTTTCGTCGGTGATCTGATGTGTGTTAGTTGCTGTTTGGGTGTTAATTCGTAACAGGTCACAAGTCAACTCAGCACAACACACTTACATCACATCACATCACAACACAACTCACAACTCACAACTCATTCACATCACAACATCACATCACATCACAACACACACCTTCATATCCTTCACCGGATCCAAACACGGAACATTCCCACCATAACGCTTCACCACCTCCTCCACCGTCTTCTGCACCGTCGTGCGGTTCGGCGCGGGACGCAGATCTTTCGGCATGAAGATGCGAATCGAACTCACATCCTCCACGCAATTCATGTAAATCGAAACCACGTTCATTTTCGCCACTTTTCCCGCCTCCGACGGAATCAACGCCGACAGCGTCGATCTCTCGGAACACTATTCTCGGAACACAAAAACACAATTACCTTCAACGCCACGTCAATAATGTACTTCACCTCCACGGACCCTTCTCCCTCCTTAAAGTCCTTATTCTTGTTGAAACCCACGATCGCGCCCCAGCCGAAATCGTTCCTTCCCTCCTACTCCTCATCTTTTCCCTCCATCTCTACCTTTACGTGAATCAACCGTCCATTCTGCAGGAACGGCAACAAGTACTTCGGGGTCATTTCGACCGCGCGGATCTGACTCTCCAGCTTGGCGATGGCCTGTTTCATTTGGTACACAGTGAATACCAGCTTCTCGTTCTCCACCTTCACCTCGTCGATCTCGCTCTTCAGCGCGTCCACCTCCGCCTGCAGCTTCGGCGCGGACATCTCGTTCTGGTACTGGTAAAAGGACCGACTGATCATGTATTCGGGGTCCGCGTTCTCCACACGCAGCAGGTTCAGCAGCATGTTATATCTACCCATCACCACCACACCACACACACACCCCAAGTGGAACGACGAGAACAGGGGGTCTGCCTTGCCCGTCAGAATGTGCTTGATCCCGTCGCTCTGGTTCGCCTCGTCCACGATCTGGATCACAATTCCCTTCGCGTCCTTGTTGCGACGACCCGCGCGACCACTCATCTTCGCCTCACACAACTTTCCCGCCAACTCACCTGAATGTACTCGCCCGACGTGATCATGCGATATTCGTTCCCGTCGTACTTGCGCAGCGATGTGAAGATGCACGTCTTCGCGGGCATGTTTATGCCCATAGCGAAGGTTTCTGTCGCGAACAACACCTACACATAACCGCGGGAATCTGCCTCCACCTTCAACAAACCCTCCTGGAACAGAATCTCGATCGTTTCCTTGATAATCGGCAACAGACCGCCTGTGCGTGATTTCCCGCCAACTCTTCCCACCATGATGGATCCCCACGCCACGCACCAGCAGCGGGAGCACGCTCTTCACCTGAGGAAGGTTTCGGTCGTCCGCGTTCAGCGACCCGATTGCATTACGGTATATCTACCCATCACTGTCCCGATTCTGCCCCACCTCGCTGATCAGCTTCTTCTCATCCGCCGACGTGAAGTCCATTTTCGCCATCAACAGCGCGTACGTCTCGCAGTCGCGTTTGCTGAAGGAGAACACGATCACGGGGTCCAGATTACGCTCCATCACCAAACTCACGATGCGTTGGAGGTCCTCCGTCGGCTTCTTTTGCTTCTTCTTCTTGTCCTCGTTCACCTGCGCCTCCAGCGTATTCATTCCCAGCCCCGCCAGCGCCTTCGTGAAGTTCTGCTCGCGGAACTTGCCCTTGTCGTCGATCACGAGGAAGAGACCGTCGCCGCCGACGGGGAAGAGATAGTGCTGGAGCGGCACGGGACGGTACTCCGTGTACACCACGTTCACCTTCTGGTTGTGGATCTTCGCGATCCACCCGGCGAAGTCGCGCGCGTTGGGAATGGTGGCGGAGAGGAAGACGAAGTGCACGGAGTCGGGCAGGAGGATGATCGACTCTTCCCACACCACACCGCGCTCCTTGTCGCGCATGTAGTGAATCTCATCGTAGATCACCCACGCCACCTCGCGAAGAATATCGCTTCCTCGGTACAGCATGCTTCGCAGAATCTCCGTCGTCATCACCAACACCGTCGCGTTGGGGTTGATCGTGACATCTCCCGTCATCAGACCCACATCGGAGAACTCCTGCTCCAGATCGCGGTACTTCTGGTTGCTCAGCGCCTTGATGGGGGAGGTGTAAATGACGCGCTGGTGGTCGCGCAAACTCATGGCAATCGCGTATTCAGCGATGGCCGTCTTACCGGCAGACGTGTGCGCGGACACGAGGACAGACTCCTTGCGCTCCAGACAGTCAATCGACTTGCGCTGGAAAGGGTCCAACTTGTAGGGATATGTCTTTGCTGGAATGGGGTTGACTTCCACGTTGTCCCGTGACTTGTCGTAGCCTATCCATTACAAGGGAGGAGAGGGAAACACCATCGGGGTACACCACTTCGTACACGATCTTCTTGCGGGGATCCACTACAATTCAGAACTCGACTGGCAACGATCCCACTGTCTTCCGTCCAGTAGTCCTCATCCACCTTCTTGGCGGCGGGTTCCACTGCGGCGTTGGGCTCCTCGCTCTCCTTCTTCTCGGATATCGAATCAAACGGCCTCCTATTCCATCGGACAGCTCAAAACGGACACTACTTCACGGAGCTGCTATCTTTTGTCTCCATCCTTGCTATGCAAAAGTCGGCGAAGAACAGCACAAAAGAATGGCGGTTTCTGTGCTGCCCTTCCTGACCGAGGCGACAGTCGCGGGAATGGGACTCGCTTCGCGTCTGTCCTCTCCCCACTTTTCTCGTTCATTCGCCCATTCCATTCAAATGCCCGGACGATTCAACGAGGTGGACAGCTTCGGGAGGGAAATCGTCCCAAACGGAGAGGCATTTCCGATGGAGGAAAGGAATACCGAATCTGCATATCCCAACGAGGAAGACTATCAGCGTAGAGAAGATCGGGATCGGAGGGCTTATCGGTCCTTCTCCCATTCGCGATCTCGCAGTCGATCTTACAGTTGGTCCCATTCGCACCGGAGACGACACGAGCGAAAGGCGTGGGAAGTGCCTTTCAACCCGCTCGCGCTGGCTCATGAGGGCGATCGGGATAGAAGTTCAACTCGACACAGACACAAGCACCGTCATCATCATCATCACCACCATCATCACAGCAGCGATTCGGAGGGGTATAGAGAGTTCTCTGCTCCGAAGAACACCCCAGCCGATCAGAAGGAGCGGTGGGGCCACGAGCTGTACATCGAAAAGGTGAGAGCAGCGAAATGGGAATCACGGTTAGGTGATCCTGAATCCCGAGCCCGAGCCGGAACGAGTCGTGTCGAACTATGAGCCTCCGCGCGAGAAGTGGATTTCCAAGGCGGGAGGCGTTGCCATTTTTACCAGTAAGCCGACGAGTGCCTCGTCCTACCAAGGAAAGCGCAATTATGTACCCTAGCGTCTGTTTGTCAGAAAACACGAGCACTCAATCATTCAGTTCTCCGTCCCGTAGTAGCCGTGATTCTGCGACCCGTTGTCCCGTCTTCCCATCCCCTCTCTCCGATTCCCTTCTATACACTCGTTTTGCTGTTTGTAGTTCCGCGCGTAGTACTTGTTCTGATTCCCGCCCTGGTTGTTGTATCGGTTGTTCGGGTGGTTCCCACGATAATTGCCACCCTCGCCATTCCCGCGGTTCATGTGTCGTTGTCTCGGTCCGTTGCTCATCTCCATGCCCTCGTTGTACCCGTTCATCCCGTTCCGGTTATTCCCGCGGGGATGGTTGCGCGGATGAGGCGCCGAAGCATTTGTGTTCCGATCCTTCCCATTCCCGCGGTACTGCCTCTGACGCGGGGCGTTTCTACGACTCACCTCTACTCCCCACAACCCACCCGTAGTTCATCATTCCGTAACCGTTATTCTGGTTCATGCCAGACGGCACGTTGGAATCGGAAGTGTTGTCGTACGAGTACGAATTCCCGCCATCGCGGCCCTGCTTCCGCCCCTCCGTGCCCTGCTTGATCATGCTGATCACGGAGTGCTCTTCGGACGACTCGGCGACGGTTTCGGTCAATTGCGGAATCGCATTGTCGTGCGTGGGAGTGTGCTTCCCCGACCCGGGCACAGCCTGCGCGCCGCTCAGTGGATCTATCAATCAGACAACCCACCCACCACACACATGGAGTTTCACTGGGGATCTCAGTCGAAACGACAGGCGTGTTGGGCGCCGGCGGGTTCACCACGCCAGGCACTCCGGGCACGCCCGGCACGTTGCCCACCGAGTTCATCATGGGCACGCCATTCATCATCATGGGCACACCGTTCACCATCATCGCCTGCTGCACGCCCGGCACACCCGGCACACCCGGTACTCCAGGCACACCAGGCACTCCAGGGACGCCAGGGACACCCGGCACGCCATTCATCACCACATTGCCGTTGGCGTCATACATCAGCCCGGGCTGCATCATCGGCTGCATCATCTGACCCTGGTACTACCGATGACTCCCACGACACACCACCACATTGTACCCACCGTACATCACGCCATAGCACGGGTAGAACTGCCCGCCACTCATAATCATCGGCTGCATCACCATCTGATCTACCTCTCACTCCGTCCCAATACCATATACCCCCCATCACAATCGGGACCATCGCGATCTGCATGTCCCCCTGTCCCATCATCGGCATCCCATTTACCATCATCGGCGTCGGCGGTTGCATCGGTTGCATTGGCGGCTGCGTCGGGGGCAGCGCGCTCGGCGACGGGTTCTGCTTGTACGACTGCGGCGTTTGCGGCTGGTACGCCTTCTCCGCCGGCGTGTTGCGGGGGTTCATCTTCCCGCGGTGCTGCTCTAGCGATAACCCGTGCGTCCAATCGATTACGCCGCGGAATCATTTCGTGCGCCTTGGTTTCGCTCTCGTTCTCGTGGTGCTTCTCCTCCGTCGGTACACGCGTCTCCTTCTTCCCGGCGTGGTCGCGATGGGGACGCGCCATCACGTCGTTCACTTCGGGCTCCTTTCCCGCGGGGTAGGGTAGCGATGGGATCATGATCTCCTTCTCACACAAGTTCTTCACCTCGACGGAACTGCGCGGGAACACGGTCTCTATCCATGAAACGCTCGAATTGTTTCCACTTTTCCACTTTTGGTTGAAATCCTCCTTGAAGCGTTTCAGCTCGGCGATCTTCTCCTCAAAGGACAGCTACGGCGTGACACATTGCATCCACGCACACCTCCTTCGGCTGAGGTGGGGGCGGAATCGGCTTGAGTTGCTTGGGGAGGGGAGCAATGTACCCGATGTAGGGCTTCTTTCGCATGGACTGGTTCTGTGGAATGGAGGGGATTGGCGCGGCGAGGGGATCATCTGTTGATGACGATTACAACGAACACCGACTCGGAGCCATCATGGTGTTCCAGGAGGAGGGATTGCCCGTCTTGGAAAGCGTGGGATCCTTCGGCTCCTGCGCCTCGGAGGGAATCACGATGGCGGCCTTCGACGGAGTCGGGATGATGTTGAAGGACTGCTTCAGAGCCATTCTGCGCTGAGAGTCCAGAGGGGCCTTGGGAACGGGGTGACTGCTCATCGGGCCTTTCCGCATGTCCACGGGGAGCGACGAGAGGAACTTCGTGAACCGGACGTTCTTCGCGCTCAACTTGACGATATCGTCGAAAGAAAGAATGACCGTTGTGTCGGGACCGAGCTGCTTCACGTCTCTGGGACTCTCCTGCGGATGAGCAAGCGGGCGAAACACGAACCATAATCATGGCGTGTCGGAGAACGACACAGTTCTTAGAAGAGGAGAATGTGTACAACTGGCCGCTATATATAGTCCTATCTTCGAGCTATCGAATTACGCAGCGCATACGCACCATTTACGAGCACAGATACGACCGATCCAACAAGATGACCGTATACGAAAAAGAGACGCTCCTGATTCATCTTCTCAGACCCTATTAATAGTAGCGAAGAGACTGACTATCGTACCATTCAGAGACTGCTTAGGAGTCGTAGATCTAAGCATAAGTGCACAATCATCGTTTCCATACTCTTTGCTCATTTCTTCGTAGTAGCTACAAGCACCACAAGTCACTAGATACCAGATTGGGGTTATGGAATACGCAATCACAGAATGCTGCTGATCCCCGCGGGAGTGATTATATCCTTTGACAAGGCTGTAACAAATGGAACCAGCACGAAACGGAGTTTCCCTCTCTTCACGGAGACGAAATCCAGAATCGGTTTAGTAAAAGTCGGGGATGGAGAATCCTCCTCGATACGAGTCCTCGCCCTTCCGACTGCAAGAGCCCATCGTTCCCGTCACGAAAGAGAAGGGTAATTCACTGACTTCAACAACCACTCCTCTCCCGTTTTCCACTCCGATGCGTAGCACTTGCAGCGTAGATGCAGTCATCATGGCGAGAAGATCCGCGATCTGCTATCGTTCGTTACGGCTGCTGAAACCCCCACTTCCTCTGATAGCCACAGATATTTGTTGTCTTCTACGTAGGAAATGTCTAAGGTCGATGTTGTTATGGGTTCCCAGTGGGGTGACGAGGGAAAGGG
>ERZ1106923.425-NODE-425-length-15702-cov-16.626510_pt1 | contig 15702 bp, 24 predicted proteins | sample MGYA00403657_ERZ1106923 | MGnify/ENA primary metagenome ERZ1106923 (study PRJEB35170, sample SAMEA104062425) | human gut metagenome | biome: human gut; feature: human-associated habitat; material: faeces | place: Denmark | collected 2012-06-19 ...
CGGCAACGTTGTACTTCTTGGCGAGGATGCTCTTAAGCTCGTCCTTGGAGACGGACGCGCGCTTGGGGTGGATAATCTCGATGGTCTACGCGCTCACAGCCTGAACAGGCAAATCACCATCTGACGACGCTTGAGAAGAGGGTTTCTCATGAACTTTCTCACACGAACGGTAACGGCAGCTTCAGACATCTTGAATCAGTGTAGTTCTTCCTGAACGATTGCTCGGAGTTGACCATGAAACCCTGCGCGTTCCGTCATCGACCCACCCTTGATTTGCAACACTCCCCGTTCTCCCTCCGTGCATTCAAAACAAACAATCCCTATTCTACGTTCATTGCTACTGACAATGAATTCCTAAATGCATCAATCTGATTGTACACAAAGCCGTATCGCTCGCGCGCCTTCGCCGTTATCTCCTTCAGCGTGTCTTCCGGAATGCTCTTGCCTCCGGGCTTTATCACGGACAGCACTTTCCCGTTGCTTCCCAGCATGACCGACACCGAGTCCTCGATGAGTTGCTCCTCGAACACGTCGGGATCCATCACCTCGAAGTCGTTGAACAGACCGAACGTGACGGACACCGGGATGTCGACGATGGTCAAGTAGTTGAAATGGTCTACGTTGAAGAGGATAACGGGAGCGTACCGTAGTCGAACACGGGGTTCCCGTCCTTGATCTGCACTTTGGGGATCCTCAGGGTCAACAGCGCGGAGAGCAGCGCAATGCAGCACGCGTCGAGAATGCTGCCCTCGTAGTCGATGCACAGCAGGTCCGCGTGCAGGCATATCACCTTCTTCATCTCGGGAACGTACAGCTCGCTCACATCGACCACGTATCTGAAGATGAATCCGCCCTCGTTCCCCTACCGCTCAAACACGCGACGCAGCGCGTCCGCGTAGTACATGGCCTGACTGGTTGGCTTTCCCAGGAAGAACTTGGGGTTGGACAGCGGCGTCATGATGACCCTCACGTCTACGCTAAATCACAGGAAATCAAGAATACCCAAATGACCACTCGTTTGCGAAACCACGCCGGCATCGACGTATTCCAGCTTCAGACCGCAGATAATGCCCGTCGTGCCGATGCGCACAAAACTGGATCCATCCGCGCTTCCGATATGTCCTGAGAATGACGCCGCTCTCCAAACACTCGCCATGTGAAATGATTATGCCTCTTCCGTCCGTCATATCACGTCCGTCGGGTCGGATGTCGTTTTCCAGAAACCTAGCCAACAATACACGACAACGCCGCTACTTTCCGTAGAATGCCTTCGGACATATCTTCTTAAAGAGTTCTGCATTCATGGTTCTGCGCTTCTCCTCTTTCTTGTCGAAAGGCGCTCAGACGGCAAAACGGTTATTCTTCGATTCGCGCCCCTCGTCGCGCACAGTCTTTCTTCTTGCCTCGTCGCTCAAAAACAATTTGCTTTCTGTTTGAAAGTGACTGGCACCTTTGCCGCTCGGTTTAACTAAGCCTCGAGTTGTTTTTGTTCTCAAATCCTCACGCGCACCCACCAAATCGCTTTGAACGTAATGCTCTCGCGCGGCTCTTCTCATCCCTAGATGGAGCCAAATCAGATGGAGCAACTGCTGAAGCAGCTTCTCACTATGAACAATGCCAGCCGGAGTCACGGAGAAGCCGCGCTAACGGAGTTGGAAAAGAACCCCGAAGCGTATCTCACGTCGCTCGTGTCCGTAGGCGCCGTGTTGGCTGCCATTGACGCGCGTAGGTCATTCGCGCGTCGTCTCTGTCGTCGGTGCGGAACCTCGCCTGCATTCTGATGCGGCAGAAGCTGAGCACGTCCGAAGACGGCGTGTGGAGGAACTTGTCTCCCGAGTACCAGTCGTCGTTCAAAGTGCAGCTGCTGCAGCTGCTCGAGGTAGCACCGTTGTGTGTGGCGTGCATTGCGTAGAACGAAAAGGAACTGAACATTCGGGAGAAGATCTGCCAGTCCATCGGTGAATTGGGGCTGAGTCTCCTCGAAACGGACGACGTAGACCGTGGAAACAAGCGTTCATCCCTAGTGGCCCGAATTGCTCCCGTGCGTGTTTGCCCTCTGCCAGGCGCTGGATCCGGCGACGCGTCTCAGCGGAACGTCGATCATCCACTACCTCACTCCGTACCTGGCCGCCGCGGACAAGGACGACTTCCCGAATCTGCTCATCATCTACCAGCAGTGCCTCAAAGAGCACGACCACCCTCTCATCCAAGTGGAGGCGTGTCGTTCCGTGTGCACGCTGCTGCGCAACCTCCAGACCTACGAGACGATCCAGTTCGTCAACCTGATTCCGCTGATCCTCCGCGCGCTGGGCGACATGCTGAACCACAACCGCGTCAGCTTCGCGCGCGAGATCATCATCGCCCTCTGCGACCTGGTCGAGGTGCACCCCACCTTTTTCAAGCAGAACGTACACTCCGCGTCTTGTGCTCACCGCTAGCTGGAGTCGCTCATTCAAGCCATGATCTCCATCGCGCGCTCCTCCGTGATCGACGAGGAGACGCGCCACTCGGCGCTGGAGTTCCTCACGCTCCTCATCGAGTTCAGTCCCGTGATGATCCGTGCGCTGCCCCCCAACATCCTCATCGTGCCGCTGCTGCACATCCTCCTCAACCTCCTGCTCACCGTCGAGGAGGACCCGGCGTGGAGCCAGGCGGAGGACGAGCCCGACGAGAACGAGGACAGCGCTTTCAGCTACGCGCTGAACATCCTGAACCGCGTGTCGCTGGCGATCCGCGCACGTGTGCTGCTGCCCTCGCTGTACCAGATCATTGAGGGACATATCCACAACCCGGACTGGAAATACCGCCACGCCGCCATGTACTGCCTCGCGCAGGTGGCGGAGATCGTGACGGACGACACGCAGAAGCAGCAGATCTGCGACTACGTGCTCGCCTCCTTCCGCGACGACCACGTGCGCGTGCGCTACGCCGCGATCCGCTGTCTCGGCCAGCTGGCGACGGACTTCAAGCCGTACATCCAGGAGCAGCTGACGCTCGTGGCGCTCAACGCGCTCTTCTCGAAGCTGACGCCGGAGGAGCCGGTGCGCATTCGCTACATCGCCATCGCGGCGCTGATCAACTTCGTGGACGGCGCCTCCAAGGAGATCCTCCAGCCCGTGCTGCAGGAGGTGGGGATGTGTGCGCGGCTTCATCGGTAGGTGATCAACGCGCTCATCACGCCGCTCAGCGCCTCGCCGGTGATCGTCCAGCAGCAGGTGGGTGTGTGCGTGTGGCTTCATCGACAGATCATGTACTCGCTCGCCAGCATCGCCGACTGCGTGGGCGAGCTCATCTCGCCCTACTACCAGTCCATCATGCCCATCATCAAGTCACTGTACGTGCACCCGCCCATCACGCAGGAGAGTCTCGCAGACCCCGCGGAGCTGACCATCTACCGCGCCAACGCGCTGGAATGCATCACGTGCGTGGGCGTGGCTGTGGGCGGCGCGACGTTCCGCAACGACGCTCGCGACGTGCTGGAGGTGATGTACCACGAGGGCATGGGCGAGGTGGAGCAGGACGGCAGCGACATGAAGGTGTACGTGATGGCGGTAGGAGCGTGGAGGGAGCGTAACGCGTAGGCGTGGGGTCGCATGTGCACGGCGCTGAAGGAGGACTTCGTGCCGTACCTCGACATGATCATCCCGCTGCTGCTGAAGACGGCGAACCAGGAGGTGGAGGCGCCGAGCGAGGAGGCCATCGACGACTTTCTGGACATGTCGGACGAGGAGGTGGGCGTGTCTGCGGCGCTTAACGCTAGGACGACGACTCCAACGTCATTCGCACGAACAGCATGAACGAGAAGGCGGTGGCGTGTCGCGTGCTGTCCATCCTCGTGGTGGACCTGCACTCCGCTCTGCTTCCCTACCTGTCCTCCATCATGCACACGCTCATCCCGCTGCTCAACACGCTCCCCTTCCAGGACATCCAAATGGCGGTGCTGGTGATCATGCCGGACCTGCTCATCGCCATCGCGGAGTCCATCTACGGGCCCGTGGGCGTCGAGAACTACCGCCAGTCCTTCAACTTCATCCTCGACACGCTGCTCACCTTCCTCGTCGACGACCCCGACCTGGAGCTGCTGATTCCATCGCTGCAGACGCTCCAGCACTGTCTGGAGAAGTCCGTGCTGAAGAAGGAGGAGAGCGTGGAGGTGCTCGGCGGCGCGGAAATCAGCCGGATTATCGACGTGCTGACCGCGTGTCTGAAGCAGTCGTTCGAGCGGCGCGCGCTGCGGAGCGCGGACGTGGAGCAGGAGGACTGGGACGAGGAGGAGGTGGAGGAGTTCAAGGACCTGGAGAACGACGAGAACCGCGCGAACTACATCATCTCGGAGGTGATCGGCGTGCTGCTGCAGCTGTACCCGCGCTACGCGCTGCCGCTGATCCACGAGATCATGCTGCCGGACATTCTGCAGCTGGCGGACGAGTCGCGCACGACCGGCGACAAACTGGTGGCGATCCACGTGATGGAGGAGATCGTGGCGAACTGCGGCAAGGAGGCGTTCCAGTACTACACGACGTTCATCCCCGTCTTCCTGCGCGAGATCCACTCGCCCGACGCGCAGCTGCGCTGCGAGGTGCTGAACGGGATCGAGAGCGCGGTGGTGGTGGGCAAGGACCTGGTGTGCGAGGTGGTGCCGCGCTGCGTGAAGGAGATCGAGTTCACGCTCGACGACCCCGTGTCGCAGGACCCCATGTACGCCAAGGCGAACGCGGTGGCGGTGTGCGTGCTGGGACGTGTGTGTTTGGTTCTGGGCAACTACCTGATCATGTTGGGCGACCACTTCACGTACTGGCTGTACCACCTGCAGTGTGTGAAGGAGCCGGAGATGATCGAGAAGTGCATCGACATGATTTGCACGCTGTTGGAGCGAGGCGAGGTGGCGTTCGTGGGCGAGGCGAGTCAGAACATTTTGAAGATCTTACAGTACTTGTGCGACAGCGTGGGCATCGTGGGGGATGAGTTGTCGGTGCGCGTGGTGCACATGCTGAAGTCGATTCAGTCGCAGTCGGATCCCAGTCTGTTCAACGCGTTGTGGAACGCCATCGGCGCGGAAAAGGCGGGTTTCATAAAGCAGCGATTGGACGCCATCGCCAATACCATTTAACCGTGCTCTGTTTATTTATCGTTCTTTTACTTGTTTCGCGGTTTGTTGGAGCACATTCATTCTTGCACTCCTTCTGTGTGGTACTGAATGAACGTGCAGGGAGAGGTGAGTGTGTGCGAATCGGGTTATGGGGTAGCTCGTTGCTATCTTCGGAGACGCGTGTTCTCCGTTCTCCAAGGAAACAATCCCAGATCTATTCAAGCCCCTGTTTGTACGAGTGGTTGGTGGGAATCACTGCGAAGGAAAAGAAGTCGATTCAACACATGATCGTAACCGGGAATATGGGACTAGAAGACGATCTCTCCTACTTTCGGAATGTGTGCAGCGATGTGATCGTGATGAACGGCGTTCTCGACCATGTGGAAGTGGCCGAAGAGGATTAGAGGTAGGATTCGTGTTCTTCGTTCCGGACGTGCTTCTCTCTGTGTGGTTACACCATTCTTCTCGTCAATGGGATGTCGGCTATGGTCACCATGTCCGACTCCCTCGTCATCTCGTCCGCGAAAATGGTTTCGAATGCTCCTTCCGTTGATTGTAGAATCATGCTGACGTTTGTGTGTATGGCGGCTCCTTTGAGCCGCACGTCGCTTCGAAGGATGGAGTCCTGTTTCTGAACCCCGGATCCTTCACGGGGGCCTTCCATCCGTACCACCCGTACTCCTTCCCTCCCTTCATTCACCATAGACATAACAGCCCCAGTTTTATATTGTTGTCGCTGAAGACAGCGGAGGTATGTGATTCATTTCATACCTTTCCGTCTAGATTGAAGTGTTTGTGTATCAGATCTGCGAAGGGAAGTTGGAAGTGAGTAAGTGTTCCTTTCGCAAAGGCGAATGCGGTGTTTCGTTCCACAAACAGAGCTAATCCATCCACTCGAGAGAGGGGTCCTGATCCACTTGAACTACAATCTCCTGGAACGTATTACTACAAATATGTCGTATGGTGGTCTCCACCTGTTTCCGATTCGCAGAACGATGCACCTCCACATTGAACAATCCAATCAAACGACCCGGACTCTCCACCCAGTACTTCACCGTCTTCACTTCGATCACGCCCTCGAGCATATTCACGCGACGAACAAGCGTGCGGATCTCCTGAGCCACATCGTTCGTCACACCCAAGACAAGCACTTGGTAGCATGTCTATAGCTCATTATGGTTGATGGCAGCATACCATGAGTTCCGGGTAGCACTGGTGCAGGATGAAGAAGCACATCACGCCACACTCGATTCGATCCGCAATCACCATTCCGCGATTCAGACTAAGATAGTTGGCAAACACCATAAATCCAAGGGTAGACAAATCGATGAAGATATGGAATACGTCGTGACCCGTAATGGAGGACGACTGAATCGACTCTACAGGGAACACAGCGCGTGCACCACGAACTCACTTGGTAAATGTCGCTCGAGTAACGTGCCCGGTACTGCTTCTTGTACCACCGAAAGCCAAAAATGGTGATTAGCGAGAATACAAACGAAACATATGTTGTGTATGTGGATAATAGCGAGAGAGTCGGAGACACGTCGACAATCTCCTGGTGATGGCCGTCGGAGAGGCTGTGGACCATCTCAAACAGGAGGAAGCAGCACAGCTACGAATGATTTGTTTCACAGATTCGTACAATCGCAGCAGACAGATTCGTGGTAAACACGAGCAGATACTCATGACGACCATAGCCGTAGGAGTATCTTGAATCTTCCGCTCTGCGCTGTAATACTGTTGCGATTGCAATGATAATGTACTCCATCACGTGCGTCATTCGATGAATACAATCCGTATAGCAGGCTAGGGTCAATTTCGACACTCATTCGTACCCAACGACTCGGTCATGAATCCCAGATAGAGCTGAACCCCCGTAACGCAGAGACAGAGGAAAGAGAAGAACCACATGGTTTTGTCCTGACTACGTATCATTTCTGGCGTTTATGGAGTACAAAAGCTCTCTCTTGTGGCACAAAAGGTACTGGAGCGTAGTCTGATCGTCACTGCGTGTTGCCATGATTGAAACTGAAGAACTTGATGGATTTGAACAGCGCTGTCAGCCGACTCGATGTGAACCAATTTGGTATCGCAGTGACAACAAACATGGCAATGAAACAGACTAAACCGATTACTTGCATCCAAGCAGCGTGACTTCCACCATAAACGCCTCTCCGGGACGAATATCCGCGACAATGTTCCCCTTCTCTCCAAAGCCCATTTCGGGAGCAATGAGAATCTGGCGAACCCCTCCCACTCTCATTCCTACATGTGACTAGCAGAAGCGGAGACTACCGAGAATCGCTCGATCCATGCCTCTCACGACATGAGCCAATCCAACCCGGAACTCGCCAGGGAACGGAATGCGCGTGCTGTCGTCCACGTTCTCGCTGTCCAGCACTTCGCCGGTGGGGAGGGTCAAGCGGTAGGAAATCTGAACGCGATGACCATTGATAGGCGACGCTCCCGTGCCCTTCTCGATGTCGCGGTACTTTATATACTTGCCGAGGTGTTTGAATCCCTATGGGTGAGGGGGTAGCGGAGAGGAGACGGGTTGATTGAAGTCGACGGCGTTGCGAGGGGCTTCTTCGATGGGTTCCTTTTCTTCTTCTTTCTCTTCACTCTCTTCCTCTTCCTCTTCCTTCTTCTCTTCACTCTCCTCCTTCTCTTCCTCTTCCTCTTCCTCTTTACTATCTTCCTTCTCCTCACTTTCACCCTCCTCCTTGTAATCCTCATCATCACTCGCATCCGGCAGCTCCATCGCCTCCTTCAACGAGAGCAGCTTCTGTCCATCCAAACCGGTAACGTATCCAACAATGTCCACGTTACTGTCTCCAACAACCTCAAATGACACGAACAAGCAGTCCTTGTTGAACTTCAAATCCACGTGCTGGCTCGGGTGCTCTATAACTCATTCGCTCTCTCCATCACTACTGGGAGTCAGCGTAGCGATAATAAACTCCTGACCCTCCACCATTCCCTTCAAAACGGCCTGTCCCTTGCTCGGAGACTGGAATGCGACCTAGTCGTCACTACAAATACAGAGTACAACGTTCGTGATTGCCAATTCCCTGAACATCAACGCAATCGTCGTAGTCTCTCCAGGAACGACCTATCGCGTGATCGCTTGAATCAATCGAGCAACCGTCCGTCCAAAAAAGTATTCGATAACGTTCGCAGGCGTATTCTTCATTATCCACGCTGTTTTCTGATTGGAAATGTGTGGAGTGAATATTGGGGGTCCCAAGGCGTTTCATTGGGTTAGGATGGGAATAATCGCGGTGAAACGCCTGTCATTTGGAATACGGTTCGCATTCTTGGAGGATTGAATGCCACTGATTCTTGAATAGGAAGGTATGAGCAGCCATGGACAGCTTGTGTACCAGTTTGGGACCACGGAAGCCGATTTGTTGTGAATGAGGGCGGAGATTAGAGCATAGAGAGAATCAGAATGTAGCATCAGTCGTGACTACACCGATTCCAAGCCAAGAGTCCACTTCCTCTTCAAATGAGCGGGATTGGATCAAGAGGGCATCCAAGAATGAGCTAATGAAGATGGCCTCCGACAGCCAGTCATCAACGATCGTTCTTATGAATCAGAAGGATTTCGGTGTGTGTGGTTGTGTGGTGAAGTTGGATGAGTCGCTGCTGTTCAGTGTGGAGAATGACAGAATTGTTGCAGTTGACGTGGGGAGTCGAGAACTACTGCGGGTGGAGGACATCGATTTGCGTGGACTGGCACACAATCAGGTCATTGATTTGAGCGACGAGGGAGGGCGCTGGGAGGGCGATGCATTGAATGGTGACCCATACGGTTGGGGCGTGTTGTATGACAAGGATAACAACCGACGCTATGAGGGTTTCCGAGTGGGTAACGTGAACATGTGCTATGGTCGCGTGTATGGCGCTGACAGCTCCAAGATTGAGTTTGAGGGAGAATGGTGTGACGGAAAGAGATGGGGACACGGCGTTCAGTATAACCAAGAGGGTGGTGTAGTGTACGACGGTGAGTGGCTGAACGACGAGCCGTTCGATGGGCATGTTGACAAGAAGGTGACGCTCACTCCCTCCATTCCTTTCTTTCACAGCAGCGTTGAAGAGTTGGTTGTGGGCACGCGCTGCTGCAATGACGAGTCATGGAGCATACTGGATTTCCAAAAGATGCCTCTTCTCCGCACACTGAAAGTGGAGAAGAACTGCTTTGCGCATGTGAATGAGGTGAGGCTGATTGGAATGAGCGCGCTAGAGAGCGTACTGATTGGGTCGAAGAGCTTCGGGAGCGGTAAGGGTTGCTTCATGCTGAAAGAGTGTCCTCTGGTGAGAGAGCTGAAGATGGGTGCTGGCGTCTGCCCTTCTCCTGTTGCCTCGTTGAAGGGAACCCCAAGCTACAATCCATTCTCGTTACCTCTTCCTCGTTCACGGCGTCTTCTCTCGTGCTGAGGGACTTGGATGAGTTGGAGTCCGTGACGATGAGAGTGGGTAGCTTTGAGCACGCGCTTCACACTGTGATTGAGAGTGGGGAATGGAGCTGTGTTTCAGAATAGACTGTCCGAAGCTCAAGAGCATCACGCTAGGAGAGAACACACTAAGAGGTGTGGAGAACGGAGACTGCTCGTATGTTCTGAAGAGTTGTTGAAGATAGTAGAAATGACTGGTAGACCTTCTGCGATTGAAGGAGATCGAGTGTGGTTCGGGATGCTTTGAATACGGTCAAATGAGGCTTGAGAGTGGCTGAGTTGCCGATGCTTCACGCATAGACGCTCCTTCATTGAATGAGAGCACTCTCCCTTCTCAGTTGAAAGCGAGTCTATTCCGAAGGACACGAGCGAAGAAGAAGAAGTCCAAAGGGAAGTGGGCATACGCGTTGTGGTGTCTTCTTCTTGTCACGGTGATTGTGGGTTCGTGTGCTTTGTGGATTGCCTCCATCCTTAAGAAAAACGAGTCCTATAGGGTGATTAGGAGCTGCTTCAACGGGGGTATTGGCACGGATGCGACAGAGATCGTGATTCCTTATATGAAGTGTGGTCATCTTACGAATACTGTCGTGGATTTCTCCCCGTTCGAGAAGCTGAAGAAGCTGGAGATTGGAAGTAATAACTTCGACGTTGCGACGGGGTTGAGAGTGGTTGGGCTGACCGAACTGGAGACGGTGGATATCGGCAAGGCGTTCACCTATGCTTCACTGGAACTGCGAGGTATTTGCTGGTGGGTGATTGATGAGCAGACCTGCCTTCGCTCAAATCCGTCGTGTTTGGCTCGGATGCGTTCCGTTACTGTTCGCAAGCGGTGTTTGAGAGTGGCTGCATCTCGCCGAAGTGACTGGATAGACCTGCCCGAGCTGAAAACGATCAGTATGAGCTACAACGCCCTATTCTTCAAAGAGGAGGGCGACTCGAACACCTTGACCATGCGAAGTGTGCCAGACCGAAGGCGTTGATGGACTAGACCTACCCAAACTCACTTCACTCACCACTACGCACTCCTACTACTTCGGCGGCTACTCCTTCATCTACCCGCATCACATCGTTCTCGAGAGTGATTCTCATCCACTACAAATGATGCTTAGACATGCCCAGTCTCGCCTATGTGTATCTTCCAAAGGCGTTCATGTACAAGACAACCGTCAAGATGAAAGGAGGTACTCGCTTTGTTTCTCTCTCACAGGCAGACCTCGGGGCGCTCAGCAGCCACGTCAACCTCCCAAGACACAACCCGGATGCAAATGTGTGCAGCGACGAGGAATGGAGTTCTGTGGATGCGAACGTGGACCAAATCATCGTTGATAATGGAGTGATGAACGATCCGTCGTTCACGGTACTGGACTTGTCTCGGTTCTCCAAGCTGAAGCAGTTGGAGATTGGGAGCGACTGTTTCATGCACGTGACTACAGTGAAGCTGATTGGACTGAGCGAGCTGGAGAGGGTGAGAATCGGAGAGAACAGTTTCACGAAGTACAAGAATAGTATCGGCAAAGGATCAAATCACCAGTTCTATTTGAAGGACTGTCCCAAGCTGTATTCACTGAGGGTGGGCGCCTTCTCCTTCTCTGACTACTCTGTGTGTGAGATTGAGAATTGCGGGTTGTACTGGATTTATATGAATCAGTTCGCGTTCTATTATAGTTCACTGGACGTGAAGAGTGAGACTGCTTTCGACGAGTGACGACTAGACTTGCCCGAACTCTGGTCAATCGATCTGGGAGAAAGCGCATTCAACGACTGTTCTCACGCCGTGTTTGAGGGTGGTGTCTCCATGTTGGAGTGACGGAATAGACTTGCCCGAAGTGAGCTCCATTGAAATGGGCATTAACGCGCTCAAGTTCAGAGAGCGTGGACAGTCTGCACTGGTTCTGCGAAGTGGTGAAGTGAAGAGGCTTTGACGAAGTAGACTTGCCCAAACTCGAAACCCTCACGGGCAATAAGTCCTTCCGCTATCCTCAGAACATCACGCTCGCTCGTTCTTCTCATCAGTCATGCGATAAGGCGTAGATATGCCCAGTCTCGAGAACGTGGACCTTCCGGGCGCATTCCTTTACCGAACAGCCGTCTCAATCGAAGGAGGTTTTCGTCTCTTCGTTCTCTCACCCACAGACGTTGGTATGCTTCAACACTTCTTTATACCCTACTCTCCTGTCTCTTAACAAACACAACTACTTCTACCCATCACGACTCAACACCATCTCCTACTAACAAACTGGAGTGCTCCTTCACAACCTCCATCAGCTCCGCCTTCAACACCTCCTTGTCGTGAAGCAACACGGACCATTCTACGCCTCACTCGTTCTCGCAACCCCGACGCTGCCTCACACCCTCGATCTTCTTCTCTATCGCACTCACCTCCGCCTTCTTCGCCTTCAGCTGCGCCGTCACCTTCTTGATCTTCTCGCAAATGAACGTGACATCCTGCTGCCGCAGAAACGACTCTTTCGCCATCTCGTCCTCCTTCGCCGACTCGCTCGCCGTCATGTGCTGGTCCATGTACATCAACGACTCCACCTGCGTCACCATCTCCTACACATGACCCGCACGATTCGGTGCGCACGTGTTTGTACTCATTCAGCTCCGCCTCCTCGTCCTTCATCTCGCTTAGCTGAGAGGACAGCTTGTGGAGCTCCAGCTTGATCTTGTACTCCTTCTCGCTGACGCCCTCCAGTCTCTCGCGAATCGCCGAGATGTCCAGACTGATCTTCTCGCGCTTCTTCAGCAGCGCTCGCTTGTCTCTACGCATCATCAGCATCAGCATCTTCCACACGACAGGTGTGTAGTTCATGACGAGCTCGGATTGGTGCGCGATTTCAAGGTCGTAGCACTCCACGTAGCTATTGTACGTTTCCTCCGTGATCTAATCATGATTCGCTCGCGCAACCCTGAACGTCGTTCAACGCGATAATCATGTAGAACAGCTTCTTCTGCTCTTCGATGGACTGGAACCACTCGGTCCGCACGTCCTTCATCATGATTGACAATTCTACAATGTCCTTCGACAGCATGTCCTTCTCGAAGTACTGGAGCAGACCGATCGTGATGCGCATCATCCCTGCCCATTTCTAGAGATGATGGGACTGCGAAATGCGGACTTCTCGGAAGATGTATCCCCATAACCGGAAGAGCAGAGGGAAGGGAAGCGTCTAATCGTCATCATCTCGCCACGGACACTACATAGGCAAAGAGCGTGATGAACCACTTTGAGACGATAATGCTCACATCGTATCCGATTCCCTCAAAATAGGTCAGAAGAGAAGGGCAGTGAATTCTATTCGTCATACTCCTTTCTCGCAAGAGTACTGCATGTACTTCTGGAGAATGAAGATGAATCGCTTCAGCTCGGGGATTCCAGACGACCACAGCCCTTCCATGCGCAAAAGTTGAATGAGATTAATCAGAATGGAGAAGGCGCACTTCTCAATCGCGGATTGGGACTTCCTACAGGAAACGGAATAATAATATAAGTACATCATTGCGTATTGGATGATCGTTTCATTCTTCTTCTCGTCGTCCCCGAAGCCAAAGCCCTGCGGATCGACCATTCCGATGAGAATGACGCCTACCACAAAGTTCATTCCCTGCATCTAATCATTTCAGAATACTCTCACCTGGCAATACCCGATCGAGGGGCAATATTCGCTAATACACCGCAATACGTTCTCCAACATAATCTGTCCCATACCACCGATGTGGCGGAACAGGATGTGGGTCGGAAACGTTCGGTTGATATCTCGCGAAATGTCTCCTATACCATGAAAGTAATAATAGCAATCATCACCAATAACTCCTTCGCTCTGAATGAACGTCTCTCCAAACCCGTAACTGCGAAGTCGGTTGTAGAGGCTGTCATACTCAAGCGGCAGATTGTTGGATTGAATACACTGGTTCCAGTATCTGAATGTGACAGGAAGGGATGCGAAAGGACGTGATCACATTGTACTTCTCCAAGGGACAGTCCAACAGGGACTGGAGGAAAACGGATGACTTGAAGGACCCTATGCCAATCATACTGATGAAAAACATCCCACAGTCGCGGAGAGCGGAATTCACACAGCGCAGAGACACAATTTCATGGCACTACACGCTAAACGATTGAAAGCTGACGGATACGCTCAGAAAGGGACAGCAGATATCCAGAACAGAACACAACCGGCTGTTGTCGTTACTCCCTCCTTGTTGCATTGCGGACAACAAGAAGAACGGAACGCGATAACAACACTGTGTTTAGATGAGCAGACACATACTCAAAGAGTGGGGGTCGTGGGATTGATATCGAGTCATATTTGCCATATCCGTAATGTACTGCGCTGCGATTGATCAGGGCACAACTAGGTAGCTACAATGCGCATGCCAATTCATCCTAGTTCGCGCTTTATCGTGTTCGATCACAATGGTTCCGTTGTCAGTGTGTCTCAGAAGGAGCACGAGCAAATCTATCCCCATCCCGGATGGGTGGAGCACGATCCCATGACGATTCTGGAGAGTGTGAAAGTGGACAAATACATATGCTATTACATGTAGACGTGCATCTCGGACTGCTTGGAGAAGGGTTCTATATCCCTTTCTTCTCTTGCCGCCGTGGGTATTACGAATCAGAGAGAAACGCTCGTGATGTGGGACAAGTCCGTCACTGTCCTCCGAGCTGATGCATAGAACCACCGGAATGCCTCTGTACAATGCCATCGTATGGATGGATTGTCGCGGTGACGAGGTGATCAACCACTTCACGGACCTGCACGACAAAGAATGGTACCACCAGAGGACGGGTCTTCCTCTCTCCTCGTACTTTACGGGGCCGAAGCTGTACTGGGCCATTACCTACCTCCCCGAGGTGAAGAAGGCGATGGAAGATGGAAAGATGCTCGTGGGCACCATCGACTCCTGGCTGATTTGGAATCTGACGGGCGGCGTCAACGGGGGCATCCACACCACGGACATAACGAACGCGAGTCGTACGATGATGATGAACATCGAGACGCACGACTGGGACGAAGAGCTGCTGGCGATCATCGGCGTGCATCGCGAGGTGCTTCCCACGATTCGCTCCTGCAGCGAGGTCTATGGCACCGGCGTGGGCTGTCTCGAGGGCGTGCGCATCAGCGGCTCGCTGGGAGACCAGCAGGCGGCGCTGTTCGGTCAGACGTGCTTCGGCGAGGGCGAGATGAAGAACACGTACGGCACGGGGTGCTTCATCCTCATGAACACGGGCACGAAGATCGTGCAGAGCAAGAACGGTCTGGTGACGACGGTGGCGTTCCAGCTGGGCAAGGAGGGCGCGGTGCACTACGCGCTGGAGGGGAGCGTGACGATCGCAGGAGCGCTGGTGCAGTGGCTGCGCGACAACCTGGGGATCATTCGGTCAAGCTCGGAAGTGCGTGTGGAGCGAGGCGGTGAGGTGTAGATCGAGGCGATGGCGACGAGCGTCGACTCCTCCGAGGGCATGTACATCGTGCCCGCGTTCTCGGGGCTGTACGCGCCGTACTGGCGGTCGGACGCGCGTGGCGTGATGGTGGGCCTGACGCGCATGATCAACAAGAACCACATCTGCCGCGCCGTGCTGGAGGCGACCGCCTACCAGACCTACGACGTGTTCGACGCCATGGAGAAGGACAGCGGGCTGCGGATCAAGGCGCTGCGTGTGGACGGCGGCATGACGAAGAACGCCTTTTTGATGCAGTTCCAAGCCAACATTCTGAACACGGATATCGTGATTCCGATGGTGACGGAGACGACGGCGCTGGGCGCCTGCTTCGCGGCTGGACTCACTGTGGGCTACTGGAAGTCGCTCGAGGACATCAGAGAGAAGTGGATGATTGGGAAGATGTGGGCGTGAGTGGAGGGAATCACACGTAGCTATCACGGCGTTATGGACCAGGAGGGAATCGACAGGAGAATCAACGGCTGGCGCAAGGCGATTCAAAAGAGTCTCGATTGGGTGGAGGAATGACGTGTTTGTTGGGAAACAGTGGAAAGAACTGAATTGCACCCGCTAAGCCACTCCCTTACAGCTTTCTCGCCGTGAGATCGAGCTCCTTCTGTCCGTTCTTGGTCAGCTTGCGACCACCGTTCGCAGCCTCCTCCACGAGACCCATCTTCTCGAGGTTGTGGATGCAGTGGCGGATCAGG
>ERZ1106923.427-NODE-427-length-15673-cov-17.240620_pt1 | contig 15673 bp, 24 predicted proteins | sample MGYA00403657_ERZ1106923 | MGnify/ENA primary metagenome ERZ1106923 (study PRJEB35170, sample SAMEA104062425) | human gut metagenome | biome: human gut; feature: human-associated habitat; material: faeces | place: Denmark | collected 2012-06-19 ...
TCCATGGGAAAAGAATGAGGGGAGGGTGTGGATCACAGGGAGGATAGGGATGGAGGGGGATAGAGATGGGGTGGAGGGGTGGCGTGAGTGCCTGTGGTATGGTGGGAGATAAAGAAGTGTTGGTTTAGAGGCTTGAACGGAGTGAGTTGTGGTTGGTGTTGTGATTGCCCTGCTTTGAGCTTTCAAATTGAGTTCGTTATTTCTTTTGATTATGGGGATTTACCTGGGAGAGTTGGTTTGGGAATGGTGAGACTGTCAGAATGAATGATCGCTATGAGAAGGGGATCGCAGAATCACTCTATATCCGTGTTGTGGAAGGAAAACGGGCTCGATTAGGTAAACCCCGAAATGGATGCGGAGGATCCAGTTTGTTTCTCCGATTTACTTGGAGTCACAAATAGTTTACGTTGTCTATTGCTCGCAATGAATTCGAACTCCAACAATTCGTATGAATTGAAGAAGAAGCTTGGCGAAGGGTATTCTCACATGTCTGGGGTTATCACGTAGTGCATTCGGTGAGGTTTATGTGGCCTTGGATACTGCTTCTCACGACTTGGTGGCAATCAAGAGAGTGAAAATGGTGATGAATGAGGGGGAGATTCCAAGCGAATCGCAATTGCTGAAGGAATTCAAGTCCAAGTTCATTGTGAGATACTACGATGTGATTCGAAATGAAAGCGAGCTCTGGGTTGGGGATGGGTGAAATAGGTAAAGTTGTAGATAGTCATGGAGTATTGTCATTGCGGTTCCATCGCCTCGTATCTGAAGAGCGGGAATCATCTGAGTGAGAATGAACTGAGAGAAGTGGTAGCCTGCTGCTTGCTGGGGCTGAACTATCTCCATAAGAAGAACGTGATGCACAGGGTATCCGTTCAGGTGGATGGTGATTCGTAGGATATCAAGCCCGACAATCTGTTTATCTCGGAGAACGGCGTTGTGAAAGTGGGTGACTTCGGTCTGGCAGTGCAGTTGGAGCATTCGTGCTCTAAGCGAAGCACCATGTGCGGCACGGAGTTGTACATGGCTCCAGAAGTGTATGAAGGTGGTACTGGGCTGAAGAGCGACGTGTGGTCGTTGGGAATCAGCATCATCGAGATGGCGGAGGGCAAGCATCCTTACGGGAGTATGAACTCACACCAGGTGGTGAAGAAGATCTGCTTCGAGGAGTCTCCGTCTCTCACGTCGTCGGGATGGTCGAGTGATTTGGTCGACTTCGTGAAGAGGTGCTTGGTGAAGGAGGTGGATAAGAGAGCCTCGGTGGCGGAGTTGTTGAAGGTAGTTCTTTCGATATGAGCTTAGACTTAGCATCCATTCGTGAAGGACGCTGTACAGAGGATTGTCAAGAACGGGAATTCATCGTTGTTGTTGGACTTGGCGAAGCGAGTTGGGAACGCGGGACCAATTGATAAGACGACGGAGAGTACGAATCTGGTGGGAGTGACAGTGGTGCGTCAGGTTTCTCCAATCGGGGGAGGGAAGGGAATGGCGGTGAAGAGCGCGGAGGAGTGGAACGCACTGCCGAGTGATGTGAAGAGGATTGTCGTGAATGGTTGTGATGACTACAAGAGGGAGGTGTTGGATTTGTCTCGTTTTGCAGAGTTGGAGGAGTTGACGATTGGCGATGGGTGTTTCAACTATGTGAGCAAAGTGAGTGTGGTGGGACTGAAGAAGCTGAAGAGTGTTGAGATTGGAGAGAAGAGCTTCCAGAATGAGAGTGTTGATAGTCAGTTGGTTGTGAGTGACTGTCCTGAACTGGCGTCGCTGAGGATTGGGAATCAGTCCTTCAAGGAGTTCAAGCGATTCAATCTGAGTGAGGTGGATGGGTTGAAGAGTGTGATGATTGGCGATGGGTGTTTCAAGGAGTGCGATTTGGTATTGAAGGAGTTGAAGAGTGTGGAGTCGGTGTGTGTTGGAAGTGGCAGTTTCGAGAAGAGTCGTCACACGGTGGTGGAGAGTTTGATTTCGTGAATGGTGTGAGGAATAGACTGTCCCGAACTGAAGGAGATGACGCTTGGAGCGGGAGCGTTGAGGGGAGTGAAGAGCGAGCACTGTGATGTGGTGTTGAAGAGTGGGTGAGTGTGAGTGGAGTGAGGGGATAGACTTGCCGAAGCTGGAGAAGCTCGATCGAGGGGATGGATGCTTTGAGAACAGCAGGATCACAGTCAAGAGTGACAGAGTATCATTGCCGTGATGAATAGACTGCCCTCTCCTGAATCCACGAGACGTGAAGCGTGGAAAGCGAAGTCGAGGCAACTCAAAGGGGGGTTGCCGTTCCTCTTGCTGGACGTGTCTGTTGTTGGGATGCATGGTGGTCATTCTGCTGTTGGTTGGAGCTGTCTTATTCCTCATGAAAACCAAACAGCCGTCTAACAACCCATCAAACCCTTCAGACCCAACACAGAGTCCCGATGTGCCTGAAGACCCGCTCGAGTGTTGGAGTGATGATCCCGTGTCGGAGGACGTTACAGACATCTACGTGTCAAGCAACAGGTGTAATACTGAGGACTTCACAGTGCTGGATCTCACTCGGTTCAAGGATTTGATGAGTATTGACATCGGGTCGAATTCCTTTTTGTATGTGAAGGAGTTGAAGATCACGGGGCTGAGGAACTTGGAGAGAGTTAGTGTTGGAAGAGACAGCTTTTCTGGAGCTGAAGGTAGTTTCATTCTTAAGGACTGTAAAACACTAACTGAACTGAGAATTGGTAATGGCGCGTTTGCTAGATTCAATGTGTTAACGCTCGAGAGTCTTCCCGCGTTGGAATTGATTGATATTGGTGGTGGGTGCTTCATTAATGTAGACACGTTTAGAGTGAGTGGAATGAAGAGTCTCGAAAGGGTGGTGGTTGGTGATCACAGCTTTACAGAGAAAAGAGGATCTTTCCATTTAACTAATTGTCGTTCTTTGAAGGAGGTTACTATTGAGGATTACGCCTTCGCGGAATACGGTACATTTGAGGTCAGTAGTGTGCCCTCACTGGAAACGATTAGTGTGGAGAGCAATTGCTTTACGGAGACTGATAGTGTTTCATTTTCTGGATTGGATAGTCTGGAACGTGTGACTATTGGAGACTCCTGCTTTCTTGCAAACGGTGAGTTCAATTTGAGGAACTGTCCGAAAGTTAGAGAATTGAGAGTAGGCATGCAATCATTCCGTTCTTATACTGTTTGCATTATTGAAAACGTTCCTTCTCTGGAATTGATTGAAATGGGTGCTATGGGTCGTGATCGTGATGACAATTTCCTTCGTGCTTCATTGGAGTTGAAGAGTGTGATTATTCGTAAGGGGTGATAACCAGATTTGCCTTCTCTCAAATACCTCAAGTTTGGAAATAGGGCTTTTATGGAGTGTCATCGTATTGTTTTTGGTAGTAGTGGCTTGTCGTACATTTCATTGCATAGACCTGCCAGAATTGGTGTCCATTCAAATGGATTGTGATGCATTGTCGTTCTATAAGGATGGCAGAGGTCCATATGAAGATGCCACTCTCATTATGCAGAGTGTTTTCTCTTCCTTCGGGTCATGCATAGACCTACCCAAACTAACTACTCTCACTGCCAGTTCTAGTTGTTTTTCCTTTTATTATCCTCGCTACGCTACTCTTAAGAGTACGTCAATAAGGAGATAATCACTGTTGTAGATATGCCTAGACTTAGTAATGTTGTGTTAGGAGAACTTGCATTATTCTATTGTACGGAGTACGCCACAGTAAGCAGTTATCCTTCTGTGATCAGTTGACTGTTAGATGCCGGAGCTCTCCAACGCTATTTCAATTAATCCCTCCCCTCCCTCCCTCCCCTGTTTCTTCTCACACCCCCTCTTTCCCCCTACACCTACCCAATTCCTTGGGCCCCCACCCCACCTTTCCCCAAATAACCACCCCACCATGCTCTATTTCATCGGTCTCGGCTTAGGCAACGAAAAGGACATCACGCTGCGAGGATTGGAAGCGGTAAAGTCGTGCGAGAAGATCTTCCTCGAGAATTACACGTCTGTTCTCGGCGTGGGAACGGAGAAATTGGTACACCCGTCGCACTGGCATTAGGACTAGGAAGAGCTCTTCGGCCACCCTGTCATTGTTGCCGATCGTGATCTCGTGGAGTCCAACGCGGAGATGATTCTGGACAGCGCTGCAGTGTGCAACACGGCGTTCCTCGTCGTTGGTGACGTCTTTGGGTTTGTCCTGCCTTCTTCCGTTCATGCAAAGAGCGACGACGCACAGCGACCTTTGGATTCGAGCGAAGGAGCGCAACATCGACATTGAAGTCATTCACAACGCCTCCATTATGAATGCGTGCAGCTGCTGTGGCCTCCAACTCTACCGCTTTGGCCAGACGGTCTCTCTCTGCTTCTTTACCGAGACGTGGAGACCGGATAGCTTCTACGAGCGTATTGTCCAGAATCACAGTATTGATCTCCACACGCTGTGTCTTCTTGGTCAGATTGTAATCCTCCATTCACCCTGTAGACATCAAGGTGAAGGAGCCCGATTTCAAGGAGCTCATGAAGGGAAGAACCGTGTACCTTCCTCCTCGCTTTATGACGTGCAACCAGGCTATCGATGAATTGCTGGAGGTGGAGGAGAAGCATAAGAAGGGAGGTGAGGATCCATCTTGGAATTGACGGATAGTGTGTGGACCGGACGCGTTGGCGGTGGGTTTGGCGCGTGTCGGACAGCCGGATCAGTTTATCTGCTTCGGAACGCTGAAGGAGCTTCGCGAAGTGGATTTCGGCAAGCCGTTGCATAGTTTGATTCTGTGCGCTCCCAACACGCACGAAATGGAATTGGAGATGTTGAACTACTTTAACGTGAAGAATCTCAAGAAGTAGTTGTTTTCTTGTGTTTTGCTTGATGTAACTCTTCTTTTCGCAGGAAACAATCTTCTATTCCCAATAAACCCTTCCTCCCAGCTAATCACAAGAAACACCTTCCTCTCAGCTAATCACAAGAAACCAATGAATCCCAACAAACACCCCATCGTATATAGAACATATGCTACTCAGCGTCGAACAGTTCAGCAGGAAGAGGAGTCCCATCAGGCAGCTGGGTTGTGCGACGAAGATCATCAAAGAAGGGATGCTGCAACACTTGAGCCGCTACACCTCACTCCCGCTTCCATTCCTCACCTGTGAGACGGTTCTCCGGAATGAACACCAGCAAACGGCGCATCAAATCGATTGCCAGCTCATCGTGACACGGAGAGAACACCTCGTTCAGATCCTTCTTCTGGATGTTGGGGAACTTGAAGCTATGATAATTCGGATTCATGCAGTGAATCTCCTCCGCGGTGGGGGTCCCCAACACTTTGATGATCTCGACCATCTGGTCCACGTTGTTCTCCCCGGGGAAGAGCGATGTGCCCGTCAGAAGCTCGGCCACCACGCAGGCGGTACTCCACACGTCGACGGCTACGGTGTAGTTGGTGGCTCCGAAAATGAGTTCAGGCGCGCGGTAATAGCGCGAGCAAATGTAGGAGACGTTCGGCTCGTCGGGCGAGAGACGCTTCGCGCTGCCAAAGTCGCAGATCTTGACGATGTGTGTCTTGGGGTCGATGAGGATGTTCTGGGGCTTGATATCGCGGTGACAGATGCCGAGAGAATGCATGTACGCCAGACCCTTAAACATTTGATAGGTGTATAGCTAGAAGTGAAAGGAATCAAAGCATGCACGCACCTTTACGTAAATCATCGGAATCAGCGTTCGAGCCTTCACGTACTTCCGGTTGTAGCGATATAGGTTCTCGGGGATGTACTCCATGACCAGATGGAGATACTCACTTCCCTGTGGGTAACGGGTTCACACAATGCTCACATTCTCGGTTTCGGAGTAGAAGGAGTTGTGGAGCGTGACAATGTTCGGGTGATTCAGTAGCCGCATTATGGAGAGCTCGCGATTCTGCATGCTCAAAGGGGCGAAACACGACGTACTTTATAATTCTTATCTTGGAAAACCTTTTTGACGGCAACAATGCGTCCAGTGCCATATTCCTCGGCTTCGTAAACGACGCCAAAAGTGCCTTTCCCCACAGCCTTAATGACTGAGTAGCGGACAGGTCTCTTCTGGGGTACAGGCTACGCTTCACCCATCGCACCGCTGATCGTACTCTTGAACTCATTTGCGCGTTCAAATCGGATAGTTTGTCACAATACGGCTCTTTGCTGCTCTTTCAACGAACGAATCTATGGTATGCCTCAAGATACCACGGAATTCAGTACGGAATGATGCCACTTGCGCTGCAAATCGGTGAGTGAAACGCCCCGGGAGTTTCGTTGAGAAAGGAGTCTGTGCCAATTTCTTTTCATAATGAGCTCCAAAGGAAACCGTAGAGCGAAGGGAGACAAGGGCCCGGCGAAGAGCAGTCAGTCCATTGCGTTCGTCAATTCCTTGTCTCCCATGGAAGGGGTCGATATGAGCTTGCTAAACGGAATCGATATTTCGGTGTCGCCGAATACGCCAACTCCCAGAAGCAACACGCAATGTGCAGTGTATTTCGGAGCCAACGAGGCGTATCGCAGTCAGTTGAAACTGCTGTCGAAGAAGAGCGCTGTAACACGGTTACGAGTGACGGCTTGAACGAGACTTCATTGTTAGGCGCTGAAGGACATGAAGGAAGTGATCCGCAAGTGCGGGAAGGAGGAGGTGATTGAAATGATGCCCTCGTTCTGCTACTACTACAATGAGGCGTTGTATTGTCAGAGCTTCCTCGTCCGTTCGGAGGTGAATAATGGTACTCCTTTTGTCTGTGTGTGACATAGTACTGCTGGAGGCGGGAACCATTCTGGGCAAGGATGTGGGTCGCTTTGTGAAATTCTTTATCGTTCCTCTTCACATTTTCCTGTGCGACACGAACAAGTCTGTCAAGGAGCTCTGTAACGACGTGTTCCTCGTGCGTGCCGTTTTCTTCTCTCACGGATAGCGTTTGATCCCCGAGGAGCGTCGCACGGTCGTGAGGACCAAGTACTTCGACGACATTCTTGAATTCGCCGAATCGCTTCTCCATGTGGATGCTTCCGTTCTGGACCAGCACCACGAAGAATCGGGTTTGCTTATCCCGTTACCATGAGGAGTAGAGTCGTTTGAGGAGTCGGTGGAGAGATTGCACACCACATCGGAATTGGTGTACACATTCCTGCTTGACCTCAAGATTCCTCTTTCGCAGAATGCAGTGTCCCTCTACCGCACTGCCCTGCTGAACAGCCGTGCCGAGGTGATCGAGACGGGTCACGCGTACACGCTCTCGCTGTGCATGAAGATCGCTCAGACGCTGTCTTGGAGGGAGTTGTTTGACCCCGCTCCCCAGTTGGAGGGAAAGTTCAGGAAGGCGATTCGCCAGCTGCTCTTCGAGAACGGCCCCTCCAAGCCGGAGCCCACGCGCGAGCACCTGAACAGCATTCTGGGACTGTGGATGAGTTTGTCGAGAAGGTAGATGTGTGCGCGGCGTGCGAGCGTAGATATGACTGTGTCTACGAGGGCATCGATGTGGAGCAGTACACAGCGCAGCTCATCGGCAAGATGAAAAAGTGGGGGTCGTTTGGGGTGGTGAGGAATAGGTCGACGCTCGCCTCGCAGGTGGTGTGCGAGCGGTTTGAGCTCGTCGTGCTGGTGTTCTCGCGCTGGATTCTTCTCCACACCTCGCTGTCGCTCTCGCAGTGGTTCGTCACGATTCTGAACGGCGTGCTGGAGCCTCTGAAGCAGGCGCAGGAGTGTGAGAAGCTCCTTCTCGTCGCGAGACCGATTCTGGCCACCTTTGTCGAGGGCGGTGAGAACCCGGACAACACCTCGCAGTGCCTCGACGCGCTCGCCGCGCAAATCCCCTTCCTCTTCAGTCACATTGCAAGCGCCGACAAGGAGCAGATCGCCTCCGTCTTCACCTTCCTTCTCAAGCTGCGTCCCTCCCTCTTCGAGTCGCTGCGCGAGCTCTTCGTCGCGTCGCTGTCCACGCTCCAGTCCCCCGCCACGCCCGCCGTGTTCGGGGTCCTCTCCTCCATGAAGGTCCTGTTCCCTGCGGAGGTGTACGCGACGCTGAAGCAGAGCATCGCGCGTCTGCTGACGACCTACAACACGGAGACGGTGCGCGACGTGTCGCTGCTCCGCGTGCTCATGGAGCAAATCACGCTGTTCCTGGTCCCCAACCCGTGAGGGCGGCTGCGCTGCGTTAGGAGTAGACAGATCGGGAGCGATGTGGGCGGTCTCCTCGAAGCCGAGGCGTGTCGTCACGTGACGGTCCTCACACGGAACGTCGTGCAGAAATGGGTCGAGAAGGAAGACGACGCAAGTGAGTGCGGGACGTGTCGGTTATCCATAGCCCTCCGCGTCTTCTCCTCTCTTCTCGTCTTCATCAGCCTGTTCCGCGACACCTCGTCCTTCCCTCACCTCGCCAACGCCGTCTTGGCGACGCTCACTGCCTGCTGCACAGAGCTGACCGACAACCGCGAGGCGTTCCTGCTCTCGCTTCTGCGCACCTCCGATCTCGCGCCAGCACTCCCGTCTCTGCCCGCCACGCTGTATCCATGCATCCACTACGACACACCGAACTACCTCCACGCCATTGCGATGAACTGTCTGGCGAGCGAGGACGACTCCGTGCTGCAGAAGGCGCTGGAGCGAGACACCGACGACGCCGTGTTCGTGATGGAGCTTCTGAAGGAGGAGAAGGTGCGTCAGAACGCTGCGGTGGACCAGAAGCTGCCCACACTGGTGAATCGGGCGCTGTTGGCATCTTCTCTCCGGGTTACGCGTAGGAAGGGCCGATCGCTCACGGAGGAGGAGCAGCAGCTGGTCTCCGAGCTCGCCCAAATCCACGACGCGTGTCTCCAGACCGCGCTGACGGACTACATCACCAGCTCTCTCCAGCGCTCGCTGTCCGACGCCGACGTGACACTTGTGTTGAGGTGTGACCTGCAGACTGCTACGGTCGTTCTGCTCATTCCTCTGCTGTCCGCGCTCCAGCCCGTTGTTGCCCTCCTGGAGTCCGACGCTTTCTGGGTCGCGACGATTCGCGAGGAGCGCAAGTTGGGGCACCCCACGGATTTCACGCGTAGCTACGCCAATCTGCTGCGTGTGGTCCACCAGCTGGAGCTCACGCTGCCAAACCCGCTCCACCTCACGGCGCTGGGTCACCTGTCCTGCTGCGTGCTGGCTGCCGTGGAGAACATGTCATGTAGCTGTACAGTGGTCACGCGTAGCATGATTATCAACAACAAGATCGATAGCTATCCGTTCACGCCGTCGCTCATTCGGGAGTGTTGCGAGGTGTTCGATCCGATTGATTCTTCTTCGGAGAGTTCGGTCGTTCTCCTTCTCTCAATGCTAGAATATGAACTGACGCTTCAAGCGAACCGTCTTCTTCTCCAAGTCGCTCACGTGTCAGAAATCGAGGCGTTTTTGGCCGCACCGCTTCCTGCGCCGTTCCTCCATCGCTACCTGAAGAAGGTGTGCTGTTCCAGAAAGGACGCCTTTTCGTTCCGCGACGACACGCCTCTCACCACAACGTACTTCGCCGCATTCGACGCCTCGCTGCACGCGCTGTGCGAGGTGGCGGAGAAGGAGGGAGAAGGAGAGGAGTTGGTGGAGCGTCTGACGCGCGCTGGCATCTTCCTCAACAAGTACGTGTTCTTCTCCCAGGAGGAGCGCGACCTGCTGGTACGCATCAAGCAGGCACTCTGCCGTCTCACGATTGCCCTGAACGACGCGTCGATCGTGCGCGAGAGCGTGGTGGCGCTGCGGACGCGACAGGACGAACTTCTCTTCCACGTGCTGTGTTTCGTGACTGATCTGATGTCGTGCTTTGCGTTGAACGAGGAGTGCACCTCGCTGTTCGAGGGCGAGTTGTGGACGCTTGCGACGTCGCTGGTGCGAATCATGAAACTCCATCCGGATTGGGGTATCCCCCGTTTTTCATGATCACGCGTAGCGATTCGCTTCTACAAGAACATGAACCGCATTCACGACCAGAACGCCTTCACCGTGGACGAGGCGGCGTTCAACTCGCTTACCCTCACGCTCAACTCGCAGATCACGGAGGTGCTGGAGGAGTACTGCAAGGAGACGCCGTGCTACCGTCACAACCACCTCCTCGCTCGCATCGTGAAGTCCATTTCCACCTAGTCCGCGCTCTCAGCGGGTCTCACGTCGTAGTCAGAGCCTCGTCACCACGTCGCTGGTGGACCGCTGGCTGACTGTGTTCAAGAGCCACGACATGAAGAGGGTCGTGAACACCACCGTGTGCATTCTCTACGTCCTCCAGTCGAGTGGCCCCCCGGATTTGAGTTCACGTGTAGAGTGCGACCTTCTCCACGTCCTGCAGACGCTCAAGCAGGAGGTGGGCGTGCTTGGAAAGGGTGGAGGCGGAGACGGTGAATAACGCGTAGAAGGCTATTTCCAGAAATCGATGCTGTTTTTGCTGATCGTGAGTCAGGCGGTGACGAAGGTGCAGGAGCAGGAGCAGCTGGACGGCGAGGACGAGCACTGGCGCGTGCTGTCGGAGGCGATGACGTCGCTGGTGGACACGGTGTATCAGCAGGGCGTGCTCACTCGCGTGTTGTTGGAGATCGCGCGCCACACGCCCTTCACCTCGCAGTCGACGAAGAGCCGCGTAGGTGGTATTGGGTCAGGGTCATATGCAGCCGCCTGCCCCGATTCTTTCTCCTCTCCCGCTCCTTCTCCCCAACCCGCTGAGTCATCTTCCCGCATACACGCTGTTCAGACTGTCCACCGCGCTGCCGTTCCGCGTGCAGTCGTTCTACATCAACGACCTGGACGCACTGCCGCACTCGCTGCGCATGTCCTTCGTCCACTACTTCCAGTTGTACATCACGCCGGCGGTGGTGGCGTCGCCCGTGAGCGAGCTCAACCGACGGCTGCAGGAGCTGGGCATGGACGACGCGTCGGTGAGCTGTGACGGCACGCGCGTGGTGCTGGCGATCCACACGGGCGTGACGGAGCTGCGCATCTGCTACGACCACGCGGACCTGTACCCGCTGGACATCACGACGGTGGGCGAGCGAGCGAGGCGATGATGGGTAGAGTATTTCGGACCAGCTGGAGTTTTTGAAGACGAAGGACGCGATGAAGTGGCAGGTGAGTCTGCGTCAGCGGCTGAGCCGCTACTCGTCGTCCGCGACGGCGGTGGTGGAGATGGCGAAGATGTTGACGGACAAGCTGAACAGCGTCGAGCCGTGTCCCATTTGTTACTGCGTCCTTCATCCGACGAACCACTCCCTGCCGGATAAGCACTGTTCGCAGTGCGTCGGCGTGTTCCATAGCAACTGTTTGAGCGTGTGGTTCCGTACGTCGAGCAGCCACACCTGTCCTCTCTGTCGCCAGCCGATGGACTATTGAGTGTTTGGGTGTTTGTTGCAAACAGGCTCAGTTTACACTTCCGTCCGCCTTCACTTCCTTCTCTCCTGTCACCTTCTCCTTCGTTTCTGTCACCTTCTCTTCCTTCTTCACATTTTTCTCAGCACCCTTCTTCGCCATCTCCTCCTCAGCCGCCTTGCTCGCCTCCTTAATCGCGTCACGGGTCGCCTTCTCCGCCTCCTCCGTCTTCTTCTGCTCCTCCTCCTTCTTCTTGTCCTCCTCCTTCTTCCTCTCCTCCTCTCTCTTCTTCTTGTCCTCTTCCTCACGCTTCTTCTCCTCCGACTTGCGCGTGTTCTCGTCCTCCTTCTCCAACTGATCCTTCATCGACCACCACGTGTGCATGTTGCGCGGAATCGCTTCTCCCTTCTACACTTTACACCCACAAAACAACACATACAGCGAGAATGTTGTCCCAGTGGCCCCTTTCCTTCTTCTTCATCATGAGCACCACACGGCCCACCGAGGCATCGTTCCAGTGGCACTCCTATCCGTCAAACGATCGCAGAAGAATCACCTCAGGATTCAATTCTTTCAACAATGACAGGTTCAGTTGGAACTTCTTCTTCGTAGACGGACTACAGTTCACAAGCTGCGACCAGGGTCTACCACTTCGATTCCACGTACACCGCCTTCTCAGAGAAGGTGATGTTGGACACGGAGCAGCCGAGAGTGGCGGGCGTATCCCACTTGTGAGCGTACTTGATGTTTACGTTGATCTAGACGTAACGGGGGCGGAAAGCGCACACATCGTTCATGCCCTGCGCCCACTGGAACGCGGGATGAATCACCGACCAATCCTTTCCGTTCCGGTTAATCATATTCTGAATCTTCTGCAGGTTGGACTTGATGATCGCAGCAGAGCGAGCAAAGGGGGATGAAATGTCAACCTTTTGTTCTGCGGCAGCCGTCACAAGGTGCTCCGCAGCCGTCCACCACGAACGCTGCACGGCCTAGGGTTTACGCGTGGAGGACAATTGCGACGATTGAAATCGTGTTCTTGTCGATCTTCTCGTTGTTCTCAATCTTCGCGCGCACCCAGTCAATAGCCTGCTCTTCCGTTGTGCACTCACTAAACTCCAATTCGAGAGTAACGCACTGGAGAAGCAAGAACGCAAATAGATAGAGAGAAACGCGATACGAGGATGCCATTCTCGCAACGAATTGTAAATGGAAAATGCGTTTTGTTCCATTTCGTAACGAGGAACGAAAGAGTGGGGGGAGTGGGGGATCACTGGGTGTTGAGTAGCGTTGGAAATGGAAGTGGCTGTGGTAAGAAACCAACGTCAATAAACGATGTGGCGAAGAAACGAGATGAGTCCTCATCCCGCCATCATCTCGTTCCACAGTCCTCCTCTCCCTTTCTCCATTCCGTCTGTCACACTCTGCTTCCAAATCACTCCTTCCCCCACGCCCCCCGTATTCGAGTACTGGAAGTGTCTTCAGCATTCCTCCCACACAGGACATGAGATAATGAAAACATTCACCATTTGGGATGTACTGCTTCTTTTGGAGGCAATTTGTTACATTGTTTTCATTCTCCTTGTTGCCCTGGAATTCTGTTCCACTTCCTTTTCCATGTACTGCTTAACGTGAACTTATCAGTCACAGTGACACGAGTCTTGGAAGCGAAGTGCGTAAGACGATCTACCTCCTCGTGTTTATCGGGTCTCTGTTTCGGCTGATTTCGTCTGTCTGCCATCAACTACGTCACCCGTAGAATTGGTTGTCACGTGTTTATGATTCTCCCCGACTACTGTCGCGAGTTTGCCATAACCATGCTGGAAGAGATAACGAATTTGATTTTTGTGACGGGGTAGCGTGCGTTGATTGGGTCTGACGTAGTCTTTCCCTGCAGGTGGTGTTTCTCGTCCAAATTTACTACGCACTGCTGGGATTGTCCCAGCCCGCAATTCGGCACGTGTTTATCATCGTGATTATGTCCGTGAGCCGTCCGTCCTTTCTCTGAGTCTAGGGATATGTCCTCGTTTTTGTCTGCGTCCTCTGCTGCCTGTTCGTCGACGTCAGCACGATGATAAGGGTTGTTCAGTGTGTGATGCGCCACAGCATAACGGAGTAGTCTTGTTCTCACCGGACTGTGCGTGTTCTGTCTCCTTGCGCTCGTGGGATATGGCAATCAGGTGAGTGTGGGCATTCCTCTTCACCGCTAGATTTACAGGGAAATGAAGCGCATCGAGGTGTCAAAGAACGTGATACGCAAAGTGCGGACTGTTTGAAGTGTTCACGCGTAGATGTTCATCATCCTGGCGATCTCATCCTTTACCTTCTTTCTGCGCGCGGTTCTCGAGTGTCTCTTCCTTCTGGACGTGATCGTGCTCGACTTCGAGTTGAGTCGCCTCTCCCGCCTCACTCCTAGCGTCAACACGAACGGAAGCATGCACATGATTGGCTCGCACCTGTACGCATCGTAGCGCTCCCTCTCGGGACTCACGACGTAGCACGATGTACTTCTTCTTCTACTACTTTCTGTCCGAAATCTTCCCGCTCTCCATTCTTCTTCTCTCCACGTACATCCGTCCCCAGGCACCGTCGAAGGCTGCCGAGCCGAGCTCCTACAGCGGGGCGTACTCTTCGTACACACCGCCCTCGCAGACGGTGTACCAGCGGTACAGCGCGAAGCGGATGTTCAATCGGTCGCGGAAGAGCGAGGGAGACGACATGCACCAGTCGGTAGGGTAGAGGACGGAGGATGAGGGATAGTTGCTGTCTCCGAGCCAGAGCACCCATTCCGTCAGCATCCAGCTTTCGACCCACGTCAATTCCAAGAAGGTTATGTAATATAGAGCGTGTTTGATCCACACAACCGGGAGGAACTAAAACAAACAGAGCACAAAGCTTAACACTGGTAACCCGTAACGGTAACGATGACGATAGACACAATCAGACCGTACAGAGCAAGAGCCTCTCCGAAAATCAGCATCAGAATCATACCCACGAAAATCTTCTCCTGCTGACCGCAAGCGCGCACGCCTATGCCTCACTCTTCGCGCAGGGACTCTACCAGCATCTCCAGCAATACCAATGGACATACCGGCAGCCAAACAAGAAAGACCGCAGCTGAGACCAGCGGCGAGGTGGCCATAGCCAGCGTAGCTCGTGTAGTGCGTGATACCGTTCGTCACAGGGAAAACTAGGGGTGAAGGACGCGTACAGACAGAACTCGAGTATACCATAATGATAGAGGCAATCAGTCCGTAGATACCGAGAATACCGGCCATAATGACGGGAAGCATGTTTCTCATGACGGCTTCGGGTTTGAAGACACCCATCGAGCATACACCGACACCAGCCTTAGCCGTTCCGTACGCCGAACCGACGTCTATACAGCGTAATACGAGCGAAAGGCAGAAACGTACTGGCAAAGATGATCGAGGCAGCAACGCCCATGAAGCCAAAGAAAGGGGCAGTCATGGGGCACAATTCAGAAATACCCTGCTCGAATACGGTGGAGAGCATTATCGTGTAGTATGGAAGGAATATGAACGAGAAAACAAACGGGGAAATGGAGAAACCCGCTCTCTTGAGAAGAGAGCGAAAGGAAGGAGCGTTGTGCTCTACGGAGGGAGTGGAATCAACGGGAGGGAGAAGAGCGCGCTTCGTTGATGATGCGCAGATCGAAACAAATGGACTGTGTGTGATGGCAATCGATAGAGAAAAGGGAGGTCGATTCAATACTCGTCACACTCCCCAAAACCAAACAATAGAGAAAACCCACGACCCATGCAAAGGGTTGAAGAAGCAAAGTGCACGTATCGATTTAGGAGGGTTCAAATGCGTCTGGAATGAAGGGTAGTAAATGTGTTATCGAGAGCGAAATCGAGGGGACAATGACGAAAAGAATACCCCTTATTTGTATGGCGCTTATGCAGGGAAATCGGGACAGGAGCGTCATTAAGGTAAATGCAGTTGAGATCGTTATCCCAGTAATCGCTTATTTGAGTTGATTGATTCGAAACGTAGGGCAGAGTTGCGTTGGGAATGGACGTTAATGCGGTTCGATGATGATTCTAATGTCGTTTAGAAAGAAATGCCTCGTGACAAAGATATTGACGATTTCGATGACGACGAAGAAGAGGAGGACGAGGAGGTGGAAGAGGTAGAGGAAGACGAGGACGAGGAAGAGGAAGAGGAGGAAGAGCCCGAAGATGATCTCGAGGAGGTGGATATCGACGAAATGGGCGTGCACAACGAGTCGGAGGAAGAGGAGGACGAGCGCGAGGATGTCTGGAAGAATGGTCCTCATCCCGTGGACCAGGAGGTGGATCCGGAGAAGAACTACATCCACTCGTACTCGA
>ERZ1106923.429-NODE-429-length-15648-cov-17.807029_pt1 | contig 15648 bp, 17 predicted proteins | sample MGYA00403657_ERZ1106923 | MGnify/ENA primary metagenome ERZ1106923 (study PRJEB35170, sample SAMEA104062425) | human gut metagenome | biome: human gut; feature: human-associated habitat; material: faeces | place: Denmark | collected 2012-06-19 ...
TTCAAACTCTACTCATGAGGATTCAGTGTCCCTCCAATCACCATTCTTCATCTCATGCTCCACAGAAGAGAAATCGCACTCTTCCTTCACAACAACCAAACCATCTCACATCACTCTTCCATTCATTGCTCTCATGTGAAGAATGAAGTCTTCAGCTCTCCTCCTGTTCATGTTGATGGAAGGAAGGAACGCGTTCTGTAACACTCCAACAACTCCATCATTCAATTCCAATCACAGAACCATCTCTTCGTCCTCTCTTCATCCACAGATTCGGAAGCGAATACACCCTGATCGTCATTCTTCCTCAATCCTCATCCACACAACTCCATTCTTCTCCATTGGCATCCATCAACGCATTCTAATCAAATTCAATATTCAACAACACCCTTCTCCTCGTCTTCAAACAACCACTCCCTCCCCGCACTCCATACATAGCAATCAATACTCACCCCTCCTCATCGAATTCAAGTCCATCCATTTCACTCTCCATCTCTGACAATCACATACCACTTCCTCTCTTCCCTGTTTAACCATCCCAATTAACTACATTCATCATACAAATACACCACGCATCACGAAACAACCATTCCTCCAAGAATCACCCAACCTCATTCTAACAACACAATACTCCATCCCAATCTCTTGTAATTCTCATTGCCCATCCCTCCATTTCTTTTCAGATTCTTCTTCCTTGATCAATGAAACAATAACGATGGGATGGGAAGTCGTTAAGAATACTTTGAACAACGCAATCGACGTATTGTACACCAGATCAGCGAGAGAGGAGAGTGGATTGTCCATTCCTCCCTTTATCCACGTTGAAAGAAGAGTTCCATCTTTGAGGGTGTTTCTGTGAATACTAACAATCACACAAGCGTTCCATACACGCCATTGCGCCAAGGCGTCTGTGATTAGGATAAGCAATTTGATTGTAAGTCCCTTGATGTAAATCGAGCACATTTTGTTGTAGAACTCATACCCAAAGCGAAGTCCAGTGATTGTGAGCAATCCAACCCTATCTCACATATAAACAAACGGAGATAGATCTGTACATTGTAACACCAGAGTAGATCGTGGGGAGTGTGAATTCCGGGAAACGCTTGAGCGAAGTGTCCTTTTCGCTATTCACAGATAGTTACAGCATTCCATTTCCGATGCAATCACGATTGGAAGAGGTGGAGGGAATCATGTGACAAACTGTTCGTAGCTGTGCTTGTTACAATACGTACAACAAATACGTCCATATCCATCTTCCAACCACACTAATTCAAACCCTTGCGGACTGAATGACACGATGTGTGCCTACAACGCGAACGGTCTCATGCTGACCAGGATTTATCCTTTTGCAACTCATGACAATCACATTCAATCGCAATGCACTCCATTGTGTGACGAAGCAGCAAGCCTGGAAGATGGTGTGCGAGAACCCCCTGGAACATTTGAAAAGAGCGAAGAAGTATCTACCGCCAGTGCTCCAGTACCAACAGAAAGGCTGGAGAAGATACGCCGCTCGCATCTGCACGGCGAACAGTCGTTATGAGAGGGGAGTCCAACGTGCTCCATAACGGTTTGGTCTGAACGAAGTCGGTTCGGTACAAGTACGACGCGCAGCTCCGAGAACTCTGCATGCGCTAAAGAGGTACAAGCGCTGCAAACAGGCGAAATGACACTGGTTAAAACGCGTTGCGCACATCTCTGATCGTCTTCAGAGCACATGCAACGGTGAGCAAGAGCGCACGAATACACATTCAATACGCGTATCGGATTGAAGACTACGACCAACTGCGGCTCATGAGTAAACGCGAAATGAAAGCAGCAGCCAATCTTCTTCCTCGATTCCTCTGATGAATTCTGCAACGGAACAAGCGGTAGTACCAGCAAACCAGGGCGAACGCACTTCATATAAGCAACCAATACGCAGCAATGCAACCACACACCGTCATCAAAGTGTAGCATAGAATACTCTAAACATGTTAGTAATTCCAACAATGCGGTTATCCCACAGCGTTACTCGTCTTCCCCGTTGTAGAGAATAATAAATCACATGTATAGTGCATTAGTATAAAGAAGAGAAGTAAATGGATGAGATGCACGCACATCCTCAATGACAGGCTGTATTCTCATAAGTCTTTGCTGACATGTCTAACCTATCATATGCAATGCAATGGTGCACAAAGTAACCTTCCTAACACTAATTCTGATTGATCGTATCCCACAGACACCTCTCATTCATGCGACTAATCTGGTTTGTGTAAGTTGTAGTTTTCTTTTCTCTTCTTCGGAATGCTGATACATCGTTCTATCCCTTCTCGCCATTCATCTCACAGATGGCAACACGAATTGAAGCGTGTGCAATGGACAAAGCAGAAGCGGCTGATATTAGTAAGCCACAGAGAGAAGACACAGGTTCACTTGTAACAAACAAATGCAATCGAGTCAATAACACAGGATACGGCTTCTACTCATGCATTGGAGCTGCATCTTCAAACAGCATGCAAAAATACGAAAAGAGGGACCAGCGTTGTCTGTAGATTCCAGCTCACTTAATTTTTCACTTTTGCCCTTTTAAGAGCAAGAACCCTGTAATGGCTGCTGCTACGAACCACTACAACAACAACTCCAACAACGCGATCGCCGAGGAGGACCGCATGCTCCTCGAGCAGGACACGCCGGTCCTCAGCGAGGCTACCGTGGAGAACGAGACGGAGATGCTGAACAACGAGGATCGTGATGACGCAGTGCGCGACAACGAGGATCGTGATGACGCAGTGCGCGACAACGAGCTGAAGATGGAGGTGGAGGGTATCTTCGCGACTTCGCCCAGCGCGTCACCGGTAACGCGTGTCGAGTCTTCGGTCGTCATGTCGCCGACGGTTCTTCTGACGCCGTCATCGTCCGAGCCGTCGTCCATCTCGCCGGTGGACATTTCGTTGGATGGCGTGCAGTCTACTGCGCTGTCGCGATCGTCTTCACCGGCTTTATCATCGACGCCTTCGCGGAGAAGACGCACGATGACGTAATCCAATATGTTAACATGTTTGGTTGCTTGTTTGTTGGACATTCCTACTCCTCATCCCTCCCTTCCATCCTCACATTCCAGGTACAACGCAATGCGCGTTTGAATCGAATGTCCTGCTTTCTACAAAAGTGCAAGAATACAACAGGAAAAGAAGAGTATCTCATCGCCGGAGAGAGCGCGACGCTACCCACTACCGACGCTTTAGAGATGCTCATCCCTACACGTCATCCTCCCCTATTCATTTCGTACGCGCAAAACGCGGAAGGATACCAACGTATCGTGATCGCGTTATTACGCGAGAACAGCCTTCCTCTTACGTGGAAAGCACCGATACGAACACACAAATCCTCTCGTTCACATTGTACGACACAGGCTTTGATTCTCTGAAGAGGAAGTGGATGGCATTAACCGAATCGATCATTCCCGCGGGACAGATCATCACACTTCACTCCCCTCTGGGTACTTAACGCGTGCTTGGCACTGCTCAAAGCAATAACAGAATCCTGAAGAGTGTACGGTGATCATTCCTCCTCATCAACCGCCGTAGAGGCAACCCATTTCCAACAAACACAATAATCATTAGATGAGCAACAATCACCACTCCACAACCTCCCCTCGTCTATTCCGCATCATCATCCTCTACGTAACAACCGCTCTTTCCTGTCAACGCCTTTCAACAACTGAACGCGTACTCTCTTGATTACCGTTAGATCCAAATACGAACTCCAAAACACTCCATCTCAACGCAGCTTCCTTCTCTTCCTGCAAATTCCATGCTAATTACCAACCCCTTTCAAGGGACATCCTTCTTTCAGCAAGCACACAAGAATCATCTTCTTCCCTCATCCGAGCATAGTCTCATCACAGAATGCACACAACCCTCTTCGTCAATTCAATAGGGGCCTACAGGCCCAGAACAATGTAATGAACACTCATCTCCAAACTCGCGTTCATTTTTCTCTCATCACTTCTCTTATACTCTCATCTCTCGAAATCACTCCCTCTGATAGCATCTCTTGTAATCCCAACAACGCACACCATTTCTCATATCCAACCTCTCCAAATCCAAAACAAGCACCCCACCTCCCCTGAAATGGTACCACCACACCAACCAGCGAAATGGAGTAGCAACCGTCCAGTGATCCTTCATCATCAAGGAATACATATTCTCATTTCTTGTCTCTCATCTCGAGCATGTACTTCGCTCTTTGTCTTCTCTCCCTTCTCGCCTTCTCCTGTGCGTCGAATGCTGGAGAGATTACCGTCACCGACAAACAAGGACATGTCTACACTTCCTACTCCGTGCAGCAGCACAGGAAGGTCGATTCCTTCCAATGCCGCTACAACGGAACCGTTTCTGGCTGGTCCGTGGCGCCAATCGATATGGCAGTGAAACTGGCGAACAACGGCATCATGCAAATCGTCACCGACGTCAAATACCCCAAAACGACCTACATCATCACCGCCCAGACGAGCGAGGGAAACGTGACGCTCCCCTTCGATGTGGAGGTGTTCGGGTGCGAATACGGAAGCTTCACCGCGTTTGAAACGTCCAACGGCGAAATGAACCTCATCCTCACCCGCGACTCCCAAGTGGTGTTCAACGGCACGCTCGCATCGATGGAATACCTCTGCATTCCCCACACCTCCTATCGCTACTCCACGCCCAGTGCCATGTACTTCCGCTATCTGACCGTCTACGACGAAAGCGGAACGCGGTTCCATACCCGCTACATCCCCGCTCGCTTCGGTGCTGAAGGCGACTTCACCATCGATTCCTCCATTCTCCCCTCCTTCTCCTTCCCCTCCTTCGTGTACGTCACCCCCAAGGTGGAGAAGCAACTCTTCCTCGGAATCGAGGGCGCCTTCGACAAGGTCAAGATCACCCCCACGCTCCCCTTCTACTCCAAGATGCTCCGACTCACCGTCAACATGCCGAAGGAGGGCGTCACGTCCTACACCATCACCGTCATGCACGGCGAGCAGTCTTTCAACTCCACGCTCACCGTCTATTGCGGCTCCTGTCCTCCCGACACGACGCTCGTCACCGTCTCGCTGGAAGACACCACCAACACCTACAGTCTCCCCACCGTCGATTCCGTCCTCCCCTACAACCGAGAGCAGTCCTTCTGCATCGGCGGTCACGCCTTCAACGTCACCTACTACGGTGTGCTGAAAACGCCGCTGGTGCTCCGACGAGACGGCTACATCTTCTACGAGTACATGCCACCCGCGCCCTTCACCTACGTCGACCTCGTCGTCCCTCTCGCCCAGACCCTCACCTTCGCCTCCCCACTCCCCTTCTTCGTGGGCGAGCCCGGCAAGAACTGGCAAGCCATCGACTTCAACGCCAAGGACTGGAAGACGGGCAGCGAGGGCAACTGGGGCTCTTTCGAGGCCTCCACCGCCTTCTTCCGCGCGCCGTTCACTGTGGATGACGTGCTGCAGTACTCCTTCATGAACGTGATTCTGCGTGGCGAGGGCACTGCCGAGGTGTTCGTCAACGGCAACTCCTTCAGCAAGGTCGTGCTCGAGGCGAAGAGTACCGCCACTGTCGTTCCGTCCTCCTTCCTGGTCAAGGGTGATAACGTGGTGGCTGTGGCGCTGTCTCCTTCTTCCTCTTCATTCAGCAACCCCTCTCTTTTCCATAGCAACCCCTCCTCTCCACTCAGCAACAACCCCTCTCCACTTCTCAACACCATCCACTTCGGACTCGCCATCGAACTCACCGACGCCCCTCTGCTCCGCATCATGGAGGGCACGGCTTCCGCCATCGAAGCCATCCCAGACCCCATCCATCCGCCCAGCGACGCCTTCAAGCCCGCGCGATTCAGCTCCTCCTTCTGGAGCGCCAAGAACCTCCCCGCGGAACTCATCTTCACCTACAACAACACCCAGCAGGTCGTGAACCACGTCCGCATGAACCCCTACTTCGAGAAGAAGTTCGGACTCCAGATCGTGGGCGTCAACGGCGACGAGCGCGTCGTGCTCGCCTCCTACAACATGGACACGCTGGAAAAGGAACTCCACGACTACTACTTCGACAACCTCCGCGCCTTCTCCGCCTACCACTTCGTCTTCACCTCCTCCAACAACAAGACCGTCGTCATCATGAAGAACATCTACCTCTACACGCGACCCATCTTCGCCTGCCCCAAGAAGAACGGCTTCAAGGACGCGCTCGAGGGCTTCTCCTTCTACAAGCGCTGTCCGCTGGGCTACACGGGCAGGAAGGCGTTCACGTGCACGCGCCAGGAGGCCCAGGTGGGCTGGAGCGAGGACCGCTCGCAGTGCTTCTCCACCAACCCCAACCGGGACTACGAGCTCGTCGACTGGACCTTCACGGTGCGCGGCATGGGCAAGAACACCTGGGAGGCGAAGCAGGAGCAGATGACGATTCTCCTCACCGAAGAGACGTACTTGCGCGCGCGCGAACTCAGCTACCTGTACGTGGACTTCGCCATCGACGGGGAAGACTCGGTGATGACGTGCTTCTCGCGCTGCACTCTGGAGAAGGGAATGGGCAGTGTGATGAAGCGCACCTTCAGGAAGATGCGCTCCGAGTTCAGCGACATGGTGGCTGCCAAGTTCGGAGAAGGGTTCAGTGGGAGCATCGACAGCGTGAAGGTGTACTACCACGTGAACTGGGCGCTCGTGATCTCCCTCTCTTGTATTGGCGTTGTCGTGGTTGTCGCGCTCTCCGTGTACTTCTACTCGCATGCGAAGAAGAGAGGAGTGAAGCGATTGTTGAAGAGAGGCGATGAAGGAGGTCTGTTGCTTGCGTAGGGTGTTTGTTGGCATTGCTCTGAGTCCTATTGTGTGAATGGAGCCGTCCACGGCGTTTGTTTTGGAATGTTACACATGCACAGTGTTAGTGTTAAGTGAAGTGGTTATTGTGAATCATGATGATATGGGTATGGTTTGGAATAGGGTGGAACGCTCGATAGAATGAGGAGCACGAATTGCGATTTCGCGAATGAACAGTGACGTTGAATGAAAATTCGTATTCTAAATACGTTTGCGAGATGTAGTACGCAGTCCACGACCGTCCTTGACAATGCGCACAATCAAGCGGCCCAAAGCGCGTCCATACCAAATTGCACCCCGAATACTCAAAACACATCCAATTTCACTCCTCAACCGTTGAGTAAAGGAATCCTCATTTCCCATTCTTCACTTCTCTCCACCTTCTACATTCCCCATTTTCTCTCTCCTTTCCATTACAGCAAAAGATGCGGACCTACATCTTCATCTTCCTCGTCTTCACTATCTCTATCGTTTTTTTGGATTGTGTAACCATCTACCTGTTTGTATCACTGTAGAGTCAATATGAGCAACCCATTCGAGCGTTTCTACCTGTGCCCATGCGATCGGGAGTAGTCCTGTTCACAACCGAGGACTTCTACAACAACGTCACGCGAGAGAAGCTGTACTCCTTCAGGACACTCGCGAATGTGTATTCCGCCCACTATCGCCTCCACTGTGTTGTCTTCTCCAACAACACCGACGTCATTTCCCTTTTCCAGCGGTCGAGTTGCTCCATTCTCCGAAACTATGCCCGCAATCCGTATGGACTGCCGATCATCACCTCATTGTATTCGATTGTGGGCAGCCGGTACTCCGCCAAGTACTATGGATACGTGAATGCGGACATTTTAATGACCCCAGAACTGTTTTCGGTTTTAGATTTCTTGGATGCGAAGGCAAGGAGCAACTCCATTCCGGAGGCGCATGAACTGGCTTGCAGAGTCACGCCAATGCATTTGGGTGTATTGCCTCCTCTGCACAGTAGCATCGCTTCCGTTAACGCCTTCTTCAACGTGGCAAAGCGGAAGGCAACCAAACTCCGGAATCCGAATAGTGCCGTAAAGACAGTTTTCGTGTTTCACGCCTAGGACGCGTTTTTCTTCTCCAGGGCTGCGTTGCACTTGGCGCAAAACACAACCGTCGATATCGTCGTTGGCAGGTCGCGTGTGGACAACTACCTTCTCGGTGTGTGTGGATCGGGTCGCAACAACTGCTCTCTCATTGATGGTACCTTCTCCATCAAGAGCCTTCATAACGGCTATGCGACGTACGCGAATCGTTCGGATATGTCTGCTGCCGGCAGCTTGAGGTGGAATGATATGGTGATTCACCGTCTATCTCTTCCGAAGGGCTCGCTGTGCCGTAATACAACCCTGCTGGTGCTGAATGATACGGGTTCCTTGTCACTGATGAAGAGAAGCGACTGGATGGAAACGGTGTCGTACGTTCGTATGGTGGCGCGGTACACAGGTACGAAGTGTCCTTTACGGAAGTGAGTGTTGTTTGTTGTGTTTCCTTTTCCTTCACTCCTTCTTTATCTCACTTCTCCCTCTTGTTTATCTCACTTATCCTTTCACACCCACCACCGGAGTACTCACATACGCAAGACGGAATGCACTCTCCAAGAAGAACACCTCCACTCTCAAAGCACAGCATCACTCACTAACAAACACTCATAAGACACACACGCATCAACGATCGGCTTCGCAACAGACAACAGCACCGACACATTCACATGCGTCTTGAAATTCACATCCGGATGCCACCACCTGCGACGCTCGCTCATCGGCTCTTCATTCACGATGCTGGTATTTCGGAACGCGATGTAGTTCTGCTCCGCCATCGCGCTCATCTGCTTGTAGAAGTCCGCGTTGAACCTGGGGTTGAAGATCTCGATGACCGTTCCTCCAGGATGCATGAAGATCACGTTCGTCAGCTGCGCGCCGTGAATCGTCACCAACAGGTTCGTCTCCGACATGACCTCCAACTGACGCTTGAACGTCACTTTGTCGAACTTCACTATGATCGTGCGGTTCCACAGCGACCGCAGCCCGTCGAACACCTCCTGCTCGTTCGTGTTGTAGCGAGCGCCAGAACAGCACCGCGAGATGTACGTAATCTGCCACGGCGTCACCTTATCCAGCGACACGGCACAGTGCTTGTACGCCGCGCTCCGCATCCAACGCGCTTCACGCACAGTGGTGAACGGGTACAGCACCTTGTGCAGCTGAAGAATCACCTAGCCGTCACTTCTTGGGAGGAAAAACTACCGCGCGCTTGAACACAATCTCCTTGTGCAAGTCCAGCAGCATTCGCCGCTCCAGAATGATCGGACGATGACCCTCCGGGAACTGCTCCATGACGCTCATCAGGTAGTCGTGATACCACCCCTCGAACGTGTGCTCCTCGTACGAGTGGGACAGAAACAGGTACTTGAACTACGTGTCATGCTCGTTCTCCACTCCCACGGGGAAACGATGCTCATACTTCATCAGATACCTAAGGAGCGTGTTCAGCCCCTCCGCGATATGAAACACGTTGTAGTGGGCACGCAAGGGAACCACGCCCACCTTGTCGTACACCACGCCCGCTGGAGGCAAGGCCCGTCTGCTCATCCTTACGCAAACATAGAACGTCGGGTTGCTCTTTATGTCGAAATGCGGGCGAGAAAGGGCTCGAAGCTGATAGGACAGGAAATTGGTCCTGGGGTTCAAGTGGAAGTCCTCGCCGTATTCAAATCCATACTTCTCGAGCTTGATCTCGTCTCGTCCCGGAATCTTGCTCGTATCAAACTTCTGGCGATAGAAATCCAGATTCCGTCTACATAACACACTTTATATATGTAATACCGATACTCCTCACCGAGAACATCCCACTCATCCGTAACTTCCGTCCAATTGTTCACGGGAAAGATCAACGCTTCGTCGCGAGGAAGCGGTGACGCTTGGGAGATGCGCGCCCCATTCTACACTCAAAACCATAAGCGAATGGCAACGTAGAGAAGCAGAGAAGCAATCAAACAGAAGCAGAAGAACACGACGCCTGCGTTTCTTCTATACATGTTTCAGCAAGGGCGGGAAACCAGGGAATCACCCGGCACTGATGCACGTAAAGGATAAACTGACAGAGAGTATGGATCTTCTGATTTGGGTGTTGGGGTTTTAGTCGTTTTTTCATTTTGATAGTGGATTCAAATGGTATGGTTGTTCTATGTGATCCTTTCGCGTGTGCCGCTCTCAACAGTGATGCTTTTCCTTTTGTGAGGAGATGGATGTTACCGTTTTGATGTTCTTTGTGGTACTGGGAGAGTGGAAGAGGAGTGTTCATTGAGATTCGTGGGTGGTGGGATTCTGCAGTCAGAAATGCTATTCCATTCATTGATGGGTGGGGGTAATCTTGAATATAGTGCTACAATCATCGGATTGACAGATTTGAATCACGTGATTCCAGCGTTGGAATGACAACCCTAAGGATATGATGACGATTAAGAGAATCATATCCTCTCACTTTTCAATCCATCTCTACAGAGAGAACCCCTTCTCCCACTCAACTAGAAAACTACCCCTCCTTCAACACATACACAACAACAACAAACACACCACTCAACACACTGAATACACACTACCCTCCCGCTCCAACAACACGTCCTAAAGCGACTATTATACACGCAGTCATACACATAGTAGCACCCAGTCCCCTCCAACGCCAACTCCAACTCGTGAATATGACCACTCTTCTACACATCACTCCCTTCCTCCACAACCACAGTCCACTCCTCCTTACTATCCTCCTTCAGAATGCAGAACTCATCCTCCTTGCACCCGCACACAAAACTACACCTCACCCCTTCTCCTCTCCCTCACATCTGATGAACACTCTCCGCCACGCTCACAGAATACACCGCCTTCACCACGCCTCCCGCCTTCACCTTGTAGCACCGCATCACGCCTTGCGTTACACTCTTCAGCGTCTCGCCGCTCTCGTCGCGAAGCATAAACTCCGTGCAGCGCGCTCTCTCCGTCTCGGGAAGAAGAGACACGCCCTCCAACACCTCCGCAGAAACCAGCGGACTCAACGGCAGGTACCCGAATCGCTGCTCTCGCTCTGCGTTCCAGAACACGTACGCGTGCCTCATCACCTCCGCCAGCGCCGTGCGCTCCCCCTCGACGAAACGGTTCATCTCCAGTCGCAAGCGCATCGCGGAATGCGCGGGGAAGAAGCCTGCCTGCACCACCACGAACTGGCTCTTCTCCTGTCTGAAGGGACTCGCTGCTCCCGCCTTTGTAACCGTCTTCTGATAGGCGTGTCTCCAGAAGAGAAGAAGCTGCGAAAGCAGCGACGGATTCAGCGTCAGCTGCGTCACCTCCGTGAGAGCGCTCTTCACCACCAACAGCTCCAACGGCGGCTGCGAAGCCGCCTTCGACTTGATGCTGATGCGAGAGTACCGCGTCGAGGCGGGAAGCAGCCACTGCGGGACGAACACGAAGAGAGCGGACGACAGCAGAGGCGTGAGGGCGATTTGAAGCAGAGACACCTTGCTCGCCGACTCCTGCTTGTACGAAGCAACTAGGCGTGAGCTTCGTCACGCAAGCCTACGCTGCGTGAGGAGAGGTGAGGAAATGGAGGGAGACAACGACGGGTACTGGAGGCACAGCGACGGCGCGGCGGACGACACCGCCCTCTCGCCGCTGATAAACCGGTGCGTGTAGGAGACGGTTCGCGTGTACTCGCAGTCCGCGCCCATGGAGAACGTGAGCTCGATCTGCATCTCGCTACGACTCAGACAAGCAGCCAGCCCGTACAAGGGGTTGGTCACGTAGAGCGAGAAGGGCAGCTTCGTCACCGTCGCCGGCTCGAGAGGAAGACGCGACCGAATCGAGTCGTCGAACGACACGAAGGAGGGAGACGGGTTGGACGCCGTCGCGGGGAAGCCGATCATCTTCAGCGCGGACTCCGCCGCCTCCTTCTGCAGACGGAGAGTGGAGGTGACGCACGAGCCGGGCTTCGTTCTACTCCTCAGTCGCAGACTCCGCGCTCACCCTTCAAACACCCACGCGTCGCCCTCCTGCTCCCCGCGAATCAGTTTGTCCTGCTCCCCGCGAATCAGTTTGTCCTGCTCCCCGCGAATCTGTTTGTCCTGCTCCCCGCGAATCAGCTTGATGTGAAGCGTGACGTCCTCGATCTTCTCCTTCACGCAGCGGAGACTCAGCGTGAACGGGTAGACCTCGCCGCGCGCGAAGGACGAGGGCAGTGAGGACAGCGTGATGGGCAGCTGAGGGAACGAGGGGATCACGAAGACTACGCATGAGGAGGGAACGGGAAAACGCACTCTGCACCGGCTCCAGCTCGGTGGCGTAGACGACGCTCCACACGTGACCGAAGTGGACCTATGCTCAACGCACCCTCCAACGCGTACGCGAATCTGGTTGAGCATCAGCTCTCCGCAGGACTCGGGAATCACGTACATCGCCGTGGTGATCGAGGAGTGCGCGGGTATGAGCATCTTGCGAGCCGTGATGCAGCGCAGCTGGAAGGACGCCTGGACGATCTCAAACGCGCTGATGGAGAGCGGGGCGGGCAGCGGGTTGAACAGCGAGACGTCGATCCGGTACGTCTCTCCCTTCACCCAAATCTACGCGTCACTCGGCGAGTCGACACCCACTTCCTTTTTCACCTCCTTTGCCTTGTTCTTGAAGGACGGCAGGAACATGAAGGTCTTGTCCACCTTCAGGGAACGCCTACTCGTAACGACCGCTTCGCTTCCCCACGTGGCGATCGCGTTGCTCTTGTCGAGACAGGACACCTCCATGCTCGTCAGCTGAATCGGCAACGACGCAATGCTCTATCGCTCACGCTGCGCGACGAAGCGTACGTGGTAGTCCTCGATGCCGCTGCTCACGTCGACCAACTCGCCCAGCAGCTGATTCACCACCATCTCGCGGTTCTATCCGTCACGTCTCTCCGCGTCCCTCCACCTCGACTCTGTAGTTGCAGTAGCAGTTCAGCAGGAGCAGCATGTGCTCGATGCGCAGATCGGTGAACCCCAGCACGCGCACGCACTCCGCCATGTTGTGGAGGATGTGGTAGGCGACGGAAGACCACGCAGTGGCTACACTTCACGCTTCCCTCTTCGCGTACACTGGGCGAGTGGGTTCTCGCTTCTCTTTAAGTCGTTGTTCTGCGTGAAGTGAAGACGGGTGGGTGACGTTTGTTGGTTGAGCATGTTCAGTCTCTTCTGTGAATTGCTTGAAGTCTTGGAATCGCTGAGAGCGTTGTTCTGAGAATTACTTGAAGTCTTCTTGGAATCGCTAAGCGCACTCACACCCGAACGCCCACGAACCCTACACTGAACACAACACATCACTTCCCACCGATCATACAAGTCGTCAATCAGGTGGTGGTAAATGGAGTAGCAGAAGGACCAGTGGTGCTGCGACTCCTCAAACTGACCCAGCTACGCCTCACCCACTCGCCACGCTCCTTACACGATCCATGTAGTAATACAGCTTTCTGCGGAAACCCAGCCGCTCGCAGAGAGTCACGCAGTGAAGGAGAGGCAACTGCAACGCCTACCCATCACGCACTCCACTGGACGCCACGTCGTTCTGCAGCGTCATGATCTCGTCGCACGTCGACAGCGTGCGCAGGACGCACTGGCGCAGGTAGCGGAGGAAGAAGTCGCACGGATCCTCCACGGTGGCGAACTCGCTCTCCGACAACTCGAGCACGTCCAGCGTCAGCAGCGGGTAGCGATGCACCTCCGTGAACTGGGACACCGTCATGTAGAAGTGAATCAGCTTGAAGCAGGTCTACGCGTCACGTCCAGAAGGGACAACCACGGCAAGAGCAACCACGGTGTAGCCGCCCTTCAGATAGTGCGACGCTGCCTCGTTCATCATCCGAGTGACCTCTACGATCAAGCAGGCGAGCTGTAACAACCCTTCACCATCGTCACGAGATGCGCCGAATTCGCCGTGTTCTCCAGGAAGTTCGACAGCAGGCAGCAGCACTTCCCCTCGTTGCACGCTACGCGTTACGGAGCGATCGCGCACACACCCGCTTCCAAATACGGGTCCTTCTTCGTCCTCTCGGAAGCCTTGAAGAAGAGCTCCGCGGCACTCTATTCCGTAACGCCGCGCAATGGCAACGACTCGATAATCGCTCAGGAAGAGGCAGATGGAACCTTGCAGCATCATCTGACGACTCAGGTCGCGCTTCGAGTGCTCGCGGTACTCCGCCTCCTCTGATCATCACTCTCACTCATTCACTCCAACCCGGCATCATGATGCGCTTCGTCCACTCGTTGTGGGCGAGACCGTAGAACCAGTCGCAGATGGTCCGGATCACGGAGGACGAGATGTACTTGTTCAGCGAGGTGAAGAACGTGTCCAGCAAGTCCTCCACGAACGGCACGGCGTTGTCGTTCAACTCTGGGGAGCAGTGGGTCAATCTACGGAACATGAAGAGAAGGGGTTGGAATTACGCGTCCGGGAAGAGAGACTGGAAGTCGCACGGGTACAGCGGCAGGCTGAAGATCGCGTTCTGCGACTCGCGCGAATACTACAATCAACAGACAGATCAACAGGATACAATGCCCTCCGTGTTGTGCGTTTGGTTCTCGAGCGTCTGCACGAACTGGCTGTACTCCTTCTCCACCTGCTCCTTGGATTCCTCCTTGGCTGAACGCAACACGATGAGACACTGAAACGTCGTGTCCTGGTACTTGCAGCACTCATGCTACGCGTGAATCGAAGGCAACACAGAGGACAAGGAACAGCTTCTCGACAGAACTCATCGCAATCTCTTTCCGCATATCGTACACGTGGATGACGCCAAATAGATGCAAATAGGGCTAGGAATGAAGACGGGGAACCAAAACGACAAAGAAGGACTCAAAGGGAGATTGGATGCCGCAGTTGGAGTTGGTTTCATTTGTCATGTACAGCAGTTGAATCGGATTCGTCGCATTCTCCCTGGAACGGAATCGTGTGGAGTAAATCTCGAATTCGGGAATATCGCGGAGAAGCACTGCACTAGATAATGACGATGCACAATTAGTTTTACTCGATCGCCGCCAAATGACGTTGAATCACGGATACAACCTTTTCGCTTGTATCTCCGAGCGGAACGACCGCCACGCGGAAGTAGCGCTGCAATTCCAGAGACTGGGCGTATTCCATTGCGGATTTCTAGCGAATAAACGATCCCCAGAATGGAGAAAATGGGGGCGATTTTGGTGATGAGTGGGTGTTTTGGAGGGGAGTTGGTTGTTGGGATGTGGGAGGAGGGCTGAGCGTAAGTACGAGGTTGCTTGGAAGAATGATGTGAGGGTGGTTCTTTCGCTCAATGGATGGGTGATTTGAGGAGGGGTGACTTGCTCTATTCGCTTTATCACTTCCTTTCTTCGAGGTGTGGATGGGATGGGATGACTTGACAGTTTAGCCAGGGATGGTATTCCTCATCACAGTAAGTGCACTAATCATATAAAATGGACTGAATCAGCTACAGATCTTCATTCACTCCCATTTCCCTCCTCCACCTCCCCCACACCTCCCTCTCTCTTCCTCCACTCCACCTCCCTCTCCCCGCCCTCATCGGATGGGGTGCCCAATTCTGTCTGTGGAGCGCCCTCGCGATTCCCACACCAAGGGGTTCACTTCAAAGATCATCATTATTGCGTTTTCAAGGTAAGGAGTGCCCCATCATTTCATCGCTCCATCTCATTCCACCTACAATCCTCTCACCTCCTCCTAGACAAAACAATACCATGATCAGCGCCTTGCTGTTGATTGATGCGAAGGGAAAGAACATTGTGTCCCGTT
>ERZ1106923.431-NODE-431-length-15609-cov-18.158737_pt1 | contig 15609 bp, 23 predicted proteins | sample MGYA00403657_ERZ1106923 | MGnify/ENA primary metagenome ERZ1106923 (study PRJEB35170, sample SAMEA104062425) | human gut metagenome | biome: human gut; feature: human-associated habitat; material: faeces | place: Denmark | collected 2012-06-19 ...
CGTGATTGTTCTCGCACTGTGTTCGAGAGTGGCTCCTTTTCCTTCACCTGATTGACTAGACCTGCCTGAACTGGTTTCGATTGAAATGGGTAAAGATGCATTTGTATTCAAGAACGACGATTTAAGCACACTGATCATGCGAAGTGATTCTCATTGAAAGAATTGATTGACTAGACCTGCCCACACTCACATCACTCACAACGGATAAGTATAGTGATACATTCGAGTATCCTCGTTACATCCTCTTCGAGAGTGCTTCTCATCCACCTGAAGTGATGTTCAGACATGCCCAGTCTCACCGATGTGGTTCTTCCATGGGCATTCCGCTACAGGAATAGCTTGACAATGCGCGGAGGCAGTGAATGCATCCCTCTCTCACGAATAGACATCGGAGCGCTGGGAACTCACCCGAATCTGCCGAGACACATTCCGAACGCGACAGTGTGCGATTTGGAAGACTTGTTATCGCTGGACTCGAGCGTGAATGAGATCGTATTCAACAGCGGGATCATCAACGATCCCTCGTTCACTGTGCTGGACCTGTCCCGATTCGAGAATGTGACGAGTATTGTGATTGGCGACGAGTCGTTCATGTACGTGAATGAGACTAGTATCGTTGGGTTGGGTGAGTTGGAGAGTGTGGAGATTGGGTGGAACAGTTTCACGAAGGAGAAGAGGAGCTATGGTAATGATCCAAATCGTCGTTTGTATGTGAAGGATTGCCCCAAGTTGAAGTCGTTGAAGATGGGTCGTTGGTCCTTCTCTGACTACACTGTGATTGAGATTGAGAATGTGGATGCATTGGAAGTGATTGAGATTGGTGATTTGAATAACTGGAATTACAATTTCTACAATGCTTCGTTGGAGTTGAAGAGTATTCTCATTCACAGTGAGTGATGACTAGACATGCCTTCTCTCAAATCACTCTTGCTTGGTACAAATGCGTTCCAGTACTGTTCTCGTGTTGTATTTGAGAGTGGCTCTTTCTCCTTCACCTGATTGACTAGACTTGCCTGAATTGGAGTCCATTCAAATGGGCAGTAACGTAATGAGCTTCGACTTGTACGATGATTCAGGCACACTGATCATGCGAAGTGATTCTTGTTGAGTGAATTGACTGACTAGACTTGCCCAAACTCACCACCCTGACCACCACCGGCGAGAACAGTCCCACCCTCTACCATCCTCGTTACATCACTCTCGAGAGTGATTCTCACCCACAATGAAGTGATGTCTAGACATGCCCAGTCTCACCAATGTGGTTCTTCCTGATTCGTTTTACCAGTATTGGGTCCTGCACTGCTCAAGAACGTGCTGTTGAATGGCGTGATGAATAGACATTGGCGTGCTGGCTGACAATCCCAGACTGAAGAAGAATCCAAATGCGACTGTCACGAGTGTTGCTGAGTTGGTTTCTCTCGACTCCAGCGTTACAGAGATCGTTATCGATAATGGTGTTGGTGAATCCGACTTCGCGGAGTTGGACTTCTCTCGATTCTCGAAGCTGAAGTCGTTGGAAATTGGGAATAACTCCTTCTCTCTTGTGGATACTCTGAACATCACCGGATTGAGTGAGTTGGAGAGTGTGGTGATTGGAGTAAGGAGTTTTACGAAGAAGAGAGGAACAGGCAGTAATAATCCAAATCGTCATTTCTATTTGAAGGATTGTCCTTCACTGAAGTCGTTGAAGGTGGATCAGATTTCCTTCTGTGACTATGGTGTGATTGAGATTGAGAATGTGGATGCGTTGGAAGTGATTGAAATCGGTTATGATGACTTCACTTATACTTCACTGGAGTTGAAGGGTATTCTCATTCACAGTGAGTGATGACTAGACATGCCTTCTCTCAAGTCGCTCGTGTTCGCTGATTATACATTCAGGTTATGTTATCGTGTTGTGTTTGAGAGTGATTGATTATGATGTGAGTGATTGAATAGACCTGCCTGAATTGACCTCCATTCAAATGGGTTATCATGCATTTGCATTCAAGTATGACGTTTCAAGCATACTGATCATGCGAAGTGATTCTTGTTAAGTGAATTGACTGACTAGATTTGCCCAACCTCACCGCGTTAACCACCACCAAGTATTATAGTCCCTCTTTTGCTAACCCTTACTCTGTCATTCTTGAGAGTGATTCCCATTCATTGTGAATGATGATTAGACATGCCCAGTCTCACCAATGTGGGCCTTAGGCAGAGTGCGTTCGTCAACACGAAGAACGCTACGGTCATTGGAGGTACTCTCTTCGTCATTCTCTCATTTGCAGACATTGGGGCTCTCCGAGCATTGTTAAAGTGATACTGTATTGTACGAATTTCTTCCTCTGTTTTGAATATCAACTCAAACGCCATTCCATTGATGCAATCCACAGCTGCTTTTGCAAATAGCTTACATCACTACCAAATGGTTGTTCATACTACTGTTCTATTAGATAACAGTGTCCAAGAGAACTCTGTAATGCGCTTCTCTCAACTCTCAGAAAAGCCACTTCCATGTTTGTACATATGAGCCAGAAGACAGTTACAGTATCGAACAACTCATACTCTTGTTTTGGAGAAGCAACTCCAAGACGCCCTCATCCTTTAGCGATCTGAATCGGTAACTTCAACAAACACATGACACTCGTCACGCCTCCTCCTTCGCAGCGTTCTCTTCCAAAACGATCTCCTTTCCTTGCTCATCCAATTCAGGTATTCCCAAATCAAGCGATTCCCTCGTCACCGCCGTCGATAAGAGGTACTACACATCACAAAGCATGCCAATCATCAAACCAGAATCTCCTCAGCAGCATCGTACAGCAAAGGATAATCCAGCGTCTATCCATCAATTCCAAGTCGAAATCAAACCTGGACCCACAGAATGAACTTGTCGATATACAGTGTGTTCAATATGTACTTTCGATCAGAATACTTGAATATCCTCTTTATCTAACGATCATTCTATCCACCCACTCCCACGTCCAACAGGCACTTCAACACTCTCCGCTTCCCCAGCTTCAGAATCAGCGCACAGTCCTTCACACACAGCCGCGCCAAGTCGTATCGACGGAGGTACGGGTAGATCAACACACGACGCGCGAAGTGGACCAGAGTCTGTTGCAGCGACGTGGAGGGCGCCAGCCACGACAGTGTTGGCGACAGGATGGAAATAGTCCAGGCAGACTCGGGCGAAGCGTCGTGTTGTGTGATGCGCACATCGTAACAGTACGCACACAGCACGTCCACCAGCGAGCACACAGCTCTTCTGACCTTGTTCTTCGGCACGGCGAGTGGCACGGCTTTGATGGACATCAACAACTCCTTCTCGTCGTCCGTGAGCTTCCAGCCGCTCTCCTCCTCGTGACTGATTCTCTATTCCTCACCACGCTCTCCAGCCGGGTACTGTTGCAGCGATGTGGCTCTTCATCGTCTGAGACAGGTTCTCGGGGTGCTTTGAAATCGTTGGGATCCCGTCGTTTGGAGGCTGAGGCTTTTCCTGCTTGTTCACCAGAAGCAGCGATGGATATGTCGGTTCGCCGTCAATGCGGTTGGGGGTTTCACTGAGAGGTGTTTCATTGAGAGGCGTTTCATTGAGAGGGGGTTCACTTCGAGATCCTTCGTCCACCACTTCACCGCTCTTCTCCTCGATCACTTCAATCAGTCGCTTTGGAGGGTCTTCCTTCTTGACTGGCGTTACAATCTTCTTTTCATCACTCTCCTTCACTTCATCATCGAGATGATTCCATTCAGACGGAGGAACTAAAGGCGGGTTTGGATTCGACTTGAGTTGCTTGCGGATGATTCGATCCACCTTCACCCAGTCCGGTAAATACTGTGGTAGTCAAGAACGCGATAATGTACGAACGCAAAGGATATCCACAAACTCCGTGTACAGATAATCTTCCTTTCCGTACACGTAATCGCTCAGATAGTGATCAGGATCGAACTTGGAGGACTCCATTTCCTTCATCATCTCCAGCGGATCAACCGTGGAATCGTCCGGAATCGGGTTTTCGATGACATCGCTGCAGTCCTCAAAGCTCTTGAACACGTTTTCAAACAAATCGTTGAAGCCGTACTTGCGATGGGGGCGTTGTCCCTCTTCTTCGAGAGAAAGCAGGTCCTTTGACGTTTCCGGCGTCTCCTTCTCTGCTGGTGGGGCCACACCCTCCTCACGGATCTCCTGAACAAGTGGACTGCATAAAACGCAACACAAAGAAAGTACCCCTGATGCTCCTCGCGAATAGACTCCATAGACGGCATCGGTTCCGGTTTCATCAACAAGGTGGAGAGCATATCCAGATCAGGGAACACTCTTCCCTTCTCCACTTTTGGGACGTGCACAAATATGGTGCCATGGTCCTACAGTTCATAGAGGAAAGGATACCGAAAACCTTGTCCATGTCATAAACAGCTTTGGCGCGTTCGTCATCGATACACGGATATGGGAATTGCAGCTTTAGCAGGTAGGGATTGCAGAAGAAGGAGAACTCGCAGCCATCCACGACAAACTCCATGTCTCCCACTCGAACCTACTCTCTAAACGATACTAAGTAGACCATACCCACGGTACATTGATTTCGATAATGACAAACTCGTCATCCTATCCATGAGAGGCAAATGAATACGAAAGTGCATACTTGTGAGATGCTGAACTTGGGTGTTACGGGCATCACGTTTTGTCGAATGGAGAAAGAGGAGAGTGCGATCAAAGCTCAGTTTTCTGTTCTTCGATGGCTTTCAATTACAGTTCGTACCAACGGGTATGCGTTCTGTTGATTGTGATGAGAGATAGCCTAAGCCGTGGGATCATGCGAAGAAACACAAACCAGACCGAATTCTGGAGGATCTGCAAGTGTATCGGATTGCTACAGGGCAGACGAACTCGGAAGACTATGCTGCCATCCTTGATAAGTTGGGGTGGGATGCCGGCAAGTTGTCGGATTTGGTGATAGTATTGATAGCGACTGATGCATAGGACGACAATGCGAAAATGGGAGAGCTTGCCAGAGTGTTGAATCAGGAGAGACGCACGCCAGAGTATTATGCATCGAAGAGCGGGAATGCAAGTTTGCTCTGGTGTTATTTGAAACACGTAGAATCGAAGAAGCGAGAGGATGTTGTTGAAGGATCATCACCACAGCCAGGGAAGAGAGCTAGGAAACGGTCTCGAAGTGTGGATCTGACTCCACGTAATGGATTCGATGTGAAGTGAAGTTCAGTGACGCTTGAGTTCCCGCTGCCAAAGAATGTGGCATCGTCGCCTCTTCCTTCTGTCGTGGACTCGGCTGCTGTGTTTCGGCATCCGAAGACGTCGCTTGTTCCGTATGGCGAAGAGCGTGAGAAAGAGGGGGAGAGTGAAGAGAAAGAAAGCGATGATTGTGATGGAGAGAAGGAAAGTATTGAATGTGAAGAGAAGGAGAAGGAGAGTATTGAATGTGAGAAGGAAGAGAGCATTGACTGCAACGAGAATACCGAAAGCGATGCTGTGACTGAAGAGGAAACAAGCGATGTGATCGCTCTCTCCAAAGACGCGCCGATGGCGCCCATTCTCGGTCCGTTCTGTGTGATCTGCGGCAGATACGGTCAGTACATCTGCGACAAGACGGACGAGGATGTGTGCTCGTTGGAGTGCAAACAGAAGGCGGAAGCCAGGCTCGCCGCCTCACAACCATCAAACGCCGTTCCTGACGAACTCAACACATCACTCCATCCCAACGAACTCAACACATCACTCCCTTCCAACGAACTCAACTCACAGCCACCTCCCAACGAGCTCAACACACAACTCATCGGAGTCGCCAACTCAGAGCAGCACCGCTACATCGCGAACAAACACCGCTTCAAGGACGCCGTGACCATCCTGGACTCCCACAAGTGCCCGCTGTGCGGTCGCACAGGCCACCTGCCTCAGGACTGCCGGTACGCCTGCGGGAAGGACATCGACGTCTCGCAGTACCAGCGAGAGCAGGGCGAAGTGCAGCATCGCATCCACTGCGAGACGATGACACGATACGACCGAGAGGAGGTGCGCACAGGAGAGGGAGATGACGCATAGCTGAAGACGGTGTACGCGAAGTGCAATGCGATTCGGAAGGAGAAGAAGGTGTGCGCGCAGTGTGGCTGTCGGAGTAATCTGGTGTATTGCGTGGAGTGCGACTCCTGCTTCTGCGACAAGTTCCACCTGCTGGAGCATCTTCAGACATTCCCGACGCACACGCAGCTCTTTTCGTTTAAGCTCCGTCGACTGCTGAAGTGCAGCAATCCGCGATGCGCCGAGACGAATGTGTACAATCTGTTCATGTGTCACAAGTGCAGCTCCGCGCTCTACGACAAGTACTATAACATGAAAACGGCTCTGTGGTACGCTCTCTTCCGCGATGTGAGGTGTAGGCAACGAGACGCCATTCGGCAATACCCCAGCCTGATTTGCTGCGAAGAGCACATGACGTGGCACATCATGAACTGCGACGGCATCGAGGGAATGACCCCCATCATTGACAAGGAGTGTATTCGGAACGGGTACTATGCCAAGGACGGCATTGTCAATGACATGTTGTTTTAGTGTACTCTATTCCTGTTTGTTACCGATTCCGGAAATAGGAGCGTTTTTTCCGATTCTCGAATCAGTCCATTTTGGAGGCGTCCGATTGGTGTTTCGTAGAAATTCAAGTATGCAGGATCAAGTGAGGTTGTTCCACACCCCCCTTGATCACTCGGATCACATATTGGACGATTTGGTGTCTCCGTCGGAGGATGTGCGAATCCAAACGTCTGCGCTCTACCGCCGATGGGTGGAGCGCAAATACCAAAACGCGGACGCTCAGGAGTATTCCAAGATTAGCGACGAGATCTTTCAGCTGCTGACGCGATTGAACCGAAACAGCGAAGAGAACTCCCATCTGGGGTTTCTCAACCTCGTGGATCAGCTCGTTGATCTCGGCTATCAGGAAGAAGATCGGAACATCCGCATTTCGCAATATCTTGAATCGATGATGCAGGACGCGCACTCGCAGACGCTTCTGAAGCCACTAGCGTCCGTAGGGAGCAAGGGGACGGGTTTTACGCGTAGACACTTGGCCATTTGCTGCAAGTGGGTAGTTCGTACTTGTCCGAGTTCATCGAGTCCGTGCTGAACGACTCGTTCAACAATCTGCAGCATTCGAAAGATGAGATCAAGCGCATTCTTTCTCTGCTTGTCCTGAAGGAGGTCGCGGACAACTCTCCAACGCACTTCTACCAGCACATCCAGCCCTTCCAGGACAGCATCTTGGAGCCTCTGCGCGACCGGCAAATCCTGATCCGTCAGGCTGCCGGCGAGGCGCTCTCCGCCTGCCTCTTGCTCATGCAGCAGCGCGAGAACCAGAAGAAGAACGACTTCTACTACCGCTTCCTGAGCCTGATTCAGGAGCTCCCGAAGGACGGCAAAAACGAGTCCATCCACGGCTACCTGATCGCCATCAACTCCTTCCTGAACAACTCGATGGAGTTCTGCGGATCGAGCATCGACTCCATCTACTCCACGATCCAGTCCTACTTCAACACAAAGGAGGTCTACATCAAAATCACAATCATCCGTACGTGTTTCTCCACCCTCTGACCCCAAGGTCTGATTCCCGTAATCACGCGCTACATGAACATTTACGCCGACTCCTTCCTGACGGACGAGTACCGCATGGAGGTGTACGTCCTGCCTCTCCTCTCCACCCTAGATTCGACTACCTGATGTCGTGCTGCCACCGCGACGTGTACCGTGGCGAGGCGCTGAAGGCGATCGGCGAGCTGGCGCTGGTGCTGCCGGAGGACGCGTACAACCGTCTGGACAGCATCTGCTCCATCGTGAAGGAGAATCTCAACCCGAAGAAGTGGGCGAGGCGCGTGGTGCTGAGGCGTAGAAAGCCGAGCGCGGTGCGAGAGGCGCTGAACTGCTTCACGAACATGTCGTGCGCGCTGAAGGAGCGTTTCACCGACAAGATCGCGAAGCTGTGCAACGACGTGAGAGCGACGTGAGGCGGTGATGGTTAGCTGTTCATCGCGGGCATCTCGCAGGACCTGATCGACACGCTGACGGAGGTGTCGAAGCACACGCACGACAGTCTGGAGCTGGTGCAGGAGAAGCTGCTGGTGGAGCTCTCCGTGGTGCTGGGCGACGACCCGCTGGAGGCGCAGCACGACCCCTCCTCCTTCACCATGCGACGTTCCAAGTGCGTCTCATCGGGAGAGTTGACGCGTAGAATCGAGAAATCGCGACGCGATCCCCGTAGCATCATCCTCGCACTCCACACGCTCCAGGTGTTCGAGCTGCAGAACGTGAACCTATTCGACTACATCACGCGGTACGTCATGCCGTACGTGGACGACCCCAACGAGACGATCCGCTGCAACGCGGTGTCGGTGGCGTGCAAGCTGCTGCTGCCGAAGGACAAGTCCACCAAGCACAACACGCTGTTCATGCAGGAGTACCACGAGGTGCAGAAGCTCATCTCCGTGGGACTGAGCGACCGCGACAGCAGTGTGCGCGCCACCTTGCTCAACTCGCTGGACGAGCGCTTCGACCCGTACCTGCTGCAGGTGGGCCATGCGTCTGACGCTAACGCGTAGTCGGAGAACGTGTCGTTCCTGCTGATGGCGCTGCACGACGAGAAGTACGAGATCCAGAAGGCAGTGCTGCAGATCATCAGTCGGCTATCGGCGTCGATCCCGGGCGTGGTGACCAACGCGGTGCGCCAGCTTATTCTGGACCTGCTGCGGTCGCTGGGGTACTCGCGCGAGAGCTCGACGATCATCGAGTCGGTGCAGCTGCTGGGGCTGGCAATCCACTCCACGTCCAGCCTAATCGAGGCGTACGTCAACCCGGTGTTCGAGCTGCTGGTGACGCAGCTGAAGACGATTCAGCAGGGTGGGGGAGGCGAGAGGTGGTGACGCGTAGAGAGTATCAAGATCGCCTTCATCGACACGCTGTCGCTGCTCGCGGAGGTGAGCACGCCTGCGCTGTTCAAGCACTGCGACGTTCTGATGCCCATCATCATCGACGCGCTGAAGCAGAACAACGAGCTGCGCGAGGCGGCGCTGGGACTGCTTCAGACGTACGTGTACTGCACGGGGTATGTGATCACGCCGTACATCCAGTACTCCTCGCTGATGGACATCCTGCTGAACCAGCACAACCGCACGGGAAGCACCACGTACAACCTGAACGACCGCGTGATGCGCTGCATCGGCGTGCTGGGCGCGATCGACCCCTTCACGTACAACAAGAACATGTAGCGAGCGACGGCGTGGAGTGAGGCGTAGAAAGCAGATCACGGAGGGCAAGGAACAGTACGCCGGATACGACGACCTGCAGCAGGACCAACGACCCATCCTGTGTCGCAACTCGGAGCGCAATCTGATCGTGGGGTCAGAGCGACACAATGAGACATAGATCACTCTCGAGGCACTAATGGGGGTGTTCGTGGACGCCTCGTACAGCGCGTACCACCAGATGGTGATCGACGCGCTGAGCATGGTGATCAGTCAGATGAATAGCACGTCTGCCCTCTCCACATCTCTTCACGTGTAGCTCCTTCTCCTACCTGACGCTCGTCGTCCCGCCGTTCATCCGCACGATGGAGAGCAAGCAGTGCGACCCGTCGCACTTCGAGCGCATCGTGTACTTTCTGATGGACCTGGTGCAGATCGTGAAGGAACACATCCGCAGCTACCTGCCCGACATCCTGAAGGCGATGGAGCCCTTCTGGACCTCCAACCAGCAGCAGATCCTCCGCTTCATCCGCACCTGCAGCGCCTGCTTCCACAGCGAGTTCAAGCTGTACCTGGTGTACGTGCTGCCGCGCATGCTGTCGATCCTGGGCGACGAGACGGTGGAGAAGAAGACGGCGACGGAGATCGTGCACTGTCTGCTGTGCATCGTGCCGTCGCTGGACAACCACCTCAACGTGGTGCTGCCGTGCCTTCTGCGCTTCATCGAGAACACGCAGAAGTGCTCGCTGTTCCAGCTGGAGGGCGTGAAGTGTCTGCGCCGCATCGTGCACGAGCTGGACGTGTCTCTGTACATCTCGCAGATCATCATGCCGCTGCTGCGCGTGCTCTCCTGCGAGGTGTGCGACGTGATCCCCGAGATCATGGATGTCATCTGCGCGATCATCTACAAGAAACAGCAGGAGTCATACATCTACCTCTCCGCGATCAACAAGGTGGTGGGCGAGAAGAGCATCATCTACCCCAAGTTCAACGAGATCTCCAACGCGCTGTATCGCGGCGGCATCCTCCCGGCGGTGGACTACGTCTTCGACAAGGACGACGACTCCGTGGTGCTTCAAGCCAGCATTCTCCAGCCGCGACCCTACCGCGGCGACACCTCCGTGCTGCAGGGGCTCTGGAAGCAGGCGATCACGCTGTCGACGAAGGAGGACTGGACGGAGTGGAACCGCCGCTTCGCGCTTCAGATGATCCGCGAGTCGCCCGACCCGTCGCTGCGCTCCTGCCACGCGCTCGCGCAGGCGATCAACCCGTTCGCCAACGAGCTGTACAACGCGGCGTTCACCTCCATGTGGAACGAGCTGAACCCCGCGAACCGCGCCGACCTCGCGAGCTGCTTCAAGCAGGCGTTCGAGTCGCCGCAGGTGCCGCCGGAGATCGTGATGCAGCTGCTGTCGCTGGGCGAGTTCATGGAGCACGACGAGGACGTGGTGCTGCAGATGAGCAAGGACTACGTGCTGCCGCTGGACATCCGCATTCTGGGCAACCTGGCGATGGGCACGAACGCCTACGCGAAGGCGCTGCACTACAAGGAGATGGAGTACGAGACGACGCCGGACACGTGCATCGAGAAGCTGATTCAGATCAACAACCAGCTGCACCTGTCGGACGCCGCTGTGGGCGTGCTGCGGTACAGCCAGAAGTACCACGGCGACGTGACGGAGGTGAAGGACGAGCTCTACGAGAAGCTGGGCCGCTGGGAGGAGGCACTGGAGGCGTACGAGCGCAAGCAGCTGAACATCCCGATCCAGACGGAGCTGACGCTGGGCCGCATTCGGTGCCTGAACGCGCTGGGCGAGAGCGAGATGGTGCTGCGCGTGATCAAGCTGTCGGAGGACAAGCTGGAGGACAGCGGGCAGGGCGAGGTGGTGGCGGCGTATGCAGCCAAGGCGGCGTACGACCTGGGCGACTGGAACGACCTGGAGCACTACGTGGGCAAGACGACGTCGACGAGCTCGGGCATCCTGTTCTACCAGGCGGCGCTGCTGATCCACCAGGGCCAGTACGACGAGGCGGAGAAGCTGATCACGGAGACGCGAAGCATGATCGGGCGTACGCTGGCGCCCATCGTGAGCGAGGGCTACTCGCGCGTGTACAACCACTTCATCCAGCTGGAGAAGCTGGAGGAGCTGGAGGAGATCTGCCGGCTGCAGCGGCTGAAGAACCAGGGCAGCGCGCAGTACCAGTCGTCCATGCGCCACCTCATCATGACCTTCGACAAGCGGCTGGACGGCGTGCAGTACGACGTGAGCGTGTGGCACGACCTGCTGTCGCTGCGCAAGCTCTTCGTGCAGGTGGGCGACAAGGACGAGAGCGGCATCCCGTACTCGCGCAAGCACTGGCTGAAGTTCATCTCGCTCTCGCGCAAGTCCAACCGCCCCGCGCTGGCGCTGCGCACGCTCAACTCGCTGGGCATCAACCTGAAGAACGCGACGGTCCTCGGCGAGAACATGAACGACGAACTGGCGGCGGCGGTGGAGGTGCGCTACGCCTACCACAAGTTCCTCTACGACCAGGGCCTGACGAAGAACGCCATTCTGCGACTGCGCCGTCTGGTGGAGGAGACGAAGGAGCCGGCGGTGGTGGTGCCCGAGCCGCGCGAGTCGGACCTGACGCTGCCGTCGCTGGTGGGCAACGCGGTGAAGGAGGAGGCGAAGGACGACAACGTGCTGATCAAGGTGCGAATGCGACTGCGCCTGGCGCACTGGGAGCTGGACGAGAACCACCGCAACCTGACGGACGAGGTGGTTCAGGACATCTCATCCATCATCCACGACTGCTCCTCCTTCAACAAGGATGACCACAAGGCGTTCCACGAGATCGCGATGCTGCACATGACGTGTGCGGAGTACTACCACTCGCACAACACGCCGCAGAACGCCGATCGCGTCACGCGCCACCTGCGCGAGGCCATCGCGAACTTCTTCGACGCGATCTCCCTGTCGAAGGACCGCAACAGCTCCATCGTGCTGCAGGACATCCTGCGCATCATCACACTGTGGTTCACCTACGGCAATCGCGAGGAGGTGATCAACGAGATCAACCGCGGCTTCAACATCATCAGTCTCGACACGTGGCTGTACGTGATTCCCCAGCTCGTGGCGCGCATCCACATCAGTGAGTCGAAGGCGAAGCGACTGCTGATCAACTTGCTGGTGCAGCTGTCGAAGGCGCACCCGCAGGCGCTCGTGTACTCGCTGACGCGAAGCACGCGGTCGTCGGCGGAGTCGCGCAAGAAGGCGGCGTTGGAGGTGTTGTCGCACCTGCGTCGCGACAACATGATTCTAGTGAAGGAGGCAGATGTGGTGAGTGGCGAGATGATTCGTGTGGCGGTGCTGTGGACGGAGCGCTGGATGCGCGGCATCGAGGACGCGAGTTGCCAGTACTACGAGATGAAGAACATCAAGAAGATGTTGAGTATCTTCGACGACCTGTACCGCATGATCGGTTGTCCGTCGGAGGTGGGCGTGGACGAGGCGTGTGAGGAATAGACGCGCAACGAGGACAACTTCCACCGCATGTACGAGCGTCAGATGGAGAACACGCGCGAGTACCTGCTGCGGTACATCGCCACCAACAACGTGAACGAGCTGGAGAGCGCGTGGAAGATCCTGTCAGATGTGGGTGCGCGCACAAGGGCTGAGATATAGATGCACAAACGCATGGTGAAGTCGGTGAAGATCGTGTCGGAGCTGGAGCTGGACTCGGTGAGCCCGAAGTTGCTCAACATCAAGAATCTCTCCATCGCGGTGCCGGGCACCTACACGCCGGAGAAGAAGAACGAGTGCGTGAGGGGCAGTGCGGTGGCGTGAGGGGTAGGTGAAGATCAAGCAGTTTTACCGCATCCTCAGCGTGCTGCAGAGCAAGCAGCGTCCGCGCAAGATCGTGATCTTCGGCAACGACAACAACAAGTACGACTTCCTCCTGAAGGGCAACGAGGACTTGAGGCAGGTGGGCGAGGCGCGGGCGCGTGAGGTGTAGGACGAGCGCGTGATGCAGTTCTTCACGATGGTGAATCGCCTGCTGGTGGCCAACCCCGACACGTGCAAGCAGGAGTTGTTCGTGCGCACGTACAGTGTGACGCCGCTGAACGACAACTGCGGCATTGTGAGCTGGGTGGACCGCCACGACACGATCCACGCGCTGATCAAGATGTACCGCATGTGCAAGCACGCGGACCCGTCGGCGGAGCTGGGACTGATCAAGAAGGTGGGTGTGCGTTGTGGGAGTGAGGTGTAGTACGCGCCGATGTACGAGGACATGACGGCGGTGAAGCGCGTGGAGGTGTTCAACACGGTGATGGACGAGACGGTGGGCGACGACCTGAAGTCGGTGCTGTGGCTGCGCAGCAAGTCGAGCGAGAAGTGGCTTCACTGCCGCATCAACTACACACGCTCGCTGGCGGTGATGAGCATGGTGGGCTACATCCTGGGTCTGGGCGACCGTCACCCCAGCAACATCATGGTGGACCGTGTGTCGGGTGAGAGATGAGGCGGCGAGTGAGAGATAGGGTCGATTTGCCACATCGATTTCGGCGACTGCTTCGAGGTGACCATGCAGCGCGAGAAGTTCCCGGAGCGCATTCCGTTCCGCCTCACGCGCATGTTGGTGAAGGCGATGGAGGTGGGCGGCGTGGAGGGCACCTTCCGCAGCACGTGCGAGAGCGTGATGAGCGTGATGCGACAGAACGAGGACTCGCTGATGGCGATTCTGGAGGCGTTCGTGCACGATCCGCTGATGAACTGGAAGCTGCTGGAAACGCAGCGCGACGAGGGGAATGGAGGACGCGAGGAGGAGTCGAACGTGTCCAACCAGACCAATGCGAAGGCGACGGCGGTGATCTCGCGCGTGCGCGACAAGCTGACGGGAAACGACTTCTACGAGGACGAGAAGATTGCGGTGGAGGAGCAGGTGAGACGATTGATTCTGCAGGCGACGTCGCGGTATAATCTGTGCCAGAGCTACGGCGGCTGGTGTCCCTTTTACTGAGTTGTACAATTAGGAGGAGCGTTTGTTGAACAAAGAGGGTAGTGATGATTGATGTTCGAGAAGAACTCGGCTCGAGTCCGAGGATCTCGGTGGAACGTTCCCAGGACGGTGCTCGTCACTGTGCGCGAACCCACTTTCTGAACCCCGCGCATACACATGCACATATGTCTACTCCTCACTCCAGAAGCGAGCGCCTACTCAGCCTCCACAACCACGCCCACTCCCTCGCAGTCCACTGCCTTCATGATGTTCTCCGCGATCTCGCGCGTGATTCGCTCCTGGAGCTGTAACCGGCGGCAGGAGATCTCCGCGATGCGAGCCAGCTTGCTCAGACCAAGCACCTTGCCTGTAGGAATGTATCCGATGTGAACCTTTCCGTAGAAAGGAAGCAAGTGGTGCTCGCACATGGAAAATATGGGAATATCTTTAACGATGATCATGTCATCGAACGCATCTTCAAACACGGCATTGTTTATCACTTCCTACGAGTGAGCGAGGAAAGAATCGAACACCTCAAGACTCTGCTTGTAGCCCTGACAACAGAACAGCATGGCCTGGGCGGCACGCATCGGCGTTTTGACCAAACCCTCTCTGTCGGGGTCCTCTCCAACGCACTACTCGCTAACGCCGCAGAAACAGAACTCACCTTCAGAATCGTCCGAAAAGCGTCCGCCATCATCGCCAGCTTCTCCTCGTTGCTCGCGTAGTCAACTCCGCCCGTGGGAGTGAGCGTTTCTAGCGGTCACAGCGAGACATGCGCCCAATACCGATGGTATTCATCTCATCATCCGTGCACTCCGCTATGGACTGTGCAGACGCGTCCTTCGGATCCATGGTTGCCCGGTTCTAAAAGGTAGAACCACTAAAACACAAATAGGATATAATTGGGCCATGACCCAGTTACAGTTCATTCGGTTTTACTCCGGATAGCCTTGCGCATCCCCCCATCCATTCTGCGTTTTGGATTGTAATGGCTTCGGGCACTCCATGTGCACATTCCGTTTCCTCCATCCTCGACGGACTCGCATTCTCTTCGGAAAGGGGGTGTATGGGACAGCGGAACTGCAGGCAATCGAATGATACACTTGCTCCCAATCACGTGAGAAATGAATCGGAGAGCCAGCGTTGTCCCAAACCATTGTGCGATTTGCACGAAGTCGCCACCTCGAAGTACAATGCAATCGCCGAATAGTTTTCAAAGCGCTTTCATCTTTTTCTTTACCCATTTCCTTGCTCTCGAGGTGACACACGATGGTGTTCAACAAACCAACGTAAGTGGTTGTGAAATTAGCGGATTTCGCTCACCTCCCCCTAGTGAAGACGACGTCCGCAAGATGCTGGTTGCCAGAATCCACTACGGCACGAAGAACCTGAACT
>ERZ1106923.432-NODE-432-length-15532-cov-19.554888_pt1 | contig 15532 bp, 29 predicted proteins | sample MGYA00403657_ERZ1106923 | MGnify/ENA primary metagenome ERZ1106923 (study PRJEB35170, sample SAMEA104062425) | human gut metagenome | biome: human gut; feature: human-associated habitat; material: faeces | place: Denmark | collected 2012-06-19 ...
ATCACCTTCAAATTCTGGTAACGAATGTCGATGTGGAAGAGTTGCTTGCCCATTCTTACAGAGTAGAATTGCCTATGCTCATACACGCAAAGCTAGCCCCTACCTCGGTAAGAAACTCTTGTGCATACCAACAATTAGTGGTCTCTTTTCGTGAAAAATGACAGAAAACACAATGCGTCAAAACGGGGATTCTGCGAATTCCGCCTATCACGTGAATCCGGATTCCCGCTAACAACTGGCATTACTTGCTGGTGTTGCATTGGCTTTCCACGAGGAGACGTATTGCTGTTCATGGACTAAGTGCTGACCTGATGGAGTCCACACTCGAAAACAGTGAATTCACAGATGTATGAGGAAAACCGACACAAGACACACACTATGGGAGTTTGAAATTGGGCGTTTTCATCCACTACAATACGTGCTTGTTGAAACAAATGTGGACTATTCCAAAGCCCAATCCCATAGGCATAAACAGAAAGAGATGAAGCCTCCACAGACAGGAGCATCACCTTCACGAAGAAACAGAAGCACTAATGGAAGAAGCTCTCCGGATCAATCGTCCTAACTTCGGAACTCGGATTTGTCCTCCCCTCACTAACCCTAGACTGAAGGAAGTTCTCGTGCATGCTGTCCATCCGCATCAGCGAGAAGGAGCCACCCCCCAAGTCGGGCATTGCCCCCGCGGCGTTCTGCACTCCGCCCATCTGCGACCCTCGGGGCGAGATCGAAATCCCTCCATCGAAAGCGGCGAACGGGTTCGGACTCAGACTCGGCAGTGACTGCAGGACCGACTGCGGCGGCGCTCTACCGGGCGCCTGCATGGTGGGAATGGTTCCCGCCAACCCAGACTCGCTTGCCACGGGGAACGGCGCTCGCACCTGCACGCTCTTCTTTCGTGCGTTCACAGGCACTTGTGCGAAGGCTCGCTGTCCGTTCTGCGGGAACCCGTACTGCAGCGACTGTGTATGCAGCCCCACTCCACCCACAGCGCCGAATCCGGGCGTGCTGAGAGACTGTCCATTCATGCGAACGCTCCCCACGCGGGGTTGAGATGGCACGCGTGACTTGTTCCTCGCCGTCGTGGTGGGTGTTTGCATGAAGGGAGACGACGCGGGCGAGGCGATGAGGGGCCGCTGGGCGCTGGGTAGCGGCTGTTGCATGAAGGGGATTGAGGGCTGGCCGAAGAGAGGCGATATCTGGTTGAAGGAGACAGGGAGATTGACCGAAGACCGCGACGGCGTGTACGACGTTTGATGACCCGACTGCCGCTTGCTCTGAACGCTCGCGTTTGGTGCCATCAGGCCTTGGTTGAGTCCTTGGTTCAATCCTTGGTTCAATCCTTGACTGAGTCCTTGATTTAACGACTGATTCAACCCCTGATTCAACCCCTGATTCAACGACTGACCCCCCACCTGGTAGTACTGCTGCTGTGGAATGGACACTCGACGCGACATCGCCACCTGACTCAGGTCACGCAAAGCATCGTTCTGCACAGACGTACCGTCGATCAGCGGAGCGGACGCGCCTCCCGACAACACCGACGCCACGCTGGAGTTGTCGTCGCCCGTCTTTGAAGCACGACGGCGCGACACCTTCCTTGACTTCTTCTCTTCGCCACCTGTCTCGCGTTTCCTTCTCTTCTGCGAGGCTTTGCCTCCTTGTGACCGCGTTTCGACGCCTCCGTCTTTGATCCCTCGCTGCGCCGGGGCCGATCTGCCCACAAAGGGGGATCCCACATCTTTGACCACACGCTGAGGATAACCCTCGCTGTCGAAGAGCAGAGGGAATTGGTAGCAGTCGCATCGCGTCATGAGACCGTTTGGGTAGAAGGTAGCGGTGTTGTCATCGATCTATGATGAACAAGAACCACTGCGCATACAATAATCATACTCTTCAGCAGGTGCGTCTCGAACGAGGTGGGCAGGTGCAGCGCGCGGTCGTTGGAGCGGTCGTTGCAGAGCGGGGGCGACGAGGAGTAGAAGGACAGTGACTGCAACGCGGAGTACACGAAGTGGTCGAGATCGAAGTAGCTGGCGAAGGAGAGCGTGGTGCGAAGAGTCGAGGTGCCCAGGGAACGAGTGTCCAGTGTGGATGGAGGACTGTTCGACGTGACGAGGTAGTGAAGGAGGTACTCTGGGGACTCCTAGAAAGTGACATGCACTGTGAGTGACGACTCCCTGCTTTCTGGAACGCGCGTCCTTCACCTCGATCATCATCACGAGATACAGCGACGCGTCCCTCCACCACTCGCCCTCCTCGTACAGCGTGCGCTGCAGCTGGTACAGCTCGGACGACGGCGTGGAGGCCAGGCGAGGCGCCTCGCGAGGAGAGAGAAGAGAAAGACGCGTTCGCACGTCCTCGTGGGCAAGCGGCACGACGATCTGCTTCCCGCTCAGTGCCATCCGCGTGCTGAACTAGCTGTGATGCCGCGCACAAGCGATTACGTAAATGTCCGAGGGTTTGGTTGGGTTGCCCACAGGAGCGAGGCTGATGTGTTTGGTTCGCAGCACTTGGAGGTACTGCGATGCGGAGTTGAAGAAGAGATTCATATAGTAAGCGATGAAGCTGCGACGATACGCCTCCTCGCTCAGATTGCTGCCTCTGCTGCAAGAGCGAGGCGGACACGAGGACGATGACAGCTGCGACGCAAGTAACGCTGAGCCTTGTCGCACGCACTCCAACGAGGAGTACCACTTGGGCGTGTGTGGTGGCACCTTCGCATGGTTCTGCAACGACTCGTAGAAGAGAGGATGAAGCGCACACAGCTCCTCGCCTATCGCCACGTCGCGGTACCACTTCGACGCCGACAAGAAGCCCTCCACGTTGTCCAACCCTCTCTTGAAGTACTCCACCAGCTGGATGCAATGATCATCCCCCTCCTGCGGCACCACCTGTCGAATGGAATGAAAGAACTGGTTGCGGTCGCTACACGTGACTTCGCCACAACATCACCACAGCAACGGGCAGTGGTTGGCGTGAAGCAGGGAGTCGTCCGTCTCGGCCCAAAGCTCCACTCCCTCGCCGAACTGTCCACTTTCGGAAGGACGCGCGCTCTCGCCATCTCCGATCACAGCCAGCTCGGTCGCCAGCACCGCCGCCGCCTCCAGCGAGCGTCCGTCGATGATCATCATTTTGAGAGAGGGCAGGTCGCTGCGGAACGCGTCGTCCACTCGCTACACGTGAGAGAGGCACTGAGATTGCACCTGAAGCAATTCCCGCGGGAAGAATCCATCTTGAAAATAGGAAAAGAGTGTGTTGGACTCCGTTGAGTTGCGCTTCCACGACAGCTGAGAGAGCGAAGTGCCATGACGCCACATCTCGTAGCGGTCTCGCGAGATTAACAGGAATGCGCTGTGCGTGAGGAAGAGGAGGATTTGGGCGTGTTGGTATTCATCTCCGACTACAGTTCAGAAGACACATTTGAAATCTACTCTCCTGGTCGTGCAGTTGGCGAGGCTTGTAAGAGTTGATCTATGCCTCAAATCCGCCATATCAGTTGTACGTCGATCATTTGCAGCAGAGAGAAGGTGTTTTCGTCTTCGTCCGGAAAAGGAATCATGATCTCATCAGGTACCGTGACTGGCGATTCACTTCCCGATTCGCAGACCAGGGTGGAAACGAATCGTGACGCTTGAGAGACGAAGTTGCAAAAGCCATGATGATGCTCAGGAGACAATTCATCCTCAACACTCGCAATTGCCCTTCGGTCCGAGATCACTGCGAAATTCACTTTCGATGAGGGTATAGACTCCGGAAGAAGAGGAGTGTCTTCCCTGGACTCCATCACGTTGGGATGACTGTTCGGTTTGAAACTGGTGTCGAAGGCCATGGAACTTGACTGTGCCTTTCGAGACACGCCACAAAAACGACTAAAGGACTGGCTATAAGCATTGGTAGCACTTGTCGCTGGGGGGAGCTCCCGCTTGTATGAGATGCTCGTTGAACGCGCCGTCGATGTTGCCGCACTCCCTGGAATCGTGGAATAACTACTGAAGGAAGATGGAGGACTCAGGGATCCATTTGGGACGATATTTGAAACGGGTGGATTCAGATAGCTCGTTGATTGAATCGACACCGAGTTCGTTGGTGAATACGAAGCGACTAGTGAATTGGAGGGCGATGCGTTGCTCATGTACTAAGTGTGAATAAGCGCAGGGATGCGTACACTTTCGTGCAGACTCAAAGGACCATCGTTTCCTCCATTCCTTCCGACATTGTTGATGTCCATTCTATCCACAGAAAAGGAGTTAAAACTCTGCGGATTCCGTGTATCCGTATCCATCGCTGGTAGATAACTCCCTTTCGGATTGGATACAGAAGACGAAGAGAAGCCGAAAGGAAGTAGGGAGCCCGAAGGGCTGATTCCATTCTCTCCACTTATGTCATAATCATGGAAATCGGCAGGAAAGCCAGAAGAAAGAAAGTTGTCGTCTGGACTTAAGCCGTTGCCACCACTAGTCATCAGAAGCACAATAGGAATCGATACAAGCCATTGTTATCGAACAAGGACATAACTCGCAACAGAGAGTGTTAGATAGGGTAACGGATGTCGAAAGAAAGCAGATCCGGTTACACCTGAAATGGAATATGCAGTATTTGGCTTTAAACGAATTGTCATCCGAAATAGGGCTGAAAACGGGAAATCAGTTATGAGAGATGGATTCATCGTGATGATAGAAGCATCGCACTGCGCTTTGCGCGTACTGGGAAGGGGTTGCCTTCCGCAAGATCACAGAGCGGGATTATCTGACTTGTGTAACAGAGAACACACGAAATCAATGTGGATTGTAAGGAAGCAAACACACCATCAGATTACAAATCCACAACGGGTATTTCCTCCATTTCCCTTCGGAGACAGATGCGCTCCGCTACACATAAGACTGATTGCTCTCGCGTACAAAGCATCGTAAGGTACACCAGACTACAGCTGCTCACCAACCACCAAGAAAAAGAAGTCGGGAAGGACTACGAGTCAAGGGATGACAGAAAGGGAACGTGAGTAATCGTCGTGACAGCGAGGTGAAGGATGAAGATGGTTGTACAGTAATCCCAGCACTTCTTGGAACGCTCCACGACAACAGCCACGATCACGGACCTACTCCCTAACGCAATGCAAAGACACGAACATGGCCGTGCACACCAACAGCAACTCTCCTCCCACGATATACAGCAGTGATGAGTAGTCCAATAGGGCCTGCATTATCACTTCCAGCGAAAAGGGAATACTTGGGGGTTGAACAGCACATCCATTATGGGGATATGGTTTACCCTAAACGCGGCTCCAATGAGGCAGTGGAGAAGAACCCATATGAAATAGAACCAGCACTACGCCTAAGGAGCGAATCCACTCACAGACCTGAATCGCAGCGATTTGAGTGACGATATAGAGTGGATCCCACCTATCTTTTCCGTAGAGTGGCATGCTGTGCTGTACAGACGGCAATGAAGGAAAAGAGTGAGCCACAAACACGGGATAAACGACAGTTACTTTTCCTCCTCGCTCGACCCTTCGACCATCATATCGTCTCCCTGCACCTCCTCGTCCAGATTCAAATCCTCCAACATCTCCGTGAGCGGAATAATGGGAGCGTCCTTCTCCACCTCCTCGTTGATCACCACTTCCTTCGCTCCCGTCTCCTTGTAAATGTTCACCTGCTTGCGCATCTCCTCGTCCTCCTCCAAGTCGCGCTTGAACTGCTCGTACTCCTCGTCCTCTTTCGTCTTGTTCACCTTGCGGTTCGACTCGCTCTCCTCCATGTCCAACTTGCGCAGCTTCCAATTGCGATGCTGATTGAACCTTCTGAAATTGGGGTAGCACTTTCGCACCAGCACGCAGTCAGGAAGCGGACGACCCTACTCCATCACACCCACACCTCACACCTACCTTCATCGGCTTCAGATCGTCATCGTTGAACACCGCAGTCGACAGGTCATACCCCATCACCGTGTCGCCCTCCTTCAGCAGCGCGCCCAGATGCGTGTTCGTCACCACGATCGCGTTGTCGTCGCCCATGCGGTCCGTGCGGCACACCGTCACCTCCTCCAGCTGGAAGCGTCGCTTGTCCGCCGCCTCGCCCGTCTGGCGCTGCGGGTTGTAGGACACCTCCAGCACCGTGTACTCCACTAGCTGCTTGGAGGTCATGATCGAACGGAACGGCGCGTTGTTGAACTTCTCCACGTTGATCTCCGCGCGCTGCAGCGTGAACGGGTTGATGAAGCACAGCAGGTTCGACACCTTGTAGCACAGGCACAGCGGGTCCATGCCCTACGAATAAGCCCCGATTTCTGGAATGACGGTGATCGAGCAGAGTTTGGTCGGGAAGACGACCAGATCGTCCTTGCAGATGGGCAGGATGTCCACCACGTAGGAGTATTTGTATTTCACGATGTTGGAGGAGAAGTCCTGGCTGAGCAGCTGGCGCGCTGTGCCCACGCTAGAGATGATCCCGCCATGATGCGGTCACTTGATCGGAACGACGTTCTTCAGCCACAGGATGAAGGTGCGCGCGTCGCTGCGCTCGGGGAAATTGAAATCCAAACCGTCGGGCTGCGACTCGATCTCGGCAGCCTTGCGATGCATGCCCGACTTGATGATCTGCTGCTCCAAGAAGAAGAACGTACGCTTGTGGTCCACCTAGCCATAATTCGGTTGCACCACGCCTGCCTTCTGGCGGAGCTGCACGACGGCCTTGCTCGCGTGCTGGATCGACTCCATAATGCAGTCTTCGCACGTCTTCGCCTCGATGACGAAAGCCACAATGAAGGACTGCTGGAGCACCACGTTGAACACCTCCTTCTGCACGGTGATGTTGAGTTTAATGCGGCGCGAGTGAGGCTCCGTCCAAACGAACTCGGCATCCACCAACTTCACGTTCTTCAGCCCTAAGCGTGAGCGCGAGAAGGGGCCGAATACCCTTAATCTTCTTCAAGCACAGAGCAAGGAGTTCCTTGGACTCGGGAGGAGCAACTGTCCATGGAGGACGCAGATAACTACAGGTGAGGCAGCATACGTAAACCACACCGCTCGCATCCTCTGCACTGGAAAAGCACGATTTGTCTTTGAATGCCTTCGGTGATATCAACCTTGGATCGGATGCAGTTGATGCACATATTAGCCTTGTTGGGCTTAATGGGCGTCGAACACACGCAGCACAAAGTACAGGGTGAAGGAACCCACTCGCAATTCAGCCATCGGGTAGAAAGGATATATGTCTTGCACTCCGTCCTGCCCGTTCGAGTTATCCATGGTTCGATAAGGCGAAAGTGGCGAGAATAGAAATGGCCGAAATCCCCCTCGGATTCGGAATGGGGCAGTTGGGCTTTTTTTCGGCTCTTTTGGAAAAGCGTCAATAGCGGTGTTTCACCGAATTCGGTTTGAGTTTCCGCCTTGTTTCCGATGGGTGATGGCGTAGATTCTCCTCGTTGTTGTTGGAACGGGTTCGCTGATTCCTTGCACAAATGGACTTCAACAGTTATTTGACTCCGAGCGGAAATGCAGGTACTTCATTTGGGGTGTCGGTGGTTACGTGTAGTTCCTCCATCGGTTAATTCCGGCTCTTCTTTTCACTCATAGAATGCACCGTTTCCTCCGACACAGCAGAGTGCGCCAAATCCCGGCAGTCAGCCATCCGTTCCCGGGAATGTTGCTCAGTAGGACTTGGTCTCGGTTATTCATCATTCAGAACGCCGATGCAGACCAATCCGATGGCTTCGGCCGGTGGCTATTACTACCCGTATTACTACCCTCCAACCGTCCAAATCACTCCCCAGGGAGCCAACTACCAGTACACGCCCTACTACTATCCCGGCCAGCCCGGAATGGATCCTCAAGCCTTGATGAGCCAGTTCGCCCAGTTCATGAGCATGATGTCTTCCGGAATGATGCCCCAACCGCAGCCGCAGCCAGTATGGAAGGCGAATCGATTGTGATCCTAGGTGATTGAGGGTCAGAAGTTCCCTCCTCCGGACAGCTACGTGTGTAACCGTTGCAAGCAGAAGGGTCATTGGATTCAGTTCTGCCCGTTCGCGAAGAAGTGCGCGCTCCATCGTCGTCTGATCTGTAGGAAGGCTTCCCACTCAAGCCCGTACACCGTGGCAACGGCCAAGATCGAGTGCACGACCTGCAAGAAGTGGTTCATTTCGGAGGAGAAGAAGGAGGAGCACATGCGCAAGCATGAACAGTGCCCCTATCCCGGTACTCCAGAAGCGCTTCTTTCATCAGTAGGCTGTTCCTTCAACGCGATCGAGAAGGTGCTGAAGGACCACATCGCGTCGGTGCACCAGAAGGGCGAGGTGAAGGTGCCGCAGTCTCTGCTCGAACTCATCCCCGAAAAGTGGAATTCCAGAAATCGCGGTCATTTGTAGATACCGCTACGCAGCGAAGATCGGGAACAATCCCGAGGAAATCAAGAAGTGACGGAGTTGGCGGGAAGTGAGGCATAGATGGCGGGAAGAGCGAAAGCGTCACTACCCGACGGACAAGCGTGTATCGGAGAAGGAGGAGGCGAAGAAGGCGCTGCAGGAGGCGGGCGCTCTGGAGCCGGAGGAGAAGCGCCTCAAGCTGTCGGAGCCAGAGGAGAAGACGATGGTGAAGTTGCAAGTGGGTGAGAGCGTGAGTGGTGACGGAAAGGGGAAGCGGGTGGCGTTGTGTCAGAACTACCTGCGCGGGTGTTGCAAGTTCGGTGCCAAGTGCAAGCTGCTCCACGACCCGTGTCGAAAGAACAAGAGTCTGTGCAAGGCGTTCATACGCGGGTACTGTGCGCGGGTAAGGCATGAGTGGAGGCGTAAGGCGAAGGGGATGAATTGCAAGAAGATCCACAGTCCCAGCGACCGTCTGGTGTGGCTGAAGCAGAGCATGGTGGAGGTGAGTGTGAGGAGGAGATGTGAGGGGTAGCCGGACACGCCGTCGTTGCTGACGCAGCTGCTGAGTGATGACGTGTTCAAGGAGAATAGCTGCATTCTCCAGTGTCTTCAGTACATCGTGAATGAGGAGATGATTCCCGTTCCCGACGATTTGAAGGCGAAGAGTGGGTCCTCTGCTAAGGAGGAGAGTGGTTCTGAGTCGGAGTCGAGTAGTTCAGAGTCGAGTGAGTCGGAGTCGAGTGAATCAGATTCGAGTAGTTCTGATTCAAGTGCAAGCGATTCGGACTCTGATTCGAGTCATTCGGATGCAAACGCGAGCGAATCTGATTCGAATTCCAGTGATGAAAACGACTCTCCAAACAACGAAAACGAGTCTCCAGAGAATGAGAATGACGCACTAAACAACGAAACCAACTCGCAGCCAACTCATCTCGCTACACCAGCTAGTCACCCAACTCCTTCCTCGGTGAATGACTTGCCCTCATCTCCCAAAACGGAGGAAGGAAAAGGGGCTTCTGAATGACATCTCTTTCTTTCAAACACCCGTTCACATTACACTAATCCCATCTCTACGTCCATTCCAAATCATTCAAGAGCACGAAAAGCAACCCAGCAAACGAAATGGAGCAAGTGAACCCCTTGATTCAAGTGGATAGAAACGACCTGCCTCGTAATAGGACCCGCTATTGTACCCCTACGCGTTTGTTCATTCTGGAGGAATCGCTTTCTCGCAATACAAAGTCTATTAACCGTAAGTATTTGGTCGATTTTCGTATCTGCCGTTGTCTAGTAATCTGGAAAAGAATAGGGAGTCTAACGTGCGTGTGTAGATGGTTTCTGATTCCAGAGTTACTTACCGTCGCAGACACTCTTACAACACCGCTTCCAACTCCGTCAGCGTTGTGAAGACTCCCGGTTCCCTTTCTCTCCAAGCTGTGACGTTTAGGTGCCAGACTCACTGTCCACTACAACAAGAAGACCGTGAGCGCTGTGAAGTGCGGATGCTGCAAGAAGGCTCTTGCTGGAGTGAGTTTTGCGTGTTTCTGTCCAATCCCTAGATTCCTCGTGCTCGCATCAGTGCTCTGCACAAGCTCTCTCACTGCCAGCGCACTGTGACTCGTGCCTACGGTGGTAATCTCTGCCACAAGTGCCTGCACGATCGGTAGTAGTTCCTTCAGCTCTGTCACGCATAGCATTCTCCGTGCTTTCCTGATCGAGGAGCAGAAGATTGTGAAGAAGGTGGCTCAGCAGAAGGCTCAGCAAAAGAAGGAGGAGAAGTCCTCCAAGAAGTCCGCTAAGAAGACTGCCAAGAAGACCGGAAAGAAGTAAATCCGTCTGTACCTTGGGTAATATTCTTTGTCGATCTATTGCTTGTTTGTACCACATGAGCCGTACGGTGGTTCGTTGATCATCAAGCAAGTCGTCGTCGCTCAGGAGGAAGGAAAAACGCGGATGTCGCAGCAGGATTACATCTCAAATCAGCCCGTGGTGATTGACAACGGAACGGGGGTCATGAAGGCGGGGTTGGCGGGCGTGGAGCGTCCTAGTTGCGAGTTTCGCTCCTACGTCGGTTCGCAGAAATACGACAGAGTGATGAACAACGGATTCGCGCCCGATGATGATTTGTAACGCGTCTGGGACGAGGATGATACGTGTAGGTGGGTAGGAAAGGATCTGGAAACGCGGAGGGGTTTGTGCCACTTGGAATATCCAATGAACCACGGAATTGTCGAAAACTGGGATCTCATGGAGATCGTGTGGAAGTACATTTATTCAAAGTCACAGCTGGGTCTCGACAGTCGAGAGCACCCCGTATCCCGCAGCAGAATCGTTTGATCTGTAGGTCTTCCTGTCACAAGCGGCAATCACACCAAACAAGCAGAGCGAGCGCATGGCGGAGTTCTTCTTCGAGTCGATGGACGTTCCCGCGCTGTTCATCGCCCCGCAGCCTCTCCTCAGCATGTACGCCTCTGGCAGAGGAACGGGAGTGGTGGTGGACGTCGGAGAGGGAGTGACAACGCTGTTCCCCATATATGACGGCTTCTCCATCACCCCCCACATTCAGCGCGTTGATTTGGGAGGGAAGGAAATGACACAGTACCTGCAGCTCCTCCTTCGCAAATCGGGATATATCTTTTCAACGTCGAGCGAAATGGAGGTTGTGCGAGAGATCAAGGAGGCCTGCTGCGAGTGCTCCACGGCTGACACCGCCCCGTCGCTAAAGAGCACCACCGTGGACTATGTGCTTCCCGACGGTAACGCGATTCACGTTTGGCACTGTCGTTGACGATTACGGGTAGATTGGAAACGAGCGGTGGCAGTGCGCCGAGATGCTGTTCAAGCCGCAGTGCATTGGAAGCGAGTCTGCGGGCATCACGGGAGAACTCCTCACGAGCGTGATGAAGTGCGATCTGGAATTGCGCAAGGAGCTGTTCAACAACATCCTGCTATCGGGTGGCGTGACGCTCACACGGAGTATGACATCATGCAATGTGACTCAAAACTAGATTTCGGAAAGCGGCTAATCGAGGATCTGAAGACGATCGCGCCGACGAACACACGGCTGCGCGTGTACGCTCCTCCCGAGCGTGCGCGATCGGCCTGGATCGGCGGGTGTGTGCTGACGTCGCTCAGTCCCTTCGGGAACATGTGGATCACGAAGGAGGAGTGGGAGACGGAGGGAAGTGTGATTGTACATAAGAAGTCTTTGATGTCGAGTGTTTCCTCCAAACAGAAGCTAAAGGACTCAGAGCACCTTGGAGTATTCGGGGAGGTCTTCTGCGCGCCACTCGCCCTCCAACGCCGCCTTCACTCGCAAGCAGTCCGGCACCACGTCGAGAACAGACACCCTCACCGTCTCTCCCTTCTGGAGGATCGTCGACGACGCCACGTTGAAGCGGAGCCCGAGGTCGTTCGCCACCACGCCGCACACGACCGTGTTCATTCTACTCTTCATCGCTCTCTCCTCGCCTACCCCTTCAACGCGACCTCCAGCACCGTCGCGGCGATCGTCAGCGCGCCCTTCTCCTTCAGCACGTCGCGCATCCGCTGAAGAATGATGTAACGGTTCCAGCTGTCCTCGAACTTCGTGCTCATCTTCTCCAGCTGGAAGCACTTCGACCCCACGCGGAACACCGTGTCCTCCGAGTACGGCAGCGGTTCATCTACGCCTCAATCTCGCTCTCTACCGCCACGATGCACGAACGCCTTCAGCTGTCGATGCACCAGACAGTCGTTGTAGCGCCGCAGCGGCGACGTCACTTGCACGTACGACTCGATGCCCAGTCCGGAGTGCGGACCCGCCTCCCGCGCCACCTTCGCCGGCAGACAGCGCACGAGCTGCTCCCAGTTGTGGACGAGGAGCGGGTACTGAACGGGCGAAGCGAGCAGTGGGGTGAAGGGCTCACAAGAGGGCGGAAAAGGATATGTCGTTGTTGCATCTGGTCCGATGGAAGGAGCATGTTGTATGGGTGCACGCGGTACGGCAGAGGGAGTTTCTACACGTCACATTTCCCTCCTTCTCCCACGTTCTCCTTGCCAATCAGTCCAATCACCTCGCCCGCCGCCACCATCATCTCCATGACCAAATTCTCCGCTTTTCCTGCCATGTCCTCGTTCTGGATGCAGCCCTCCACCTGACCCTCCTTCACGTGGAACCGTGCTTCGGGGAAGGAGAAGTCGATGCACCCGCGCTGCTCGCGGTACAGGCGGCGCCGACGCGCCAATCCGTACAGCGTGGTCAGCGTCTCTCGAATGCCCAGCGCCGTCACGTCCGGGCTGGCGACGCGTTGGAAGATGGCGTCGGTGGCCGCAGGGAGTGTGGAGTTCGAGGAGGCGAAGCCCAACACGCTCGCGTTCGAGGCGATCTCGCGGCGCTTCGCCCAGCGCTGCTGGTTCTGGAGGGGTTGTGTCAGCGGCTGCAGTGTCGTGTATGGCGAGGAGATGGTTCGATGGACGGTGGATGTGAAGAGGCGTTTCGTTGATGGTGTGGCGTCACTCTCCTTGAGAGAAGAACTCACTCCACCCTCCTTTAGAACAGAACCCACACCACTCTCACTGAGAGAAGAACTCACACCACTCTCATTCAGAATGGCCTCCACCTCCTCATAAGTGAGTCGGATCGGGTTTTGAAGCACGGTGGGGTGAATGGTGGAGTCGAGAATGCTCCCATCTGCGCCGAACTCGATCACCACCGTCAGCGCGCGAGGCTTGGGCGTGTCGGAGGCGACGGAGGCGAGAGACGCGGGGTGATATCGATTCTCTTCAAGTGAGCGAACGCTTCAGCACCCACCCGGATTCGTGTCGAGGAACTGCGTCGTGCTCAGCGAGCAGGCAGTAGCCAGCTCCCACGGGTACAGTGGGTACACGCGGTTGGGGTAGTAGTACGTCACAGATCTACACGTCACCTCGCCCACCGACACACACCGCAGCGAGGCGTTGAAGTCAAGGTCAGAGCCCAACGGAATGAACGAGGTGGGGTCGGCAATGTGCACTGCCACCTTGTTGGGCGCCAGCACGCTGATGCTGTCGTCCACCTCGGAGGTCTACGTCTCAACACCTGCCAACGCACTACGGTGATGCTGTCGATCGCGATCGCCACCTGGCTGAAATCGGTCCGAATTGCGGCATCGTCGTCCACGAGGTCCCAGGGCAGCTCCTCGCTGGGACTGTTGGATTGGACGAAGAAGGAGTCGAGAATGCGTTTGGCCTGTTTCTGGCAGGCGGGGGTGAAGCCCGTGTAGCCGCACTTGCTGTCGAGAAGGAACTGCGGCGGCGTGAACTTGTCCAGGATGCGAAGGGACCGGAGAATGTCGGCTGTCTACACGTGACAACCAAATTGTTGGGGGACGTGGTGGTGGACGGTGGAGAGCACCTCGGGCGGGTATGGGCGACTCTGGGAGGAGGCGAAGAGCGGGAGAAGAATATGGTCGCGGAGGAGAGCGTAGTTGGTGAAGTTGGCTTCGGTGGGGGCGAAGATGGTGGAGAGCGTGATGATGGAGTTCATTACGGAGCGATGCGTGGAAACAAACTGCGCGATCGCCTCCTCGTTCGACGTGTCGAGGGAACGATAATCGGACACGAAACGGTCGCATCTACGCGTGAGTGCGGGACGAAGCGGAGAACGCAGCGGCATCAAACCCCGTCTTGTTTTGAAAAATGGCGTTGATTTCGGCACCGCGAGCGTAGTTCGCTTTGAGGAGAGGCAAGTACTGTCTTGGATGACACTTGTACTCGCTGAAGGAGCTCCAATCCGTGACGAGTCGCTCGACAACGTGACTGCTGTTGCGGAGGAACTACACTTGAGCGAAACGAGAAGTAACGCACACGATCAGCCACACCGATCAAGACGATATCACTGTACTTTGACCTCCACTTTGGCGGAAGATAGGGGAGAACCTGCTCCACGTTGAAGCGATCGTAGTTGCAGAACTTGGAGTACACCTTGTCAATGGGAAAGCGGCCACTTCGGTACAGCGTCTCAATCCCGTTACAGATTTCCTCCACGTCCTGCGAGGAGTACGAGGCAATGACGGGCGATGGGAGCGCAAGCAGGCAGTTTAGGCATCCCATTCCGACCTACATCTCAGCACGACATCGAAAAGAGACATCGCGAATACAGTCATGTTCGTTGCGAATCTGCAGCTTCTGAATCCCGTCGATCATTTTCGTTCCCTCGTACACGCCAACATGGTACTCTCGTTGCGCGGTATAACTCACGATGGAGCCAAATGGAGGAAGCTTCATCCCATCGCGGTCCACCTCCTCGAATTCGTCCCCGTCACCCCAGATATCGATGAAGGCAAGCTTATTTTCCAGTATGGAGAAAGGGCGCGACCCCTTCCGTATTCCCCAGTTCAACCCACTTCGAGCAAAGCGATGGAGCATCTCCGGCACCGAAGCGGATTGTTTGGAACAAACAGCACTGTACTGAAAAGTACATGAGGTTACTTCTCGTTGCGGATGCGACGAGCCAGCTGCATATCTCTGGGCATGATGGTCACACGCTTGGCGTGGATGGCGCACAGGTTGGTGTCCTCGAACAGAGACACCAGGTACGCCTCAGCAGCCTCCTGAAGAGCCATGACGGCGGAGCTCTGGAAACGGAGATCGTTCTTGAAGTCCTGCGCCACCTCACGCACCAGTCTCTGGAAGGGGAGCTTGCGGATCAGCAGCTCCGTGCTCTTCTGATACTTGCGGATCTCACGAAGAGCCACGGTACCGGGGCGATAACGATGGGGCTTCTTCACGGAGGCGGAAGTGGGCGCGGTCTTGCGGGCAGCCTTGGACGCCACCTGCTTGCGAGGAACCTTTCCTCCAGTACTCTTACGAGCGGTCTGCTTAGTACGAGCCATGTTGAAACGATAAGATGAAGGAGGCGCGAACAAGACCCTGTTTGCATAACGCAGTGTTTCTGAATGTTATACACATCCCATCGAAAGGGATGAAGAGACATAGAAATGACCTCATTGATTTCAAATCGGAATTCCGCAGTGTATTCCTACGCACTGAGTCGTTTCACTCTCTGTCTCTACCGCTATGACGAACAAACGAAACGACCTTCTCTCGGATTGGCTGGTTCGGTTTGGGTTTTGGCGGGTTTCATGGGAGCGTGGGAACTCATAAAAACTCTAATTCAATTCAATCATGTCTGGTCGTGGCAAGGGTGGTA
>ERZ1106923.434-NODE-434-length-15480-cov-17.223209_pt1 | contig 15480 bp, 34 predicted proteins | sample MGYA00403657_ERZ1106923 | MGnify/ENA primary metagenome ERZ1106923 (study PRJEB35170, sample SAMEA104062425) | human gut metagenome | biome: human gut; feature: human-associated habitat; material: faeces | place: Denmark | collected 2012-06-19 ...
ACAGGTTCGTCGTGTTGATCCCGTCCAGGTTCGTCTTCGACAGCGTGTTGCTGCGCGCCGCGTCGATCGTCGCGAAGTACGACTTGCTGTGGAGTATCACGTCGTTGAGATAGGACTGATGGACGTTCTCTTCATGATAGGCTTGGAGCGCGTCTCGGAGGAGAGGATCATACACGGACAGAATCTTGGCGGCGGCGAGACCCGCATTCTCAGGGTCTTGGACGAGCATGGGACAGATACCACTTGGCATACGAAGGGAGGATAAAACGTCGATCCCATTGAATGTAGTACTGTAGGGAGGGCAGATGATCACGGGAGTGAGCACGCTGGCATCAACAATGCCGCTGAGGGCGTTCGAACGGCCTGTTACCGTGATGTACACTTTTGGCACAGATAGGGCTTCGTATTTCTATCACTCAAACGGAAATAGGGAGGGGACCTCGATCAGTTGTAGAAGATGCTTGGGAGTTTTGTGAGCAGAGGCAATACGGATGTCGCACTTTATGTGGAAGCGCTAGTTCGTGAGATTGTATGCTCATATCATGCTCTCAAACAATTCTGGATCTTGTCTGACACGGAATAGTCAGGACGCGAACCCATGAAGATAACCACAAGAGCGTTCGTCATTGAAGCGGAAGAAATGAGCAGTTGCTTGGAGAGGGGCGAGAAGATTCTTTCGATCACTGTACGTGCGGAGATTGATACTCATGGCTGTTCTGACTACTGAGCCGTAACCAATGCTCACGAGAATGCAACAAAGAGGAGCAAAATCACAGATTGTACACACTAAATCAAACATCCTTCATCGTCGCAGGGTCTCTGTGGTACTTGTGCTCGATCACATACAACCGCGCTCCCCACAGGTACTTGATGCCGTCGTTCACACTGATATTGAAACTCCGATCGCGGATGCCCTTCTGCTGACACAAAGTCGACTTGTCCTCGGCATCCTTGCACTCCGGTCCTCGCTCTCCCTTTGACTTAAAAACGACCGATTTCACCCCGATGGATTTCGCAAATCGCTGATAGCAAGACCAGTACCAGAAAGGAGGATACGCCTCAATGAGGTAACTGTCCCTCGTCATGAACAACATGTTGGCGAGACCCGTTCCGTGGACAGCGAAAAAGACGTCCGTTTTGATGAGCTGCATGATTCGTTGGTTGATGGTGAGCTCCTCAAGAATGATGTCGTCGTACGTGTACTACACATCATCCCACACACAAAGATAAACGTAGTCGAGAAGCATCTGGTTGATGCGCTTGATGAACTTGTCGTGGTTCAGAATCAGGCGGAAGGTGGGTCTGCGCACAATCGTCAACTGCAGCTTTCCGTTCCGGTAGTGCGGAGGGTAGTAGTTCATGTAGATGTACGCAGACGCTCTCAGCCAATCCGCCGCCAGCAGCGTGCCAATGAAGGTTCCACTGCCCGCGGGCTCCCAGTTGCGCAGGACCGTCTACGGGGTGAGGTCGACAGCAGGGGGTTACAAGAATGCGGTCACACACGATATTGTGTCCCGAGAACTGAGGGTCGGTGTAGGGACGCAATAACCGCGGTCGTCGGTCAGGAGGCAACATGTTGATAAGAATCTCGAGCGCGCGCAAATTCCACTCGTTCATGTTCTGGTCCTTCGCGCCGGCGACGACGAGCAGGTTCTTGTACTAGGGGTGAGGTGATGACGCGATGAGCCACGATGGGGAAGTCGTTCGGGTGAAGCGCGATATATGCGAGAAGGGACGTGCCTTCCAAAAACTGGTAGGAATTGGTGACGGCGCGCGGATGCGCAATCACCATATCGAGGGGCGTTTTGGGGAGATTGTGGCTCGGGATCGTTCCCCTCAGTACCTCGAAGAAGTTGACTAGAGTGAAGAGCCGAGAGAGAAACTACAATAGAAATCCTTCCACTTATTCTCGGTGATGATCTTGTTCACGGCGAGGTCGGACTTCATGTACATCATGATCTTTCCGTTGCGCACGTTGACACACGCATTCGAGACAAACGCGTAGTGCTTCGTGCCCATAATGCGACTGTATCCGTTGGACCTGCAGTATTAGCAATCGCAACACACAGCAACTCTTTCCAAAACTTGTGCAGCTCGCTGTTGATGTCTCTATCCGTGAGGCGGAAGGGAAGAACAAACCGCGTGATGTTGCTGTAGATATGATCGCGAATGTCCTCGAAGTCCTCGTACCACTTGGGGCTCGTGAAGTCGAGTCCCATCTTCTCTTCCCACAGTACGCCCGTGTCATTGTAGATGAACGGAACGGGCTTGTGTTTCACCACATTGTACGCGTAGTCCTGACTCCACTCGCCATAGCGACTCTTCCTCATGTCCGGAATGACATCCGTGTGATCATCCAGCGACATGGACGGAGTCACCACGGGCTTCCCCGACTTACCGAAATCCAGTGTGGAGTAGAAGCTCATCGGAACGCTCTTTCGCCTACAGCGTGAAATCCACACCGGAGCAGCACTGGAACGACTGGTAGAGCAGCTCGTCGTTCTTCGAGTAGTTCGCAATCGCATCAAAGGCTTTTAGCTCGATGGAGCCCAGGAAGTACTGCTTGAACTCGTAGACCCACACTCCACATACGATGGTCAAAACGATCATAAAGATGATGTCCCGAACCTCCATCTTCTCCAAATAGTGACGCACGGTTTTCTGTGTGTTGAATGAAACGCTCTGCACGAGATTACTCATCCCCAGAGGAATGTTCAAGCGCAAGCAGAAGCCAAAATCGTCGACAGCCGAGGACGCAGAAGAGAGCGGAAAGAGCGAAGCACCATGCCCGAACTGCATTAAGCTGATGCAGGAGATTGCTGCTTTGAGGGAGGAGAACCTTCAGTTGACTCGAATGAATCAACGGAAGCAGTACACGATAGCTCCCACTCTTTACACGTACTACAAAAACAACATCTTGAAGAACCGCGTTTCAAGGTGAGGTCTGAAGCGCCATCTCATTCTCCGTAGAGCGGCGAGTCAAGTGACGCAAAGTCTTTTAGAGTGTAACGAAGAAGAGGATCAGGACGCCTACAACGAGGAGATCATCAACATTTGCTCTCAGCCCCATCCCAACCCCTTCTTCCAGAGTGCGATGTTTATCGACATATTCGAGTATCAGTGCCAGCAAATGAGTTCGTGCTTCCTCGTTTTCTCAATGGATAGAAACCATTTTGTCGTCGGAGCCGAGACTGCTGCGGCTGAAGTCCCCCATCTACGTGTTTGGTGATTTTCACGGAAACATTCAGGACCTGCTTGCCTTTTCGCACATTCTCTGGCCACTCGGAATGCACTTGACTCCGGGCAGTTTTTTGTTCTTGGGCGACTACGTGGATCGTGGCGCCTACTCGATCGAAGTGCTGGCGTATCTGTTTGCCCAAAAGATTATGCTTCCCGACAAGGTCTTCCTCCTGCGAGGCAACCACGAGCTTCGCGCCGTGAACATATCCAACCACTTCATCATTGCTCCTCCTTCACCACCACGGCTGGGAGTCGTACTACGGAGATCGCTGCTTCCTGGGCCAACTGAAGAAGAAGTACGGCGAGGAGACGGGCATCCGCCTCTGGAAGGTCGCCAACTCCGTATTCGACTGCCTTCCCTTCGCCGCCACCATCGACGACGTGATCTTCTGCGTCCACGGCGGCATCCCCCGCCCGCTCTCGCCCACCACCACCGCTCTGGAGAGCATCGGAAGCATTCCCTGCCCCACGGCGGTGCGCGCCGTGAAGGGCGATCGCAAGTCGACGATGGTGCGTGCTGTGGAGTTGGCTCACCATTAGATCAAGCAACTGGCAAGCGACCTGCTGTGGTCGGACCCGGCGCCCAGTCAGCAGGAGCGCTGGCTCGACAACAGCGGATTCGGCGAGGGTGAGCGCGGTCCTGGCGCGATTTGCTTCGGCGACAAGGCGATCACGAAGTTCCTGGACGAGAACCAGCTGTCCCATATTGTGCGTGCGCACGAGCCGACGCAGAAGGGAGTGAACATCAGCAAGGGCGGACGCGTGATCACCATTTTCAGTACTTCTCGTGTATGCGAAGAGTGGGGGGATGAGGGGTAGGATCACGGGTGTCGCAACGCGTTCTGCGGCTGCATTTTGGTGGACGCGAATGTGAGCGTGGTGCGTGGGGGTGACGAGTAGAACATCATCGCGATCAACCATCCTGACCCAACGCGCATGCTGGAACGTGGGGCTGTTGGTGGAGAGTGAGGTATAGTGAAGAATGCGGAGGAGAAGGAGCAGGAAGAGAGCCCGGACTCGGATGACAGTCTTTGTGCGGAAGATGTGGACGCAATTGAAACCAGTTCGTCACTATAGCACACCCTTGTTTGGAGCAACAAACACGCCAATCACTACGCAAGAGAAGTGTATCTGTTTCGATGCCAGCGGCACTGATGATCTTGATCTCCACGCGATCACCTGTGTCCTTGTCTCTCTATTTCTAAAGTCACCGCCCAGCAAGCTACCTCGGTAGCGACAGTGAACACCTCCTTAATCAGGTTCAGCGCCTCTTCACGGTCCAGATCAACATAGGGCACATTGCGGTTGCGCTTCGCGACGCAGCTGTCCATGATAGGAATAATGTGACTCTGAGCGGAGCCCTGCACACCGTATTTCAGTAACTCGTAGGAGCCCACCGCATCGTAGCTGTAGATCACGCCGTGCCCCTCCTCGTCGAGACCAGCAAGCACATTGAACGCGTAGAACGGGAAGAAGCGGCGGTTGTATAGGGTGTTGCCCAAGAGAGAGGCAACAGCGGCAGTGCTCATTTCCTCTCTGTGGTTATACTTATAACTACACAGTGACAGCAATCCGACGACTCCCACTCCTTTATATCATAGTCAAGTGTGCGATTCAGTGTAACCATATCTGTCCAGCAGCCTCCGCTTCCGAGAATGCATTTGCTCGTCAGAGGATGCAGACGAGACACATTACGGCTGAGAATCTCATAGCCCTGAGTCAAACGGGTATCGGCAGCAATGATGATGTAATCGTTTCCCGCAATGGCCACCACGGTGCTAGGACATTAGGCTCCGAAAACGAAAACGAGTTACCCTCCATTCATGTCGTAGGGCTCGAATTCCTTTCCTTTCGCTTGATGCATTGCTCTGGCGCTTCTACGGAATTACGACGCTCGAATCGTAACGCTCACATGTGTGTTGTAGCAGAAGAATTGAAAGACGATGAGAAATCGCCTCGATTTTCGTCATTGTCCGAAGCACGCCGAAAGGCTCTGACCGCAACGAGAAGAACACATTCACCACAGATGGATACGAACAAACAAACAGCAACACAGTCACTTTACCACGCATTGCCTCCAAAGAAGGAGTCAAAAGGAGAGTAGGAACGACGCGGGTTAGCGTACCTCCGCTGTCGGTACGGGTTATATGGGTTCCTGTAGTAAGGATTCGAATAGTAGCTGTCTTCATCGTTATCGCCCTCGTCGTATCGGGGATCTCTGTAGTAGTTCGGATAGCGACGATCCGGGTAGAAAGGATTGCGCACGCCATTGTCCTCCTCCTCTTCCTCGCGCACAGGAATTCGGCGCGGCTCCTCCTTCTTGGGCTTCAACGCGTACGAAATCTGCAGAATGCTCTGGTCATCGTAGTACAACGCCTCGGGCGTTCTCGACAAGTCCACTTCGACATCGGGCAGCGGAATCACCGTCGTGAAGGGAACGTACTGGTACGCAGGCGCGGTGTTGTAGAACATGCCGTAGTAGCCATTGGGTCTCTCCCTCCTCACAACGCGGTATCCCTGGATAATCAGCTTGGGCGTGGGCTTCGAGGGTCTGGTGATGCAGCGAAGCGACTTCTGGTCGAAGTCCACGTCAAGCAGGATGAGGTTGAGTTTGCCCTCCTTGACCATCCACTCGTACTTGGGCGAGTAGTCGCTCTTGATGGAGGCGAGGTCGTCCTCTTCGGTGATTTCGGGCTTGGTCGAGTCTACCTCCATGCTGGAGTCGGAGTCTGACGACTCGTCCGATTCCACGTCCATTTCGGACGACTCCTTTTGTTGCTTCTCAGCCTCCTCCTTTCTCTTTCTCTCCTCCTCCGCCTTCTTTCGTTCGGCTTGTTTCGCTTCTTCCGCCTCCTTTCTCTTTCTCTCGGCTTCCTCTTCAGCTTTCCTCTCCTCTTCTTCTGCCTTCTTTCTTTCAGCTTCTTCCTTCGCCTTCCTCTCCTCAGCCTCCTTTCTTTCAGCCTCCTCTTCCTCTCTCTTCTTCTCCTCTTCAGCCTTCTTCTTCGCCTCCTCTCTCTTCCTCTCTTCCTCCTTCCTCTTCGCCTCTTCTTCTGCCTTCTTTCTCTCTTCTTCCGCCTTCTTCTTTCTCTCCTCCTCCGCCTTCTTCTTCCTCTCTTCCTCCGCCTTCCTTTCTCTCTCCTCCTCTTCCTTCCTTTCTCTCTCCTCTTCTCTTTCTCTCTCCGCCTCCTCTCTCTCCTTCCTCTTCGCCACCTTCCTCGCGTGCTTCTTCGCTCTCTTCTTCGCCTTCTTGTCCTCCAACGAGTCCTCCTCCATCTCCATCGTGTTCTCCTCCGTGGCCTCCTTCATCGCATTGCGACGGGCTTCAAATTCCTCGGGAGAAAGAACGGGAATGGTATGCACAGACTTCTTCCGCTTCAATGAGGGCTGCTTCTGAAGCGTCGGCTCGTCGTCTGGAGTCGTGATCGTCGGCTCTTCAGGAGCAACAGGAGAAGAAGGCGTCTCAACGATGGGAGTGTCCGATTCAAGCAACGCCTGGTAACGGTGCTGGGACAGGCAGGATCGGTAAAACATGGACAGGGCAACCGCCTGCTTATGCATTTGAGTGATCTTATCTTGGAGGTTCAGAATACGCTTGACCTGCTCCTTTCTCTTTGTTCTAATCTCTTCGTTACCGTTGCTGATAACGCCGTCCAGGGAAAGCAGCTCCTTTGTCAGATTCTCGTTCAGCATGCCACAGTCGTACTCGTAAGTACTGAACGTAAGACGAATAGGGTACAAAAAATCGTCCTTCAACGCAATCGACTTCCAGTACGACACGACAATCTGCAACAGCAACTTCTCCCTCTTGCTCTTCAAACGCTCGTAGTTCCATTCCATCTTCGATACCGACTCGGCCACCTTGTTGATTCCTGCGATGGCTTTGTCATACTCTTCCTTCGTCAGCTGTCCTTCTTCTTGGCTCATGTTCGTCTGCTGTATTCAAATAGAAGACTCGGGAATAAAAAATAGTGTTTCTGGAAAAAGAAGCTGCCCGGAACCTTCTCGAATCGTCTATTCTTCGTATCCATCACCGAATCCTTTTTCAAACGGAACCGTTGCACGCAAAGAAAATGAGAAACACAGGGATCACAGAAGAAGGATCATGACGGAGAATGATCGTGGCGTGGCAAACAATCAAGGGAAATAGGTTACAAAGGAACTACATGTACTCCTGGCGCATCTTCATTTCCGCGTCGCTTCTCCACGTGCGGAATTGCTCACCAATGCCCGACTGTCCCTTCAGTCGCTGGCGCTTCATCTTCTCCTTGAAGAGCTCTCTCCCCTCGCGCTTCACTACGAATCACTCTGCGTCGAAAGCGTCACATCGGTACATCTCGTCGGACAACTCTCTCTCCTTCAGAACCCTTTCTACTCTTTCCTTCTCCTCTCTCTCCATTTCCTTCATCTTCTCCTTCTCCTTCTTTGCCTTCTCTTCCGCCTCCTTCTTCTTCTTCTCCTCTTCCTACGCGTTCATATCGTTACAATAGAATACGATCTCTTCCATGGACAACGCGCCCTTCTTGATTCCCTCATTCACGTTGAAGAACTTGATCGCGGTCTCTTTCACCTGTCTATCACTTCCAATACATTTTCAAACCTCTTTCTTCTTCCCCACAAAGGACAAATCGCTCGAAGCGTTGAAGGCCTCGTCGAACGACGGGATGACGCTCTTGGGCTTCTCTTCTTCTTTCTTCTCCTGCTTCTCTTTCTGCACAGTAATTTGTAGTGCACTACCTCACTTGCTGTTGAGCACGCTCCTTCTGCTGCACTTCCTCTTCGTTTTCGGAGGAGTCACTGCTGTCAGACGATTCGCCGTAAGGAACGAGGGAAATCATCCGCTTTCCACTTCAGAGAAACAATGAATGAACAAACACTCCTCTACAGACCATCAATGAATGAAAACAGCGATCGCTGCGAGAGTACAGAGGACAGGACGTGGACGGCGGCCGTAATCACGTTCCCCTCCTTTTCCATATCTACTTCTGACCATCCATTTGCTTCGCTACCATCTACAAAGGAGTCAAATGTCGAAATGGGAGTGATTAGCGTTGAGATGACCTCGGTGTCCTCCAAGCACTGCTCAGGGCCCTTGTTCTCGACTCGATCCATATCGATTTCGACAACCACTGCCAGCTGCTCTTCGTTACTCTTCCAGGGATCCGAAAAGAAGGAGAAGGGGAGAATTCGCTATTCGTGATTGGATTCAAGCAAAACAACATCCATTAGCGTCCCGACAAACCCAGTCTCCTCTTTCAACTCTCGAAGGGCTGTGACGCACGGATCCTCTCCCTTATCGACTAATCCTAATCGTTACGTCCTCCACCGACAATGACCTGCTGGAAAGGATATCGTGAACGCTTCCATCGCGGGTCGGTAGTTGCGTATCACAAGTATGTGGGGTTCTGTGTATTTGGATCCTTTTAGAATCGGTATGATGATGACTCCTATGCAATGAGCAGGAATAACGAAGCTATAACCATCGATCTCCTGGTTCTTTGTCGTTCTTCGCGCGCATTCATACTCCTACGCATGACCAGTCTCATTGCACCACGTTCCATTTGCAGTCCGTTCACCGGATGTGTGTACTGCAGAGTTCCCAGCTGAAGGAAGTGTCCCGAGTACTTCCAGTCCACCCTCCTTCCTGGAGACTCATCGAGCGAATCTCTGTATTCTGCCATAACAAACAGGCGAATTATGACAATTCGACCACTCGTCTCTTTACATAGTTTACAATAATTTCGATGTCACTCTCCGACACGTGCGACTTCAACTACGAATAAGGAACAAACGCAGTACCCACATCTTCCCGAATATTCTCTTCCAGCTTCTCTGAGAACTGGACGCTCTCTTTCTCGCACAGACGCTTCCAGATCGTCATGAACAGCTGAAGGAGCACCTTCTTGCGACTGCCCTTCCAGCTGTACTCCTGAAGCGCGTCGATCTTCAGGTCTTTGCTGCTCGGAGTCGTTTCCACATCCATCAGTCCGTCTAGATCCTCCAGTCCTCTCTTCCTCGCTGCCACGGACGCCTTCGATCGGTGCGACTTCTCTCGCAGCGAAGCGTCGTGCCTTCTCTTCGACGTCAGCGAGAACTTGGAAGAGGACTGCGACGAATCGGACGACGCCGAGGAAAAGCGGTCGTCTCCCAGTTCGAATGAAGGAGGTCCCGCAAGACACACAGCGAAAGGATATGATAGCACTCGTTGACGGAAGACATCACGTTTGACGACTTCTTCTTGTCCACACGGCGATACGGATTGCCAAAGAGGTTTGGATTCTGATGCACCTCCCCCGTTCGGTAGTCTCGCAGCTCTGTGTGCTTCGCCAGGTACTTTGTATAGTCGCCCATTTCGGAAATGGTGCACTACACATCACAGAAGCGCGTATCTGTTCACGTTCTCTTTCTCCCTCACAATTTGTAATCGTTTTCCTCGTTGAATGACTCCCTGGTCATCGTGCGTCTTCCTCTCCGACTCTTCGTTTATCGCGTTGAATATGTAATCTCGGAAGAACTCCAATCCAATTTCATTATCCATTCTCACTGCATCACCCGTTCAACGCGATTACTGTCGTGTGTTGAGCAAAGAAGCGACGTAGTTGTGGCTGTATTACGAGTATAGAGGTAGTGTATTTGTTATCATACGTCGAACAAAGACCCAGCACGACTGATGTAATGACTAGAACAAAGACCCAGCTCAATTGGTGTCAAAACTTGAACAAAGACCCAGCACAACTGCTACCACTACATAACCACAGAAACATCACTAGCACTCCTCTTGGGGCGGGAGGGGCGGACACGAAAAGGGGACGGGAACGTTATGCCTACCGCTAAAGCCCCCGCATCATGACCACCTCACCAGATACGAGTAGTAGTACCGAACATACTCCAGCGGAACCGTTTGCAGCCACGAAATGAGCTTGCCCGCGTCCTTCGCCTCCATCATGCGAAGAAAGCGCGGGAAGTCAGGGAGGAAGAAGACAATCTTGAACGCGCCGTCTCCCACGTCCAAACACAACCCGTACACGTGACCGTCCTTCCCCTCCAGGTACACGTGTCCCCTGTCCATCTGCTGCGAACACGACTGTAGCACAGCGTAGAAGAAGCCCACGTCTGCGCGACTGCCCTCGCCCAGCTCGCTCACTCTCACCTCGCTCACGTCGTACGGCAGTCCCTCGCTCTCCACGCGCTCCTACTCCTCACGACCCACACGCACACAGACCATCAGTCGCTCCACTGGAATCACGTCGTGCGTGCACACGAAGCGGAAGACGGGTACAGGCGGGCGCGGCACGGACTGCTCGGGGTAGGGGTAGAAGGTGGCAGTGTAGCTCTCCTCGCGGAAGTAGTCCGCCAGCCGGGCGTCCACCGACTGCTCGCCGGCATCCGACCGGGTGACGAGCGGCAGAGGGATGGTGATGGCATCCGAGGTCAGCACGGCATGGTTGCTGACGCGCGAGTTGAGCATCTCCAGGTGCGTGGGCGTCACATACTGCTTCTGAATGAGGATCTGGACCACGGGGTAGAGCGGAATGAACGACTCCACGCGCGCGTCGTTCACCGTCCGCGTCGCGCAGAAGAGCGCGGAGTTGTAGCTCAGACCGGTCATCGTGGAGTCGACGACGAGGAGCTGGCCGTTTGTGCTGTTACACAGTCTGAAAAGAGCGTTGTCCTAGAGTGAAATGGCGATGATGCAGTTACCGATAGGTCGAGATGGTTGTTGTTGAAGAAGGCAGGAGAATAGACGACGAACGCATTGAATTGGGCGTTCCAGCGAAACGGATTCAAGTCACAGCCAAAGGAATCGAAGTCAAACGAGACACCTCCGTTCATAATCGCCAGAGCCGATGTTAACAGGATGTAGCAAATGGGACACGTAAACTGACGGAAGCGACCGCGACCCTGGGAGTGAGACGAGAATGGAGTCACTACTCTTGTTTCGAGTTTCCTCGAGAGGCAGTCCTTGTTCATCCTGTCAACACAGTTACGAACCAGATCTTTGCAGGAGACTACACCAAATGCCTTGAGACTCTTAATCTTCTACACAATTGCATATCCCAAAATGGTGTACCTGCGCTGCAGAGCGACCGTCGTAGTACTGAATGTCCCCTTTCGACTCTCCCGTGAAAATCGTGATCGCGATGTCCGGAGTGCACACACTCATTAGGTTTGCGCTCTACGATGGATAGCAATTCGTGCACCGTACGATATCCTGGACAACACTGAACATCGTTTGGCGGGAGTACGTCATTTGATTCATATGTGCGGACGTGTCGACGATGAAGCACACAATTGACTTTGGCATTCTCCACAGAGAGAGGGCAGTCTCCGACTCGCAGAGAATGATAAGTGATCCTTGGCTCTCAGAGTTTGGTATTGCTTGTAATACGAGATGGTGAACTGTATCAAATGGAATATGCTTTTGGTGATGAGCGTGTTGACTGCATGGCTCGGAACAAGAGCGCTGTCTTCGTGATAATCATTGCAGAATGCGTCAATAACAAACCCCAGCACCTCTTCAAAACATACAAATACGTGTACATCCCCTTTGTGTCTTCTTCGCTCAGATCCGGATACAACTCCTTTAACTGCTCTAGTCCGTCCATCTCCTCCCCTATGCATGAGGGACTGATACAGACAGTACAGTGACGCATCGCCATTTCGTACGACAACTGGTCACACAGCGAGAAGACCATTTCCATCTATTCCTCAAGCGAATCCACGTCAACTACAGCCTCAGGAGGGTTGAAGGAAACGACCAGGAAGTATCCGCCAGGCTTCAACACGCGATGGACGCCTTGCAAGTACTGGGGGATCTTATCAAACATCTCCTCGGAGCAGAGGAACGTATCGAGTGTGCTCTTGTCAATAACGGTATGAAAGGACTCCGAATCAAATGTCATATCAAAGCAATCCATCACAGTGTCTACGCCTCACAGGCTCCGATAACACTAACAAGCGATCCCCGAAAAGGCGCTATCGCGGGTGCGATTCTTCTCTATAACAACCCTCGAAATGTCGATTCCAACCAAGTGGTGGTATCCATCCCCATACATATCGCGACACAGCACTAGTCAAATGAGAGTGCAGTATAGCGATTACAAGAGTCACCACACCCCGGGAAGAGGATTGTGTCCGTTTTCTTCACAAAGCGCTCAATATCATAATCCTTAAGACTGCTGTAGTCCAGTACCCTGCAAGTCAGCCGCAAACACAAGACGGACCATTCATACGGCGATTCGCTGGTACTATATCGCTCATCCCAATACTCTGTCGAGGTGTAATCGCTATCCGCTGCCGCCATCACAGAGTGGGAAGGGGCAGACTATTCTTGTGTCCTTCTCCTTTTATGCCCAACATCGCTGGTATCCCTCACTATTCCCAACGAATTGTACTCTCTTTCATCGCTTTCCTTATGACGAGCCAATTGGTGAGGAGGAGGTTCTGCTCGCGCTGACCATATACTCAGACAGTCTCCATATCATCCTATCAGCGGACGAGAGACCCGGCAGTTGTGTACTCGACTCGCATTCCCGATAACACGCAGGTGCAATATGTTCCTCATTCCCAACTCAGCATGGATCCTGGACAACAATACACGATTCGCTTTCTTCTGGGAGAGTATTCGCCCTTTGTCGAAGTGGTCATGAAGATGATCGCTTCCTGTAACACGCATACGATTCACAATCGATTCATGACTAGTATATCGTCCTATTCCATTCCGTTCATCTGTTTCCAGAAACTGGACTCCCAAATGGAGCGGACACAGCTAACGAGTCTCATCGATTCCGTGAAGGAGTTCATTGACAGCAAACAGGAGCTGATTCTGGAGTGCTACAAACCCCTTTCCTAGTCTCCATTTCTTCTTGTAATCGTTTGTAAAGTGCGTCTATCGTGTTTGTTCCTTTGTCTCTCGAGAGCCAAGAATCACTGTTTCCTTTGTTGGAAAGCAATCGAAATGAGTAGCTGTCCGCGGAGTTGTCCTTCTCGCGTGCTGAGTCCGGAGGAAGTGGCTGCGCTGGAAAAGAGCGGGGATTGTCTTCCGAGCGATGTCGTTGCGAATATCACTGTTTGGAAGAATTCCCACAAAGTGCCACTGCGAATGGGCCCATTTGACGTGGCTTCGTATGATCCAAGCCGGATGCGCTTTCAAGAGTACGAGAAGTCTTGGAACGAGTTCCGTTATCAGTTGTATAACGGAATGGAGGTGATTCGCGGGAATGATCAATGAGAGTCTTCCTTCCCGTGTGTTCTTGTATAATGTCGTGAATTCAAATTTGGTGTCCACTCCAACGCCCTTTGTTGCAGACACGTGTCCTCACACCATTTTCCTTCTGGTCTTTCCTTCATCACTTTTTTCCATTTCGTGTATAGGGAAGAATGCAGCCCCTTGAAGCGCCTGCGCCGTCCGTACCACAGTCCTCTACACCCACTGTGGGTTCGTTAAGCCATCCCCATTCATCAAGGAATGTACTTCCTTCCATTGAGTGCATCATGTTCATAGTATTCGTGTTCCACGCCGTTCACTCTTTTCCGAAATCGAGAATACAAGACTTTTGCCGCCCGGTTTTCCAATCTCTCGAGCGCTGACATATACAGGATGTAGGAATGGCGTGTATCATTGGTTATGCGCAGGATGTTCGAGTTTTATCGCAATGACACGGATACGCAACGGAAATACAAGCACCTATTCGAGAAAGAGGTACTCGTTGCGGCCCTCCTATTATCTAGCTGTCGAGTGCGAAACAGGCATTTCATAACGCGGTCCGAATGAAGGCAAAAGTGGGCTCTTCTCTCGGCAGCGACTTCAAGTACTCTGTTCTTCGTGTATTCCATGTAGAAACACAAATGACATTCTCAGCGTGCCCAAGAAGACATCCTCAGTGTTCACCCCACCGCAGACGTATTTCCGTAATGGTCAGTATGAGTGTATAGGTGCGGAACCATCCCCAAGGCCTTTTCCCCTCAAATGCAAATGAACCTGCTAGAGACAATCGCGCTGCACATCAAACTGTATCGATCATGTAGTCCTCTGTCGGCCGCACGACCCGTAGACCACTTGAATTGGAAAGCCATTTGTGCTTCCTTCCAACAGAAGTTCAATACACCCATTTCCGTGGAGGACGCAAAGCAAGTGTGGCACTCTCTAGCGTACGGGAAGCCCGTTCCCTCAGAAGAGGACTCGGACGACGAGCTCCTGTTTCAGACGGACGACAAGCCCTTTGTGCTGGAGCGGTATTTGGAGGAGCGAAACCACAAACTCTTCCTGAAGGAAGACGGGTGTCTGCTGTCCGTAGAGTACCCCTATCTTCTTTCTTGTGTTTCCTTCAGCGTGTCTCTGACGTGTAGCGGATTGCGACTTGATGAAGATCAACTCGAGTTGCCCAAGCTCCATCCTTGCGTTGCATGACTTCTCTCAGGATTACCTCACCGCCGATATCAAGAAGGAGGAGCGGCTGGAGCCTGTCCTTTCTTCCATCTCGGAGAGTGGCACTTTGAGAGTGGTGTCACGAGTAGTGTTCGGAGTCAGCAAGGAAGAGATCAAGCAGTCATGGGGAGAGACGCGTGTACAACAACTGAAGGACGTTTTGGATGATATCACTACGGTATCTGAGGAGCACAAGCAGCTGCTAGCACAACTTCATACTCTTAACTAGGACAAATCGTTTTCTCTTTTCCGCGCTGTTTGTTAGACTATTCTTATGAGACTCAAGAAACGGTACATTCTCTGCCACATTGAACGTACCGGCAGTAGCAGTGCCTTCTCTCTAACCGAGTCCAGCATCGCGAAAGCCATTCGCGTTCTCCCTGTTTTCGTCTTCCTTATCCTTAGGAACAGTTGGAACGCGATTTCGGTATTGTTGTCGCTCTTTCCCAATATGGCTTGTTGTTTGGTTTTGTGTAGTTCCCGTTTTTGATGGGTAGTGCATGTCTGCGACAGTGAATCGGGGAGGGTCATTGTGGAATGCGATAGGAAGTATGTGAACGAAGTGCGGAATGTGCTGACCTACCTTACGGAGATTGACAGTGCCAAGGTGCGGTGCACGCTTATGGCAACGAAGAGTACGGAGAAGAGGATGGAAACGTTTTTGAGTGAGCTGAAGGGTGCAAAGGCAAAGGAGTCATTTACTGTATGATGGGGTGTTTGTTGCACGTGCTGACTCCTCACTTCATTCCAATTGTTCATTCACAACAAACACCCCACCTCTCCCTTACAACATCATGTTCTCGAAGTAGGCAGCC
>ERZ1106923.435-NODE-435-length-15462-cov-17.231259_pt1 | contig 15462 bp, 29 predicted proteins | sample MGYA00403657_ERZ1106923 | MGnify/ENA primary metagenome ERZ1106923 (study PRJEB35170, sample SAMEA104062425) | human gut metagenome | biome: human gut; feature: human-associated habitat; material: faeces | place: Denmark | collected 2012-06-19 ...
CTCTCATTCCTCCGCGAGCACCTCCGCGACCTCCACGGCCACCGCGACCACCACGACCACCACGACCTCCTCCGCGACCACCGCGGTCTCCGCCTCTCATTCCTCCGCGACCGCCTCCGCGACCTCCTCCACGGCCACCACGGCCACCAGAGAAGCCTCCTCGTCCACGAGATCCATTATCTACAGCCCATTAGCGCTTTCCAACGTTCCTTCCGTTGGCAGTGTACACGGACAGCAATGACATACCGAAACCCATTATTGAGTGAACAGTCCTGGTTATATCTGATGAGAACCCATTCTACCCCCAACAGCGAGAGAATTGATATGAGTTGGAATACTGTCCCCGATTTAGGGGCTGGGATTCCGATTTGAAACCCTGATTCGATCTCTAAAGGGTCGTGTGATCGTGGAAATGGGATGTAGAATGGGATGGGAGGCGTAGCCTCTCTTTTGGAGACACATCACTATGGCGTTTCAGTATTCCTCCATAAGCGCTACAGCGATGTGTAATTGCGTTTCATCCACTCTGCTGGTTCCAATTCCTCTCTCCTCGTGAGTCACAGAAATCGAGACTTTTTTCGCCACGATTCGTTTTCGGGATTCATAGTCCCTGTCACCCACTCCTATTCATCGAAAATGAAAGTGACAGATCGCATCTACATCCCCTCGAAAGAGGAACCGTTCGAGGACATGAGTGCGTCGATTTCACTGAATGGCGAGAATTACACGTTGACAATAAAGCAGGTACAGGTTGTCGAACCGTTTGTGATCGTGCAGCCTTCCTTTGTTCCAGTGACAACGAAAGCGATGTCCTTTGACCCTGAACACGGGATCGACGAGTTGGACGCGTGATATAATATATATTTCAGTGAACCGTAGACTCCCAATCGCGAAGGTGGAGTGTTTTCTCAAGGCGAGGAAAGGATTCATTTGCTGTGTGTGGATTATCTTGGTAGCAATGAGACGATGCATTTAGGAATAGGTGATGTCGTTGCTGTCTTCCTTCGTATCACGCTTCTCTCTTCTGAACGTGATCCTGTGCACAGTGTCTTTGGCACTGATGTGCAAGCCGTCCTGCCATGTTTGCGCCGTCGTTTCCATATCCTTTCCTTCCCCACCCCTCTCTTCCTTCATTCTACGGGTTCATCGGAACAGTCTTGGGAGCTATCACCGAGGCCGTGGTGGTTCTCGCTCTCCTGATGCTGGGGCAATCCGTCGTCGCACTCCTCTTCCTCGGACTTTGCATAGTGTACATTGTCATAACCGTCATCGAGATTGTGGATTGGATCCGTATGTGCCGTTTCCCCGCTGTTCTGCGAGGTGAGAGCGAATTGTGTTCCTTAGGTATAGACTATGCGTACGCGTATTTGAAGGCGTCTAAACTGTAATATTGTGTTGTTAACGTGTTTTTGGTAAACGCAGGACTCGAATCTATAATGCCCCGTTGACCCGATATTCAACGAAACGCCGTTTCTCTCATGCTGTCAAATCTCCTTCTATCAAGATGCTTTCGTTGTCTCGTGCCTCTATTGCTGCTCAGCGCGCGTTCTGCGCTGCAAGATGCTTCAGCGCTGCTGCCGCCGACAAGTACTGCCCGTTTTCGGCTCCCTCACGCGTTTTAGGTTCGATGTTGTCGTCATCGGTGGTGGTCCAGGCGGTTACGTTGCCGCCATCAAGGCCGCTCAGCTGGGACTGAAGACGGCTTGCATTGAGAAGCGTGGCACGTTGGGCGGTACTTGCTTGAACGTGGGTTGCATCCCCTCGAAGGCTCTTCTCCACTCCTCTCTGATGTTGGATTCGGCCGTGTTTGTGTTATTCGCAGGTACGACGAGGCGAAGACCAGCATGAAGAAGCACGGTGTGATCGTGAAGGACGTTTCCTTCGATCTCAAGGCCATCATGAAGGCGAAGGACAAGGCTGTACGGAATCATTGGCGCGTTGACCGTAGGTGCGCGGTCTGACCAACGGTATCGAGTTCCTCTTCAAGAAGAACGGCGTGGAGTACATCAAGGGCGCCGCTTCTCTTGAGTCGGAGCACACCATCAACGCTGCCCTCCTTGCTGGTGGTGAGCGCAAGATCGAGGCCACCAACATCATTCTTGCCACCGGATCGAGTCGGCGTGCGTCCTCTCCGTCATGCTGTAGACAGCCGTCCCATTGACACTCTGCCCGTCGATAACGCGAAGGAGCGCATCATCGACTCCACGGGCGCTCTGAAGCTGAGCAAGGTGCCCGAGCGCATGATCGTCGTCGGCGGAGGCGTGATCGGCCTCGAGCTGGGCTCCGTGTGGAGACGCCTCGGCGCGAAGGTGGACGTGGTGGAGTTCCTGGACCACATCGGCGGACCCAACGACGCGGAGGTGACGAGCGCGCTGCAGAAGTGCCTGACCAAGCAGGGCATGAAGTTCCACCTCAATACGAAGGTGCTGGGCAGCGAGCTGACGGACAAGACGGTGAAGCTGAACGTGGAGAGCGTGAAGGGTGGGTGCGCCGTGGGAGTGTGAGGCATAGACGGCAAGAAGGAGACGCTGGAGGCGGACACGGTGCTGGTGTGCGTGGGTCGTGTGCCCAACACGCAGGGCCTGGGCCTGGAGAAGGTGGGCATCGAGGTGGACAAGAGAGGTTGTGTGGTGGTGGACGACAAGCTGCGCACCAACAAGCCCAACATCTACGCCATCGGTGATATCGTGCGCGGTCCCATGCTCGCCCACAAGGCTGAGGACGAGGGTTACATGGTCGCTGAGGAGATCAAGACGGGTCACGGTCACGTGAACTACGACGTCATTCCGGGTGTCGTGTACACGGAGCCCGAGATCGCCATGGTGGGCAAGACGGAGGCGCAGCTGAAGAAGGAGAACGTGGAGTACACCAAGTGCACCTTCCCGCTCCAGGCCAACAGCCGCGCTCGCGCTTACGACGCTCCCGACGGTCTGATCAAGGTCCTTGCTGACAAGAAGACGAGTCGATTCGGCATCGTTGGGTGATGTGTAGACAAGATCCTCGGCGTGCACATGTGCGGACTGAACGTCTCCGAGCTGATCGCTGAAGCCGGTCTGGCTATGGAGTGTGGCGCTACGGCTGAGGATGTGGCTCGCACTTGCCATTCTCATCCTGTCGGTGTCATATCCGTTATCTCACGTGTAGACTCTTTCTGAGGCGTTCAAGGAGGCTTGCATGGGTACTTATGATAAGGCTATTCATTTCTAAGCTGTCTATTGTAATTTGGTCTTGTTTGTTGGAGCACGGAATTGCCTGTATCGATTCATAACGAATTCGTCACTCGTGAAAAAACGGAACAACCAGAATGGGTACCTCTTTCAAGAAATGGGCCGATAGCTCTCGCCGCGAGCGGGATCATTCGGGTCCGAACCAAATACATGTGCGGGAATTCTCATCAACATCTTTTTGTTAGTTTTTCTGTAGGACGCGCTATTGGAATGAAAGCAGAAGTATGGCTCCTTTCAGCGCGTCGCTCACGCTTAGGTTTTATATGATTTCGATGGGAATAATATGGATGATGGTCTTCCTGTGAAGAAGGGAATTATCATCGAAATCCTTGAAGAGGAGGGAGAGTGGTGCTGGTGCAATCACCAGAGAAAGGTATTACGCGGGTGGTCTGGGTCACGTGTAGGAGGGCTACGTTCCTCTCTCCTATCTTAAGAAACTGTATGCGCAGTGGATTTGCTGTCAGGGATAGGTCCGAGCGTCAGAACCAGGAGAATCTCGAGGTTCCGCGGTTTGGACGCATGTCCTACATCGATATGCAGGTACGACTTCGAGCGTTCGTTTAGGCGTAGCAACGTAAGCCCAAAGAGATTGACGTTGTCAACACAAAACCCGAATTTGTGGCTTCGCTTGGGTTTCCTCACACGTAGGCCGAGGAGAGAAGCAGCGAGTTGGACGCGCTGCTGAAGCGCAAGCAGAAGGTGGCGGAGGTCGTTTCTTTTCTTGCGGATGAGGTGTAGCAAGTGGTGTCTTCATCGGTGAACGAGGATGCCATTCGCCAGGTCCAGAAGTCCACTGTGATCCCCCCTCCCAAGCGCACGCAGGAGGACATTGATAAGGAGATTGCCGAGTCGCGCAAGGGCTTCTATTACGAGCAGCAGCACGAAGAAACCAAGAAGTACGAGTTCCAGCGCGCGTCGGATCTGGACGCGCTGCTGAAGCGCAAGCAGAAGATTGCGAGCGTATAGTACAGCGATGATGTGTTAGGGTTAGAAAGAGGTGTCTTCGACTGTGAATGAAGATGCGATTCGCCAGGTCCAGAAGTCCACCATCGTGCCTCCTCCCAAGCGCACGCAGGAGGATATCGAGAGAGAGGTTGCGGAGGCGCGCAAGGGCTTCTACTACGAGCAGCAGCACGAGGAGACGAAGAAGTACGGTTTCCAGCGAAGCAGTGAGTTGGACGCGCTGTTGAAGCGCAAGCAGAAGGTGGCGGAGGTGGCTTTCCTGTTTGTGGCTGATGAGTAGCAAGTCGTGTCGTCGAATGTGAACGAGGACGCCATTCGCCAGGTCCAGAAATCCACTGTGATTCCCCCTCCCAAGCGCACGCAGGAGGACATCGAGAGAGAGGTGGCCGAGGCGCGCAAGGGCTTCTACTACGAACAACAACACGAAGAGACCAAGAAATACGAGTTCCAGCGCGCGTCGGATCTGGACGCGCTGCTGAAGCGCAAGCAGAAGGTGGCGAGCGTGGAGGTGGACGTGTCCAAGATCGAGCACTCCCCCGCGGTTCCTCCCACCCTGCCCTCGCCTCCTCGTCGCTCGCGCGGCGCTGAGCCCGCTCCCGCCACGCCCGCCATCCCCGCCTCCAAGCCCAAGTCCAGACAGCCCGCCGCGCTGAAGGTCGCTGAGCAGCCCAAACCCATCGTGAAGCCCACGCCCGCGCCTGCCCCGAAGCCCGTTGTGAAGCCTGCTGTGAAGCCTGCTGTGAAGCCTGTCGTGAAGCCGCTGGAGGTGCCGAAGGCGACGCAGTCGAACGAGGAGGACTTCATGAGCAAGCTGCTGAGCAAGCGCCGCGCCAGCGGGATCATGCGAGAGACGGCGAGAGTGGGGGTGAGCAGTGTGTCTGAGGGGTAGAGAGCCAGTCAGGAGGCGGAGAAGAAGGAGGAACCCAAGTTCGTGCCTGATCCCATGCCTGATTCCATGCCGGAACCGGAGCCCAAGCCTGAGCCCAAGCCTGAGCCCAAGCCTGAGCCGAAGGTGGAGTTGAAGCCCGAGCCGATGCCTGAACCTGAACCTGAGCTCCAGTCTCTGCCAGAGCCCGAACCCATGCCTGAGCCAGAACCTATGCCTGAACCCGAGCCTGAGCCCATACCTGAGCCTGAACCTCAACCTGAGCCTGAGCCAGAACCCCAGCCCATGCCTGAACCCCAACCCGAACCCGAGCCTCAGCCAGAGCCTGAACCCCAACCCGAACCCGAAGCCCCTGAAGAAACGAGAGAGCCCGCAACGCTCGGCGTAGCCCTCAACACCACACCTCACGCCTAGAAGGTGCGCGCGCTGTACGACTACACCGCCAACTCCGAGGGAGAACTCACCATCCACGAGGGCGACGTGTTCGAGGAGATCGAGGGCGGTGACGAGGACTGGATGATGGTGCGCCGCGACAACGGAGAGGTCGGCTGCGTGCCGCGGTCGTATGTGAGTGCCGGATTTGGAGTGGGCGATGATGGAGGTGATGATGCGTAGAAGGTGCAAGCCCTCTACGACTATAAAGCTGCGAATGAGGGAGAACTCACCATCCACGAGGGCGACGTATTTGAGGAGATCGAAGGAGGCGATGACGACTGGATGATGGTGCGCCGCGAGGACGGAGAAGTGGGCTGTGTTCCTCGCAATTACGTGACCACCTGCATGTAGATTACTCTGTAGTAGAACTGTTTGTTGCACTCCTCCAGAAATCGGAACCATTTTGCGGAGAAGAAGCCGCGTCTGTTTCGCCCAAAACAACTCATCTACGGACAGGATGCATCGTTCTTTTATTCTCTTCCTTGCTGTTCTTTCGATTACATTCGCCGCCGAGGCAAAGCCGAAGGAGTTTTCCATTGGCGAGTTCTTTGCCGGTTCCTGGATTATCGCCAACAGACAGGTGAATCTCGAGACCGGAGAAGTGATCGGAGACCCCGTCTTTTCCCAGTACAACGTCACCAAGACGAACGAGAACGAGTATGACGTATTCCCGCTGGAAACGGGCACCTATCACAGAAAGAACGACGCCGATCAGGTCGTTATGGTCACGTCTTCCTCTCTGTCGTGCTCGATTAGTCAGTACAACGCGGACAAGGACGGATTCGATACCGTCGCCGATTTGTCGTTTATTCCCCTCATGCCTTCCGAGTCCTACGTATGTGCGACGCGCTCTCGTGATGAGTAGATGGCTTCCGGTTTGAATCCCCTGGACCCGTCTGAGGAGTACGAGATCACCATCCTGGGAAAGGACCATTTCACGCTCAAGTTCACGAGCCGCGCCGCCCAGACGGTGAATGTCTATTCTGCGACCCGCGTGATCGTCCCCCCTCCCATGACCTTCATGCAGAAGTACGGCATGTCTCTGCTGATGGCTGCCATGATCCTGATTCAGGTGGGCGAGTGATTGCGATGTGACGCGTAGATGTTCTTGAAGACCTTCTTTACGCAGCCCGCCGTGGAGAAGCCGAAGACGGACTAATGTAGTTTATTCGTCTGCTTGTTGGGAACAAACACGACACTCTGTGATCCCGAAGTGGAGTCCAAACGCGATGGCGCTTCCGTCCTCCAAGCCAGCCACCACCAGTCTCTCGTCTCCTGACATAGAAAAACAGGAATACGGGGAGGGCGGCTCGCACTCGATGGACTTCACCACCTACTCGTAATCCTCCTCTCACACCTCTACCGTCATGTCCGCCATAACGGAACCCACACAAATGCCGTTCTTGCGGCAGTAGAGAAAATGATCTCCGTCTCTACAAACGAGCAGTTGAGGAAGAAGGGTTTCCTCCTCAATCAGGCGCTGCGCGACCACGACGCCGGTGCAGTGCACGAGGAATAACGCGTGCTTCACCATGGAGTCGGCCTTGAATCGCACCAGCACAAAACAGTCCCCTCTCCCGTTACTCGCCATCGCGACGGTGTGCACGTGCTTGCACGAGGCGTGAGCCAGCGGCAGCAGAAGCGGCTTCAGCTCCACGATCCACAGACTCGCCCCGCTGTCGATCGAGTGGATGTACAGCGTCTCGGTCGTATCCACGGTGAAGAGAAGCGCGTTCGACGCGTCCACACACACGCTTTCGATGCCCGCCTTGAAGCCCGTGAACAGATGCTCCAGCGTCGTGTCGGGAGGCGCGTCGTTCGCGTGCAGGAAGAGCAGACGCGAGGTCTGCTGCCGTTTGGCTTGGACGCGCCACAGCGAGACCAGCCCGTCCTTGCCGCCAAACGCAACGAACGTGCTCTGGTTCCAGTCCCAGTCGCAACACGCCACAACGTCGAAGTGCTGGTCGAGAGGCGTTGTGGACACCAGGCTCACGGAGCCGGGGCTCTCCTTCACCCAGTTCAAGTACATCTTGTCGTCGCGATTACCGTACGACGCCACCACCGAAAAGCCATCCGTGGGGAAGAGCAGAAGCTTCGTCTCCGTCTACGCGTAACAGGGAAGTGCAACAACGACAGTGAGCCCCGACGCCACGCGCTTCGTGTGCTTCTCCTGAATCGTGATGGTGCACGGGAAACCGTTCTTGTCGCAGTTGCGCGTATCCACGCCGTGACAGCTGCAGCGTCCGGCGGAGTCCAGGAGAAGCATTCGGTCCTCCAGGAGAAGAATCGAGGCGAGAGGCGACTTGTGTCTCGTGCGCAGGACGATTTGTGGGTGGAGGTCGTGAGGGAGCGTGGCGCAGAGAGCGTGGACTTGAGGGAAGGCGAGATCTAGCGCCTGGTCGCGGGAATAGCGCGCCGGATGCGGCTTGAAGAGGAGCTGGGACGGCGTCTGCCCGTATTGCGCGATTTGTGTGAGGAGATTCTGCCGTGCGACGTCATCGTGGAGCGCGGCGAGGTGGATATCGTCCACATACGTCATGTTGAAGAACACGTTCTGGTGCTTCACCGCCTCCTCGCCCTTCTGGTTCACTCTGTCCATGATGGTGAATGCATGGACCTACCCCCAGATCAAATCGATCCACTCGTTCAGGTGAGCGCTCACGAAGTCGCTCTCCAACGCGTCGCGCTGGACGGAGATGAAGCGCTCCGGAGAGTTGTGCGCCCACGGCGGGAGCACGACGTCGCACACAGCTTTGGGCTAATGGATCACTCGCACCTGAATCACCCACGTCACTGTCGTTCAGCGGGAAGTGGGAGCTGTTGCGAAGGAAGGCGGGCAAGCAGAACCACTCCGGCGTCAGCTCCTTCACGTCTCCCTGGCTGTGGAGACTGCTGTTCCACGCCGCCTCCACCGAGTTGAAGAGCCGGTTGTAGTCGTCGAAGCAGCCGCTCTGCAGGTCGATGTGGAAGAGGGTGTACGGTTCGACGCGCACGAGGTAGTGGAGCACGTACCCGGGCGTGGAGTAGTGCGTGCCGTACATGAACGGCGGCATGGCGCCCTCCGTGTCTGCCATCTCCACCATGCTCTCGTAGCGGTCCAAGAAGCCCTGGAGACGCTCCTCGTTCAGCGCGCCGACCGGCTTGGAGAGGTCTCGATACACCGTGGGATCGTTGAGGTTGATGGCGGACGAGGTGTAGTCCGACAACACCCACGGGAAAACGGGATACTGGCTCAGACTGTTGTAGGAGCGCCCGCTGATGCGGTTCAGCTGGATCAGGTAGTCGAAGGTGGACATCTGGTAGCTCTGCCACTGCTGGGTGATGGGGAGCTCGCGGAAGAGTTGCGAGGGCGAGGCGATTCGGCGGAAGAGGACGCTTCTACGCGTTACGTCTCAACGGAACTGCCACTTCTGAAGCGAGGGCTGCACGGAGCGCGACAACAGGTCGAAGAACTCCTTTCGGTCCTCCACCGAGGCGAAATCGATGTACCACGAGTCGCCGTTGGCGAAGAAGAGCTCCAGCGCCTTGTTGCCGAGGAGGTGGTTTCGCGGGTACACGGACACCACCTGATGCAGCGACACTTCGCGCGCGTGCAGTAGCAGGTCCTGGATCTGGCTGTAGTGCGGCAGCGGCTTGGAGGGCGCTCTAGAAGTGAGGAGGAGCCAGCACAGCCACTCGCCCGCAATCGGTTGGACGGACTCCGCCTTGAGCAACAGACGGTCCTGCTTGACGTTCAGCTCGCACGCGACCTCGTATGAGAAGCAGATGAGAGATACCCTCGTCTTGTAGAGAACGAGCGACACGACGGGGGTTTCATCCTCGTCCATCTTCTCCGTCTTCTCAATGGTGGCTTCCATGATGTACTCCTGGAGCTCGTTGTAGTCGGCGAACGACAGGTCCTCCAGCATGGGGTCTGTCGCGGTGAACTTGACGCCACTGACGGAGAAGGGGTACTCCGCCACGTCGCTGCCTCTGCGGACCTTGCCGAAGAACCCCTTGAGGCGCGACTCCTTCTGCTTCTTCTTCTCGGCGATGGTGGTCGTTACGTTGGAGAACTGTTTGAGAAGCATTTCGACGCGCGTCTTCAGTGCTCGCTCCTCCTCTTCAGACAGCGTGGAGGCGTTCTGCGCCGTCTTTAGCTGCAGGAACAGCGACTTCATCTTGTTCATGTCCATCGCGTCCTCCTTGTTCTTCCTCCCGCCTCGCTTCCTCGCCTCCTGGCGGCTTGTTCCGTTGTAGAAGGGCACCATCACGCATCGTCCTCCTTCCGCGTTCATGTTCTCGCACAACTCGTAGAACTGCACGCGGTTCTCTACGCGTCACGGCTTCGCCAAACACGCACTCTCCCGATACCACAAGCTGGTTTCGGTACTTCGCAGCTGCGCGATCACGTCGAACAGAATGGAGAGATTCTGCCGCGATTCGCGCTCCCTCTGCAGACGCTGTCGCACGTCCAGCACACCGGAGCGCTCGCTGTTCTGACGGAACAACACGCGGTTTTCCTTGCTGCCCTCAAATCGCAGGAATTGCTTCTCGACCATCGCAGCGTGTTCCGCCTGCGACTCTTTGAACGACGTATCTGCCTTCTTCGTCACGCGCGACGCGAGCTCCTTGAACACGACGAGGACTTGATCCACGCGCTTGACGCGCTCCTTGCTCTCCTCCGAACGGCAGAACTCCTCGCAGTCCGTCTTCTCTTGGGCGAGCAACGCCATCAGGGAAGACAGAAGGTCGGTGAGCAGTCCCTTTTGACTCGCGTGCTCCAACGCGACGAGCTTCGACAGGAAGAAGACGAGAACGGCGCGGTACTCTTCTCTGTGAAGGCGGTTCTGCGAATCACGTTCTTTCCCCGACACTCACTTGGTTGCTGAAGACGATGGACTTCACGTGCTCGCAGAGGACGAGGGCGTCGCGTCCGCTCTTCAAGAAACACTCCAGAAGACGGGAGCCGAGCCACAGTCCGAAGAGGAAGCAGCAGGTGGGTGGGAACAACTGACTCTCCTCCACGTCCTGCTGTGTCAGCCTACACTTCAGAGGATGGGTTCTCGCCTACAACGACGCGTACGCGTCCAACACGTTCTCGCTCTCCTCTGTGGTTTCCTCCACTCCCTGAGTGTTCGTGTCGGAGAAGAAACGCGACACGAGTTCGAGCATTCCGGCAAACTGGGGTTCGTTCTGAGAGGAAATGGCTATGGATCAAGAAGAGAGTGCGGTGCTACGCGTGGTCCAGAACTGAGTCGCAAAGACGAGAACGAAGGTGTTGAGGTTGGCTGTCTTGATCCTGGCGAGACTCTTCATCTGGAAGAGATCGGCGAGCGACAGCTTGTACAGAAGGAGGAGGATCTGATCCGAGGAGTACGGAAGCGACGTGCTGCGAAGACACTGGGAAATGGTCTGGCAATGAGAGAGCGAAGTGACCACCCACCGCGATCGAGCTCATGGAGAAGCGCGAGTACAGACGCATCACATCCTCCAGCAGCATGAGTCGGATGCTGTTGAGCACTCCGTTGTAACGCCCTCTCGCCGACTCGTACATCAGATCCACGGCTCGCTCGCGACACCACTGCGCTGCGTTGGGGGCCTTAAAGACCTGAACCAGCGCTGCAAACGCCTCTTCACAGTCCGCGTCGCGCAACACTGCGAACGCCGCCTCCGCCTTTTCGGTTGGTTCTTGCGACGTCTGCAGAAGGGTGTCGATGCATTGACGAATACGGGCGTGCAGCTCCTTCTTCTTCGCAGGAGCGCCGTTATCGTCCTCCATGCGAGGAACGAGGGAGAGCAGATCTGTGAAGAACCGGTCGTACTTCATGCTCTTCATGTTCTCCTTCTTCTTGTCGTTGCCGGACATCTCGACGAGGTGCTGCAGGAGGAGGTGTCTGCCGAAGATGGAGGCGGACGAGGCGAGGAGGCGGAGCGCCAGCTGCAGGAAGAGCGGGTTCTTGATCTCCTTCACGGTGGGAACGGAAGAGGGCTGCGGAGAGTCGGTGATGACTTGGAGCAGCGCGTAGTACTCGTCTGCACGCACGCTGTAGGAGCAGGCTTGTTTGTAGGCAGTCACGAAGAGATCCACGTCGTTCTGCGTGAAGGCGAAGGAGAGGGCGTTCTGTTGGGCGGCGCGGAGAAGCGATGCGCAGAAGTGGTACATTTCAACGCGCATGTCCGCATTGTTGAATCGAAGCAGGGCGTTCACCATCACACGAACGACGTCCTCCTTGGCGAACGAGCCGTCGCCCACGCAGTTCTTCAGGCACTAGACATTACCGCGGGAAGACGCGAGTACGTCCTTCGTGTTGCAGAAGGAGGAGAGGAAGGAGAAGAAGCGCGTTTCGAAGACCGCACTCGTCTGATTCTGCTGCGCCTCCTTCATCAGATCCTGCAGGCAGCCGCTCTTCCCCGTCTGGCAGAGGGCGATCATCTCTCTAAACACGAGCGTCGCCACGTAGGAATCGTCGCAGCCCTCGTCGTAGAGAATCGTCTTGCAGAAGCCCACGCTGTTCTCCTCGCGCAGACACGCGTCCTGCTCGAACAGCTTGATGATGCGGTCGATCGCGAATTGCTACGCGTCAGCGAGTGAGCGCACCAATACTTTCATCTTCGAGTCGCCCTTCTTCCAGATGTTCCAGTTCAGGAGGAGGGACTCGATCACGCCGTACTGCGACTCCAGCGCGTTGGTTCGGAGGAAGTCGCAGAAGTCGCTCACGGCAAGGAAGAGGTCGTGCGTGATGCAGGAGGCGTCGAAGACGAGGAAGAGACTCGTGAACACCGACACGCCCTTCGTGCTGTCGAAGAGACTGCGGTTGGACGGCGAGGTCGCCAGCAGGTCGGTGATGATGCGCACGACACGCGGAATACACTGAGAGGGAATGACGTGGGCGAGCTGGACCTCCTCCGCGAGCTGGTTCTAGAGGTGAGCGAAGACGGCGAGAGGAACCGAGGGAACGATGAGCGGGAAGAAGGTGTTGACGCCACCGAGAGAAAGGAAGGAGTTGTTCACGTAGTCGCAGTGAATGGGAGTGGTGTGGCTGATGGAGGCGTTCAGGTTGTTCGCGGAGAGGTCGAAGAGCAGCGACTGGTCCATCGCGTTGCACGAGTACCTGCGAGTCAACAGAGCAGTGCAATGTGACGCAAAGAGCGCGTTGGCGGGCATCAGCGGGTCTGTCGCACTACAGTCGTACAAGGCGACGTCACTCATGAAGCCCTACACGTCAGCGCGCGACGCGATTCCCACCACAAACCCTTCGCTGCACACGCTCACACGACCGCCCGTCATCACATCGCTCTCCACCATCGCCATCTTCTGGGAAAGTCGCTCCTTGCCGTTGATGGTGAGCGTCACGAGCCCTCTGCGCGTGGACCGCGTCTGTGACAGCACGATTCGTTCCCAGTGTCCCTCCGTGACTCCGTTCAGCACCTAGAAGGGTTAGGGACTAACGGAGAAACGTACATCCACAGAGTCCTCCTTTCCCTTCGACACGACGCGCAGCTGGAGCGTGGTGCCGATCGCCACCATCTCGATCAGACCTCCGCTCGTGGGCGTGTAGTCGGAGGACTGGACGCGCAGCAGCACACAGCGACCGCTTCCCGCAGAGACGGAGCACAACGACATGATGGCGACGGAGAGCGAGAGAGTGAAACTAGATGTGAGTGAGACGCGAGGAAACGACTTGGAGGACGGGAAGGATTGAAGCGGTGGAATGGACACGGCCTCGGGCTCGTGACGGAAGAACAGGGCTTCCGTTGGATGAAGAGGAGATGCAACGAGCTTCCGTATGTTCTGGGGATGAGAGGAGACGGAAGAAGGGACTTCGAAATAGATGTTGAGGAATAGCGGGTTCTTGATGACAAATCGGCAGGATTTGTTGAAGGGGAACAGAAGCCACTTGGCATCTGTCTGATTACAGCAGAACTCGCCGACGTAGAGGATTAGATCTGCAATCCTAATCCTAATAACAGAATTGAAGGTATTACTTTCGCAGAAGACTGCCCTGGATTTCGCTGTCCTTGCTCTCAATCGATCCTTGTCGAAAATAGAGCATCACAAACTGTTTGATGATGTCGCAACTATTCCATAAGCGAAACTCCCAGTAGCGCACTCATGCAAGACTGTCAGTGTTTGGACGGATTGATGGACTCGCTGCTCGATTCCGAGCATGATATCCGTGATTTCCTTGAAGGAGTGCTTCTTCAGTGAAGTGAATAGGCTCCTAGTTTTGAATCCCTCCTACTGCACAAACTCTATCGATTCCTTTGTTGCGATGCATTTCGCTTCGTTTGTGGAGGCGTTTGATTCAAAAAGGGGCTCAAGATACAGCTCTTGGAGATGAATGAGACCCGCGTCTTCACCAAATCTACATGTAACGTGTTATTGTTGTTCCAGACTGATTCATCTATCGTTCCTTCCACTGATCGATTGGCGGTGATTTGGAATTATCAAGGCATTCAAGGGGTGGGATCCCTCAGTTTTGAGAGTACATGTTGATGAGAAGGGCGTGTTTGAGGGAGCGTACGGTGGTGAAGTGGAGTGCTTGTGATGTAGAGGATGGGGGAGGTGCTTGCTTTGAGGGAGTGGTGAATTGAGTGAAGGGGTTTTGCTGCTGTGTTGTGATGGATTTGGGAGGTGAGAGAAGTGTGAATTTGGAGGAAGTGGTGAGGGATGTGAGTTGATGGAGAAGAGTGAGGAGTTAGTTGAGCGTGATGATGAGATTTTGCTGTAGTGGATGTGCTCGAATGGATTTGGAGTGTATTGTATGAGAGTGAGTGTGGAGATGAAGAATGGGAGTGATACCGTGAGGAATATTGCATTTCTGGTTGTTTGGATTGAAAATGGAGTGGTTGGATTAGTTTGAGAGGTGGAAGAGGAGGAAGAGAAGCAGTGATCATCTAAGTGTGTAATTGGATTGAAGAAGGTAGGATGGATAGGAATTTGGATGAAGGTGTTGAAATGGTGGAAATGAAGGGTTTCGCGTTGAGAGAAGAATGGATGGCTTGTAGCATCATCGTGAGTGAAGTGATTGGTTTAGTTGAATGAATGGAGGAAGGATGAGAGATGAATTGGCTGTCAAGAAGGAAGAGTGAAATCTCTCTTTCTTTTGTTGCAAAATGAAGACTTGTGAACGGAGAAACGCTGAAGCCTCATGAGTAGAGTTTGAATCGAGAGACCCGTTTCATCTCCTCCATGCGTTTCCTCTTCCATTCTTCATGGTTCGAGGAGTGAACAGCGCGTATCTACCGTTTTGACACACACCTCTCTGTTATGAGCTCAACGAGCCCCTCATGGAGTACTCCATCCCTTTGGATAGGAATTGGGTGTCTTAACCCGCTTGAATGTGTTGCATCCGAATTGGCACATAACAGGCGCGTAAAGTGAATAATGGTAATCATAGTTCTGACTCTCAACAATCTGGTGAGGATGAAACTCCGCTCTGTGTGGAAATGAATGCTAAATAATAGTTCATTGAGTTGGAATGAAGAGCCATTTCCTTTCTCTTTTGCTGTTTTGCATTGTTCTCAGTGAATCGACGTCTTCTTCAAACTGCGAAGACGGTTTCATGGAGGTCCGTTTCTCCAAGGTTTCCGGCGACGCTGTGTGTCAGGTGCGTCTGAGCGACGAATCCATGAAGACGGACGGTTTGGTTCTGGTCGAGAAGTTCTGGGCGACTCCCATGGCGTACTGCCTGAATCCTGGTTACTACTATATTGGCTGCAACGGTGCTGCGACTGTGAACGTGAAATACCTGACCTACAACAAGGATCACGACCTCACCGCTGCTCCTCACTATAAGGTGCTCAAGCTGGATCAGGTGAAGGAGGAGTTTACGACTGTTCCTTCTGGTGTGAAGAGACCCGACTTCGACAAGAGCAAGCCCATCACCGGCAAGCCCGCGTACCCCAAGGACCCCACCACCAAGGGATCTGACTTCACCTGCGATCAGGCTGGTTACCTCAGCTACC
>ERZ1106923.437-NODE-437-length-15443-cov-18.814206_pt1 | contig 15443 bp, 20 predicted proteins | sample MGYA00403657_ERZ1106923 | MGnify/ENA primary metagenome ERZ1106923 (study PRJEB35170, sample SAMEA104062425) | human gut metagenome | biome: human gut; feature: human-associated habitat; material: faeces | place: Denmark | collected 2012-06-19 ...
GGATTCCAGATTGTGCAGAAAACAACGCATGAAATGGAGTTCAAAATCGGGGCGATTTGCGCCATTGAATCCTCTGTGAGAATCCTGGAAACAGAAGGGCGTTGTAATCATTGGAGTCACTTGGAATCGATAGGGAAGGGCCTGTGGGTTTCTTTCTGACAGATGTCGCCGTTTCAGAGCAAACAGGGGTATAGTACAGAACAACACGGGTCAGGATCGCTCTTCTCTTCTGGACGACTCCCCGCGTTATGAACGGGATGATTCGCTACTGTGACTGTGATCGGCTCGGTGTCATTCGGCTGAAACGGATCTGTGTCCGACGACAAGTCATCCTGCCAATTCCTCTCGCCATTCGACTCGCCGATAATGACCGGAATGGGACTGTCGCTGGCTGTAATGGGCGGAGTCACGCTTGCAGCTCGGGGATAGTAGTCACTGGCTGTTGCTGGCGGACCCACAGTCACCGCTCTGGGATAGGAGTCGTTCACCTGCACTGGCGGCACTGTGTGCACAGCCCTGGGATACAACTCGTCCACGGGTATGGGCATAGGTGATTCAACGGGAACAGGTGCTTCAACGGGAATGGGAATAGACGCTTCAACGGGAACGGGAACAGACGCTTCAACGGGCACAGCCACCACATCGAACGAGTCACGGATTGGGATCACCCCCACCTCACCCGACGACTGCGTCACCACGACCGGAATCGGGACAGCGTCCGCCGCCTCCACCGCGTCAGTCACCACGACGGTGATCTCGGGGAAGTAACTGGCGAGCGCGCCAACGTCTGGAGGTGAGCGAAGAACGGAGACACTCACTGCTCACGCGCAAGTCGTCGCGACAGGCGAAGGCGCTGGGCAGGACGATATCGATGAGAGAAGGCATGTCTACAGGTGAAGGAGTGGTCGCAAGCGTGCTCTCCAGCGTGATGTGGCGAGGGTAGTGAAGGCTCTCGCTGTCCACGTCCTCCGTGACGAGCGTGGCGAGCAGTGGCAGGTCTATTCCGTCATTCCGCCACACAACGTCCACCTCGCATGACCAGCTCGCTGTCGCCGTCGTCAAAGCTCAGTGCATTGTAGCCGAGGTGAATGGAGGCGAGTTGAGGCAGGTCTATTCATAACCGCGGGAATGTGGCACGACTCTCGAACAACGCGCGAGAACAATAACAGAAGGACCCTTCGCCGAGAACAACGTGCTCCAGAGACAGCAGATCTATGCATAAACAACACACACTTCTCACACTCTTCAACTCCAACGACGCGAAGCAGAAGTTCCGACAGAAGTCGCTCTCCAGTGAGCCGATCTGTAACCGCTTCAGCGAGACGGAAGCGATCTCGCACACAGTGAAGTACTCGAAGGACAACGCACCCACCTCCAGCGTCTCGATCTCGTAGCACTCCTTCAGGTGGAACTCGCCACTAGATTCGTAGTCGTCCTCGGTTCGGAAACAGTCGGCGCCGATGGAAACCCTCTTCAGACGGTCGAAGTCTGATAGCGTGAAGTGGTGGACAGCGCCGAAGCAGTGATCGTGGATGTCGATCTCTTCTAGCGAAGGAGCGTTTTTGATCTGAAGTGTGGCGTAGCGGGAAAAGGAATGATTCTGAATCACTATGCGCTTCAGCGCGGGACAGTCCTTCACAACGAATTCGCCATCATTTGAAGATGCCCCGCCATTTGAAAAGCAATTCTCGCCAATCAGAACAGTACTCAGACGCCCCATTCCAACCAGTCTCATATCGGTCACATTCACAAACGAATTATCGTCAATCCTCAACTCCGTCAGCACGGACAATGGACTCAGGTCGAAGGTCTTCCACGCGTCATCGTTACACGACCTACTGCTGAAGGACAGTACCTCCACGTGATTGTGCAACACTCCATCCTCATTCGAATTCACAACCAAATGAGTCTCCAGAGGAAGTCCATTCAACCACTCTCCGCTATACACCTCAGCACCATCCTGGTCATATTGCACGCCCTTTCCCCACTGATCTCCTTCGCAGAATCCGCCTTCGTAGGACAGTCGCTCGGTTGTGGGATTGAAGCTCCTTCCATAGCACACACTCTTCTCCCCGACTTGAAATCCTTCGTACACCTTATTTCCGTTCTTGTCGTACAAAACGCCCCAGCCCCATGGTGTGTCGTCCAGCACATCTCCTTCCCACCGGTCCCCATCCACACTGAGGTCCAGAATGACGTGGTGCATAACGTCAAACGAGCGTACTCCATCCACTTTCAGCAACTGCTTCGTTTTCACGTTCACTTCGATGGATTTGCTGCCACATATCTGTTTCACGACCGACTCGTCGACTTCCGTGACTCCTCTGTTCAGGACAATCCGGTCTTTGGAGAAGGAGAAGGAGAACAACCCGCACAAGAGCTCCAAATACTCATCCTTGTCAGTGTAAAAGGGAGTGTCGATTCGTCTACGCATCACTCGCTCCTTGCATTGATTACGCATCATCTGGGTTCCACCATACTCCGGCTTCTTCATCTGGATTGCTATCCATAGAGATGCTGCTCTATTGAAACAACGGGATGAATGATAGGGAGAGAGCCGGTTCTTGGAACGTATCTTTTCCTTTCGCTTTCCTTTCTTTGTTTTCAGCATTACATGCTTTGCTTTTCCTGTGCGTGATGAGCAATCCATGCTATTCGATGATCGCCAAGACACCGTTTCAGGATCCTTCTTGATTACCACATACAATCCCATTCTGTTTTCAATCTTATAGTGAATGTACTATCCATTTTCGCATCCTCTTTCCATTTCGGCAAGATGGGCATTCATCAACAAACAGAAACAACTACTATTCTCTGCTATTTTCATTTGAGAGGATATCAACTCCATGTAGTGGATCAACACGGACATGTGATCCTGCTTACCATTCTTGTTTGCTGCCAGGGATGGATTTCCCTTCACCCCAGTCATCGTCTCTATTCGCTGTTGCAGCGCCAGAATTGTCTCCTGATCCTAACCATCACGAGGAACAATGAGGTCATACAGCGCGATGAGTGCTGTGTAAGGACTGCAACTCTTCCAACAGTTTTCTAGCTGTCACCACGTGAAAGAATTACTACTGCTTTTCAATATCTGCATTCACTGTCCGTTCGGCATTTCCTCCATTCTCACGCGAATTCGCATTTGGATCGTCTCTTCTCTGGATGTCACTTTCAAATCATCTATGAATACAATCTTCATTCTTATGCCGCTAAGTTCATTTTCCAGTTCGTCAATCCGTTGGGAAAGGACTTGCTGTTGCGATTGCTTCTCTTCTACGGAATGAACGCCATCTCTCAACAACGAACGAATCACGCCTTCCAGACGCGAAATGGTCGCATTCTGGGCACTCCATTCCATACGCTCGAAGTCTTCCAATTCCTTCTAAACGCTATCGCCCTTCCATTCACCGCTACCTGAAAACTCCCCTCCAGGTCGGAATAGAGAATGGCACTCATTGTGTGAACCGCGAAGTGGAGGGACTAGACGCGCTATCTGGAACAAACACTGCAACAATAAACGACATTGGAAACTATATACAGCCGAATCCAGTTTAGAAGAAGGGGAGCATCAACTGGTACACGGGCTTGTCCGTCTGAGTGGCTCCGAGATACACCATGAAGGGGATGAATCCGTAGAACACAGCATTCTACTGCGTGAGAACGAGAAGGAGAATCCCACGATACCCAGGTTGTACACCTTTCCGTACAACTCCTTGATTGCTTTCTTCAGCTTTTCGCTTCTCTTCACCATCGGTTCTTCTGTCTTTGTGGCGAAAGAGCGCGTTGAAAGAGACGTAAAACCCCGATCACTTCGGGAATCGCTCTTATTCCAAAATGGAGCAATACAGCTATGCTGAGGAAGTTGCTCTCGATCTGAGGAATCATTCTAGAATGCATTTTGCAGAATCGGTGATGCGTAGGCCGAACGACGCTCTCTTCAAGTGGATATCAATACAAAAATGACACTCGTGATACAAAGTGATGGAAAATGTCATATGTGAAATGTAGTCTTGGATTCTCTTGGGGCTGTGGAAATCAGTTGTCCTTCTTTCAACAGTCTCCGTTTTGTGTGTGTTGTAATATATAGACATCGCAAAAGCAAACAAGTAGAATTGCAAGCGTTTCCGAACTGTAGGGTACAGTGGAAGCCGATCCACAGGTCGTGATGCAGTACAGAAGGAATAATTCAACCATGTCCGAAGTATGGATCATTATCGTTGGTTTATATGCAGTTGACGAGCTCGCTTCATTACCTATTTCTTCAGTTCCATGACGCGATCACATCTTCTCGTGGTAGATGCACTCCACTCCATTGAGTGTAGACATGAGTGAAGCGTCTTCTTCGTACTGCTCTCAGATTGTTGCTCTCCTCAGCGACGTGCTCGCTGATGCAACAGACTCCGATTCCACCACTGCTACCGCGATCAAAGTCGTTCTTCTCTCGTTTCCTCCCCATTAGCACATCATGCTTCTCTTCTCCTTCTACAACCTTTTCTTTCTCAAGCGCTTCTCCAACCCATACCAGTTCAAACGCGATGTTCTCTTGTTCGTGCAAGTGCCACTCCATCATCATTGTTCATCATAGAACTACTTAACGGACGCGCCGGATCCTGCGCAGTACCACCAATTGCTCTCTCGACTCGGCACAGCTCAGCAACACGAAGTGATTGACATGTTGACGACCCTCGTGCATTACGGTGATGTCGTGATCGTTGTGGAGCCTGAGGCGTAGATGCATCTCTTGCATTCTTTCCTCACCGTCCTCGAGGAGCAGAAGGTGGATGTCCCCTATCTGACCGATTTGGTGACAATTGCCGAAAAGTGTCCCTATTTCGCCACCACCGACATAAGCGAGAGCGCGGTGAAGGAGTGGAACGACGTACTCATACCACTCTCCATTCACCATAGCTGTGTCGCTCCGTCTGCACTCGCGTGGACGCGTCGTCTCCTGTGTCGTCTCTGTTCGGTCTGTTGTGTGGTGAGACAGCGTCCGACGACTGGTGGGAACGTGTGTGTGGAGTCACTCGCAGGGCAGAAGCACTCGTCGAGAGCATTCTGTTCCAGGACGCGGCGGTCACGCGCGAGACAGTGATCACGCTGTTTGATCATCATGACGAATCACTCTTCTTCTGTATCAAAAACCCGATCAACGTGCTCTCTGCTGTCTCTTCTCACTCCCAGATTCTCTCACGCTGCGTCGAAACCGGCTTCACCCACCTCGCCTTTCTCCTTGTCGAAATCCTCCTCCTCAACAACCACGTGACTCTTCTTTCCCTCCTTTATCCCCAGCTCGCTCTCGCCTCCTCGCACGTGCTATTCTCCCTCCTTCTCGACTTCGCCTCAGACTGCGTTACCAACGCTGTGGACGTGTCGATCCCCCTCCAAACCACTCTTATCGTTGTTTTCGTGGCTTCTCGATCATGCTCAGATTCAGAAGGAAATCGGGAATTCCGAAAGTCTGGACGAATTGGTGCGCTTCGTCTTCCAGTCACGAGAGCCGCGGTGCGACTACGATGTTCTTTCGCTTCTCCACAACGCCACATACATTCCGTTCGCTGTGTTGGGAGCGAGTGAATTGTAGCTCCATCACACTCCAGTATTCCGTCGTGCAGGACGTGTTGACGGCGTATGTGAACAACCGACTGCACCGATGGCTGCTGGTGAACGCGGCGCAGTGGGAGCGCGATCTGATCCAACGATGCCAGTTTTCGGTGTATTCCAGTAATACCCTCGATTACTGCGTTTCGTGCATTCTGGGAGATGTGAGCGCGACAATGAACCAAGCGAAGCAGGTGATGCACATATTCGAGGATGTGGCAGACATCGTGACGAATTATCACCATTACCGACTGCTTGTTCTGACCATCGATTTCCTTCTGGTTATTGTGCATGCGGTGCGTAACGAATAGAAGGATTCTGCAGAGAGTGGAAGCGAGGAAGACGTGAATGCGGTAATGACAGAACTGTTTGAGAAGATATATACTGTAAAGGAATCTACACGGTGGAGAATGCATGACCTTGCGCATTTTGATTACGAATAGAGTTACCCTGCTAATCAAGCTTATCATGGTAACCGTGCATTCTTCGGACTCCAAACTGGCTTCAATATCGCTTGACAACCTGTTGACTCTCAATTCGTTGTTCCAGGTCATTCTCAATCTCAAGGAGGAGAGAAAGGCGTTCGGCGACGATAGTCTCATCGAAACGGTGACGCAGAAGTTCCTTCTCATCATTAATGCAAGGATAGTGGGTTTTCCTGTTTCTTCAATCAATTTGTGTGTGATTCATTGAAAATGAGAATAATCATACAATGAATTCGCAAGAAAACAACACATCACCCATTTCACGTGTGACGAGAAAACAGGGATAAAAGGCAGTCTTGGTTTGTCCATGGACTTGGCGATAATCACCAAACATATCAAAACCGACTAAAAGGATGGGGTAAAAGAAGTAGCGTCTCATAAATGGCATCTTCATGAACGGCAACGCTCCCACTGCCAAGCCCGTGAAGTTGTTGTAGAAATCGAAGCTATCACGGTAATACATGAGACACGTCTTCGTCAGCTGGTAAATCGTAAAGAAACTACAACTGAAGCAAAGCACGCATCCAAACCCTCCCATACTCAACAGACCGTAGCCAAGGCTCTTCGGCATTCTCTTCATAATCGTCGTGGCCGTCACCTTGGCACCTCCTTCGCTGCGCGTGCTATCGTAAACACCGAGCATGCCTCCCAACATACAGCCCGCACTCGCACCAAATCGAAGGGATCGCTTTATCCCAGCGTTCCGTTTCGCTTTCCTCTCCTAAGTATAACAAAGACAGAGAAGAACCACCAATTCTTCCTTCCGTTCTGCAGAGAGAGCCACGTCCTTTGTCTCGGTCGTTTCCGCACTCTTGACTTCCTGTTTCACAGTCTCAACCTCCTCCTCGTCATCATCCACCGAATCGTCTTCAAATGCAAAACGGTTCTCCTCATCGGGCTTACTGGTCACGTGCTGTCTATTTCGAATGGCTCTCCAGTCACTCATCGGGATTGCAACAAACAACTGACTTTATCCTCTCTACAACGAGAAGGTTACTCACGCCGCCATAGCAGAGAATAGAATCCCCAGCCTCGTTACTACACACACAGCAGCAACACCTAGCTCTCAATCACAGCTCCCACTCCTACCAACTATTCCGATAATCCTTTGTGTTCGCATTCCTCGTCTCGTTGCACACCTCGATCACCCCTCCCAAGTCAATCGCGCTGTCATCGTCAATCGTGTCCACCTCCTCTTCCGCGGCAACCTTCACCCGCACACTTCCGTTCTTCACGCTCCACTTCCTCCCGTGGTTGGTTTGCTTCCATTCGTTCACGTTCAGATATCGCACGCCCCCTCCAGCCGTCGTGATCGCCATCACGTGACACCCCTTGTCGTAACACATGCTGGTAACGCGTTCCTCCGCCTCGTATCTACCCATCACCATCACCACCTCAACACACATGGAGTGGTTGGTTGTCATACCGTTTTCGTTCACATGGAGTGTGCGAATGTGCTGTCCGCCGGCAGCGATCAAATCACTTCTCGTCACGCATCATCCCAGCCCATACTATTGCTCCCCCGTCTCGTCCTCCACCACGCCCTCGCACTCCTCCACGCTGTCGCTCGACCGCACCGGGTTCGTGGCGTTGTGCACGTTCCACACGGTGCACGTGCCCTTCTACAGTCAACGCGACACACCTCGCTCACCTCGTCCACAGCCACAACCTCGTTCTCGTGATAGCTGCTGCAGCAGAGACTGCGAATCGGGCAGCACCGATACCACGCGGCGTCGCTCCGCATCACACTCAACACGCTCCACGACGACTCCTCCAGCCGGATGGTTCGCAAGCTGCCGTCCTCGTAGCCCACCACCACGATGTCGTCGAAGAAGTCGTGCTGCGTGAGGGACGTGGCGCGCACGGAGAGCTCGATATGTACTGAAGGCTCCAAGGAGACGAAGGAGGCGTGGAGCGGGTGGATGCGAGGAATCTGTGAGTGATGAAACGGGAATGAAGCCACCTTGAAGCACTCGATCACGCCGTCCACGAACACGCAGCAGAGCACGCCGAAGGAGGAGACGGAGGAGGAGTGATGTAACCACTTCATTTGAACGGCGTAGCGATGGTGGTGGGTGAAGTGCAGAAGGGGTTGAAAGCTCAGGAGAGAGTAACAACTGATGAAGCCGTCCTTTGGAGTGTCCTTCACACCGCGACGATTCATTGCGATTCCGTCATCGTTTTGACCACAACTCACCACCACGACGGTATCGGAGTCATTCATCATCGAAGCGCAGCTCATCACGATTCCACCGCAATGAATGATGACGCATGATTTGTTGAGTTGAATGGACTGATAGGGAGGGAGGGAGGACGTTGTCTGTCGAATGGAGAGTTGGAGAGGAGATGGATGGTGGAGCGGTGAGGATACTTTATGGTACACAGAAGGAGACAGAAGCGAAAGCGGCAATTGCGTGAGAGACTGAAGCGAGAGTCGTTCTGCCTTGTGATACTGCTTCTTGGCAGGCTTTGGTTTTGAATACGTGCCCTTGTTATATCGGGGAGGAGTTTCATTGATATGATTGCTTTGAAGGTGAGTCACCATCTCCTCACTAGACGGGAGCGTTCTAGTTGTGAGAATCTGTAGGATACAACGCACTGATTACAGAAGCAACATGTGAGAGAGAATCGAGAGGATGTGGGATTGAACACGCAAACGGACTACGGATAGTGGAAATCAAATAGCAGTACCGTGTGATACCGAAGTGCAGGGGCACTGTTGAATAACCGGTTGCAGAATTGACACTGTTCCTATCGAAATGAAGCACGAGAGAGTGAAATACGGTTTCTTTGTTCTGATTCTGCTGCGCAGAAGATGTACTACGCTTTCGTTTCATGTATGAAGAGAACAGATTCCTGGATGCGACGGTTTGAATTGGGGAAAATAGGCGATTTCTTTGGAAGTCCATAGCCATAGGGGATTTGTGTTGATTGGCGGAATCGCCAAAGGAAGGGAAAATGAAGAGTGACGGATATGTATTCGCAATGATATGCTCTTCGAACGTGAATCGTAGTATGGCTGCTCATGACCTGCTGAAAGTGGGTCTTTGTCTTCCGTTTTCACTGCTAGAAGAACAGCTTCCGTGTGGTATCATATGGTACAGGAAACGCAGTCAAAATGCCTGGTTTGGTTCCTGGAAGGGCAGTTTCGTAGCCTTTTCACCGTTCTACTGATGGAATAGATACAGCTTCGGTACGGAATACCAGAAGATGCTGGATGACTTGAACGAAATGGGTCGTGATTAGTGGGGTTGGTTGTTGCGTCTCACTCGCTAGTTATACAAAGAACGGAATGATTGGTATGATGCAAAGAAATATCGGAGTAAAGAAAGCGCCTCAGCGATTTCAGGAGGAGAAGGATTTGAGCAAGATCGATATATGTATATGCTTTGATGACCGTGTGTTCGACGCCGTCATTGAAGGTGCGTGCCATTTCAAGTTCTCACTGTGTAGATTTGCAGTTCCGTGGCTGCCATGGCATGAAACCGCTTCTCATATTGAATATGCACACACAGGATAAACCGGCAATGGCCGAAGAAGGAGCGCGACATGCGTTGCGTTTGGCAACAATGGTTTACGTTTCCGTATTATGTGACCCATAGCTGAACAAATGCCAGGATTTGGAGCAAGAGGCGTGTGAGATTAAGAAGCGCTTTGAGGAAGAGACCGGGTTGTATTTGCTATTCGCTTTATTCTATATCTGATCATCATAAAAGGAGTGTTTGTTCCCGATGCTGATGAGTGATCCCACTTGAGAATACGTAATTCCGTTCGTGAGAATTCAGCAGTCACTCCGTACAAGAGGTACGATCTTTCTCCTCCCCATTTGTTTGTATCCCCTCCTGTTCTATGAGCTATTCCACTGTATTGAAAGACTGCTTGCATGAGTTATACGTCAGGGGATTTGATCTCGCTATTCCTTTCAGCGGCTTGTTGTTTGTGGAATACGTCACGCATAGTTCAATCGTACAATGCACTCGTTCAGAAACGATATCACTTGCCATGCTACAGCCAAGAGAACACGCTTGCTCTCCTAATCGGTTCTTTTCTGTTCCCCTTGCTCACATGAAGGAAATACAAGGCATTTGTGGTACCCCTTTATCAAGCACCTTGTGGACATTGATTATCAGTGTGACAGCAACCCAAATCCCCTCGATTCGTTTGGAGTTCCTATTCGTCTTCACTCATAGCTATACACAAAATTGCATAACAAATGCATTCGAATGCATTCATGTGGACAAGGATATTCACTTCACGTTTGAAATGACGCGTGGACGCATCCTTCCCTTCCAACGGATATCCGAGGTGATTCACTGCGTTATGTCTAACAGTCAGATTTCTGGACTATGCTTGAACAGTCCACTGAGTCACTTGTCTTACCACCCCGTGTATGGATCCTGGATTGGTCTGCGTGCTGTTGTGGTACTCGATATGGACGTCAGCGAGGCAAGCTTCATTCCCGTAGAGAAGGCCACGAATTGCATTTGTGAGGGTCTTTATGATGAAGTGTGCGTAACTCACAGAGTGTGACAAGAAGGCAAAGGTTCTGTTGGACGAGCTGATGCGTGACACGAATTACGTTGAGGACCACAAACAGGAGGAGGTGTGGAGGCGGTGGCTGTCCTTGAGGACTATTTGTGACAAGCCGTATCCAAACTACTCTTGGAACCAAGCCGCCTATCACTACAGCAAGAATCAGCACTATCTCGTGGAAGACATGGAGAAGGTTCGGAATGGCGACTATCACCCGAACTATGACTGGATTGCTGCTTTTAACAGGGATCCAGAGGGATTTCGGGGCAAGTGATACTTCCTTTAGTTTAGCTTGATATTCGCTATTGTTTGTTGTCCGCAGCTCTTGTGTTCAACAGGATTGGATTTCGATCTCTCCGAGAGAAGAGAAAATCGGCTCGATTTTGGGAGTCATTGAAAGGCAGAATCGGATAGAGGAAGGTAATGGATTATCTAAAGCGGCTAGAGACTGTTGAGGACATCACTGAAGAGTTAGCGAGAGTCGTGGAAGAAGAAAAGCTGCTTGATCGTCGTATTCTCTTCAACCTAACGGGAAGTCAAGATTACTACGATATTTCTGGAAACGGAGAAGCGGCAAAGGCAAATACGATTGAATATAACGAGATCGTTGCGAGTTTGCGTACTTTGGGCAGCACTGTGAATCGTTGAAGCGCGATAGTTGCATTCCTCATGAATAGAAACGACAAAAGACATGTCAAGTATCAGCGAAGAAATGAAAACGTGCAGCGAAGATGCCGTTAGGGCAAGCGAGCAGATAAAACACTATAACACACTGAAGGTATAGTCACAGTAATGTAGTTTACAGCTAGGTGAATGCGGAAAAGTCGCTAGAGCTTGTTACTGCCATGATTGACCTGAATCGCAGCGTTGCTGGTGTAGTTCACTCTCCACTACGACTAACGTGTAGATTGAACATTCTCTTGAGTCCGAAGAGTACGAGAAGGCAACGGAGTACATCCTGAAGTACCGCAAAGCCATCCTGACTGGCGACATCAACGCGAAGGACGAGTCTATCATGAAGAGAGTGAGTGCGCCTAACGCTTCTGAGGACTAGTCAACGGAGACGTTAATCAAGGCTCTGACCGAGCAGCTCACAATCAGCATCTCGAACAAGAAGACGACCCAAGTGTTTCGCTACTGCCACTTGCTGGACAGTTTGGGCGAGGGTTGCTTGGCATTAACAAAGTGGCTTCCACAGACCCACCATCACCTTTAGACTGGTTCCCTATCTCACAAATCCTCTGACGGCGGATTGCGAGAAGGATTACAGTCTCCTCCGCAATCAGCGATCATCGCACAACATCGGCATGATCGTCGGCAACACGCTGGGAACCATGTTCAAGAAGGCAGTGGAGCTGATCGAGAGCGTCGAAGCCCAAGTCACCGACTGTTTCACCAAGGAGGTGTTCGCTTTCTGCTATCTGTGTCGCTCTGTCTTCCTCTTCTGCGACCACCAGGTCGTTTCATCGCCTCTCCGTCACTTTTAGTGCTCTCTCATCCTCTCCCACTACGACTCCGTGCGGGACCTCAAGGCGCTGGAGGCGAACAGCGAGCGCGTGCTCCAGCAATACGTGTCGAGTGAGTCGGGCGCCGAGAACAAGGAGTTGGACTCGCTGAATCAGGTGCTGAACGAAATCACTCTCTTCCTCCAGCACCAGGAGTCCTTCACGCGGTTCTTCGTGGGCAAGACGCGCGACAGCTGGAGTTTCAACAGCGCGCGTGTGAGCGATGACCAACAGTACCAGAGTCAGTCCATTCCTCAGGAGATGGTGGTGGTGATGAAGACGATCCGACAGGAGGGGAGTCAGCTCCCCGCGGGGAACAAGCTGGAGTCGTTCGCTGTGGCAGTGGTGTGTGACAATGACACATAGATGATATCTTCTCTGAATCACGCGTACACCGCTCTGGAGGAGATCTTCACCGTCTTTCTCGTCTCCTTCTCTCACCGCTAGTTGTATTCGCTGAACCGCTCCATCTTCAACGTCACGCCGGACGCTTCGTGTCACACCACGTCGCTTCCCGAAGAGGCGTTCTACCTGTTCGACTTGATCGTGTCGCGAGCGATCAGTCAGGGCAGTGCGGGCAACATCAAGACCGTTATTGGGATCATAAAGGGGTCCATTCAGCAATATATCCACCCTTATATGATCAGTATTCTCAGAGGCAGAAAGACGATGGATACTTCAGGTATGTGAATTAAACTGAGTTCAGGATAGCGATCCACTCTTCGTTATCGCGCGACCAAATCAGCAGCATTCTCATCCTAAACGATGTGTCTGTGGGAGTTAACGGAGTCCCTCACAATTAGTTATGCATCAGTTATACAAACACACTGAGCTCGCGAATCACCGACTCGCTCACCGAAGCCTTCACCAAGGTCCCAGAGAAGCTGCCTGCCGCTGTCGCGGACATGGTGAAGTCCTCCACAAGCCTCTTCAACGACGACCACGAGTTCGTGCTGCGGCGTAGCTTTGACGGGGGTGTGTGAGCGTAGGTCTGAAGGAAACCGTGGTGGTTCCGCTCTGCCAGAAGATGGAGAAGTGCATCACCGCGGGGAGTTTCACTGTGAGGTGGGGGTGAGTGTGATGGGTGACTGTTAGCGATGAGTTGAAGGCGGAGCAGCAGGCCGACGAAATGACGGAGATGGTGGTGGCGATGCTGCGGAACACTCTGGCTCCGTACGAGAGTCTCTTGCTGGCGCAGACGGCGACGACGTTGCTGAACGAAGTGGCGGGAATTCTGGGCAATCGGTTGGAGGGAAGCTTAGTGAAGCTGAAGTACACGCAGCAGGGAGTGCTGCAGTTGGATAAGGTTGTGCGGTCCATTTGCAACGAGCTTATCAACAATGGAGGAAGCGAGATTCGCACATGCTTCAGTCGCGTGAATCGCCTCATAGCCATTCTTAGTTGCGATGATGTAGTCGATGTCGCTGCATGTGATTCGTAGTTGACAAGTGCCATGTCTCTTGTGCTAAGTGAAAAGAGCGATCTGTCAAAGGATCAAGTGAAGAGCATTCTGAAGTTGAGAATAGACCTCAGTTGTTAATATCGTGCTGTTTCATTCCGGTTTGTTCTCTCACTTGCTGTGGGCTACCCCCACTATTCCCATTCCTTATTCCGCATTCTCCTTTTGACAAACAACAGTTCAGGAAAGGGAAAAATGTCGTTCCAGGCAGTTCTCTTTATCATCGGGTTTCTGGTGGCTTGCTATTTCGTCATCTTCCCTGCGAGGATTTCGTTCGGTCACAGCAAAAAGGAGGTTGACATTGACTTCTCGATCGTTCCCATTCTTGTTGTGGTGATCCTGTTCATCGCCACCTCCATTCCATGGGTTGTCATTGTTCGCGGCATTCTCGGCGTTCAAACTCCCGAGTGGGCGAAGGACCCCTCGAATACGAGCTACCTTGTGCCCTATACGGTGATCATTCTCTTCATGTCTCTGGCTTATGTCTGCATGTCCGCTGAACACACGAAGGTGTTTATCGTCATTGCAAACAAGTTCTCGAAGATTGCGCTCTCTTCGGCTAATCCCGGAATCATTGGCTTGTCTCTCTTCTCCTTGCTCGCCGCTATATTCACGCTGGTGACCAGCAACGATATCGTCATTCTCACGCTCACGCCCATTATTCTCCAGTTCTCAAAGAAAACGGATAGTCGTCTTCTGCTATCGCTTCTGTTAGCCGAGTTCTGCTCTGCGAATTCCTACAGTGCTGGACTCCTGAGTGGCAATCCATCCAACATCATTCTCGCTTCCGTGTTCAAGATCGATTTTTCTACGTATCTGAAGTATCTGCTCATTCCGGCCATTGGTAGTGGACTCACCATTTACGTGTACTGCCTGATTCTGGCAATTCGATCTGTCAAGACTCCAGTTCCTCCCGCAACTGTAGACATTGAGTTGCAATTAAAGGAGGAGGCCGAATCGAAGGACGTGAAGCACTCCAACGTGAATGAGCCTGATGACAAAGTGATCGGCGTGAAGTCTGTGGATGCTGCGAAGCCTCACAAGGAGGAGCCAAGCAAGCAGGAGGACCAAAGCCTCACCACATTCAATACCAACATGAAGGTGTCGCTTTGCCTCCTTCTTCTTCTCTTCTTCCTCTTCCTCTTTTCAACGCCCATTCAGAACAAGTGGTCATTCATCGAATTCTGGCACATCGCCGTCTTCATGTTCGTGCTTACACTCGTCAAAGACTTCATCTTCTACAGACACAACATGCGCGAAATCGGCTCCATTTTTGGCACGCTTCCGTGGAAGGTTCCACTCTTCCTCGTTGCTATGTTCATTCTTGTGGAGACGGCGAGTTACTACCATTTCACGTCAACCATCGCGCAATTCCTAGCACGGACCTGCATTGCGCCAATCACACGCATGGGTGACCTCGTTACAGCGCTCTTCTTCAACGCATTCACCTGTATCGCCTGCATCATCTTCAATAACCTTCCCGCCACGATCTTCGTTACCCGCATTCTCAGTGAACCTGCGGTGAAGGACGTGCTGGGTGATCGCTTGTACCTTGCCACCTTCAGTGTTGCTGCCGGAACCAACTTCGGGGCTTGCATTCTGCCCCACGGTTCTCTGGCTGGATTGATGTGGTCGGGTTTTGTTCACGACAAAGCGGTGTTGAAGCGAGTATGGAGACATGGAAGCATCGCCTGTCTCTTCCTTGTTATCATGTGTTCTGTTCTTTTAGTCCTCATGAAACACATATTGTTTCCTGTTTGTTGCAACCCAAACACGCCACATACAATTACACCTTCACAGCCTTCGTCGAACCCTTCTTCGACGGATTCTTCTTGCTCGACGCCTTCCCACTCTTACCCTTCA
>ERZ1106923.438-NODE-438-length-15412-cov-17.994921_pt1 | contig 15412 bp, 23 predicted proteins | sample MGYA00403657_ERZ1106923 | MGnify/ENA primary metagenome ERZ1106923 (study PRJEB35170, sample SAMEA104062425) | human gut metagenome | biome: human gut; feature: human-associated habitat; material: faeces | place: Denmark | collected 2012-06-19 ...
CTGCCGAGCAGCCCAAGGAGCTCTAAGTGTCCTCAACGAACAACCAGATAACGAAAAGTTATTGGTAGATTTGGATAGGGAACAAATCTCGCGTGTTTGTTTGCATTACATGAGCATTGCTGTTACTGATTAACAAACAAGGCTTCATGCAAACCCCTTCGGATACAACTCCCTCGCCATCTCCAACACGCGGTCCGTGTACGGAATCATGACGGTATTCTTCCAGTGCTCTCGTCGCCACATCCCAAACTTATAGTGGGCAATCGTCAGCTCGTCGTCCTCCAAGTCAAGCTCACGGCCCCACAAGCTCTTGTGAATGCTCAGCGCGCCCATGAACCGCGTGCTCACCAGCATCTTCCTCCTCCCGGAATTCGCTCGACTCAGCTGCAGCACGTTGTACTTGAAGAAGTTGCCGCGCCGCATCAACTCGTCCCGCGTGTCCCAGCGGTTCTCGCTGTTGGTGAAGATCGTCGATGGAATCTAGTCATCACCGAACGCCTCAGCACGCACCGTCAGCACAGTGTACGAAGGATAGCGAGAGAACAACGAGGCCACCTCAGCGTCCAGCCCGTAGTTCGTCACGTTCATATGCACGTATTCATCCACGTCGATGAACAGCATGTACTTGGAGAACTGGCGGTAGCGGTAGTAGCACGACATCACCTGCGCCTGCTGGTTCTCGCGCTGAGGCCGCTTCAAGATGCCCGTGGTGGGCCACGACCAATCCACGAACTCCACCCACCCCGCGTTCACCAGATCACGGGTCACCTCGACCAGCTCGGGGTAGGGCTGTCCGATGTAGAAGATCACCTTCGACACGCGCTGGAGGCGGTAGTACGCCAACCACATGATCACCTCAATTACGCTGTTGTAGGGAGAGAGGTAGGAGCAGATCACCAGATCGAGGGCGCGGTCCTGGACATTGACGACGCAGGTCTGCAGGTTCTCGTACACACGGTTCTTCTTGTTGTCGTGAAGAGTGAACGAAATGAGAGAATTGTCTGCTGGAGGCGACTCGACGGGAAGGTTGAAGCGAACCATCAGGTACGTGTTCCAGGTGATGGTGCCGGTGAAGGCGTTCTCATAAGTCGCCCCATTGTAATCGAGAGTGAACAAGGAATGACGCTCCTCCAGGATAGTCGCGTCGTCCATGTGGCGAAGATTGAAGAAGATGTTCACTCGAATGACGCCTCGCTTATACGATGCAATCACATCCACCAACAGCGGACGCGTCACATCGTTCGTGAACGTCTTCAAGTACGCGGTACGGTCCCTGCACACCTGCGGGGCTGGGGGACGAGTGACCAGCAAAGGAAGTGTTGGCTCTTGCCTCTCGCTGAGCTCCTCACGAACTGGAGAGACATCCTGGCGGATGGGTGTGGAACGCAAGCCACTCGTCGCATGCTCACTAGCGTCTGCTATAGTCATTTCCTTCTGATTTTGGGATTCAAGGGAGTCTGCAAAACGGGAAGGGGATTCTGCGATAGAGGGGAGAGAATCGTCAGCCTCATTGACCTGAATGCTGTCAAGAGAGGCGTCGTCGACGTAAATCAGATTACTCACGACACTAAAACAGTCTCTACCCATCAACTCTCACACGGTGCAAGGAGTACACATTCTTCTATTCCATCAGAAACAATACAATGCCTTACGAATCGGATGTTCGAGTACAGTAGTTGCAAAGGAAAACTCTACGCACGTGAGTCATTCCAGAGCGGCACCCACAAGAAGGAAAAGGAGGAGAAAAACGAATAGACGTGAATTGCATACGTTCATATTCGTCGGTTTGATGAACAGAGAAGACGGATTGTGATCGCGCTTTCTTGTGGAGATGGAACAGTGGCTGTGATGAGGAGTGTAAATCGGAATACCACGCAGCGGTTGGAGGAAGTGTGGTGATTCATGGGACAAAGGGCGCAGATAACGTCATATTCGGTGTTGGAAAAGTAGGATATGACGGAATTCGTGTGCAATCAAGAAGAAGCGCCATCAACTCCAATCGGCTTGTTTCAGCGTCATAATCTATTGATGTGGTGCTCTCCACCGCCTCTCTCCGTTTTCAGTTTCACATCGCGCACTCGCAATCCATCTCTCTCTTGGGCTCAAAGGAATGCGAATGAACGGTAACATGAAGACAAACGGAAGCAGCAATCCACTTCCAAGAATCGATGGTTGCCTCCATGATTTGCGCCACCCTCGTTCCTTTCTTCTACAGCACGACTACGCTCATAATCAACTGCAGTTTGCTCCACTATCACACGGATTCCCACTCTGAAGCACAATTGGGTCGTAATAGAATAGGGTCGTTGGGTCCCACCACTCATTCTTTTCTTATTTGCGAGGAGGCTTTGCCGTAAGTTGCGCATTCCAAACCTGTTTCGATGATTTAAACACTTTTTTCGTAAACCTAGATCATTCGTGGTCTTTGAGGACAATTCTGAGGGGATGAGAAACAGTTGTTCTGTGTTGTGTTCGTTTTCTTATGCGTCTGTAGTTTGTGTTAGTGTTGGTAGTTGTATCTCTCTTTGTTGTGACACGCTGTTCTTTCGATTCACGCTCCACTCCCATAAACCCACTCAACAAATCGAATTCACTTAAAGGACCCAGTAATACTAGGCAAAGAAACATCCAATTGTGCCTTCATGAAATGAACACACGGAAATCTTTAGTAAAAGGCGAAAGATTTATACGTTTTGTGTCCGTCTCGGCAACACCCACATCCCCTCACTCTCTCCACGACTTCGTCCATACTCCTCTCTTTCATTATGGGTTTCCATTCCCTCCTTTTCCCAACTATCAACAGCAATATCGTGTCTCACAAACACACCACGAGCTTATTCCTTTGGAACCATCACAGAAATCGCGTCCATGACCGCTTGCTGCATTACGTCCTTGTCCTCCGAGAACAGTTTCCCCACCAATTCCTTATCCAATTCGGAGTCGTTCAGCAGCACTCTAGCAATCTATACTTCACAAGACGATCACATGAATACAGTCATATCGGGCACATAAGGAAGGAGCGAGTACTTCTTTATCATGGCCAGCGACGCCAGAAGCTTCTTCTCGCTGTCGCCCACATTCTGCAAAATGGTCAATTCCAAAGCCTGCTTCAACTCCATCTTCTTCGCGTGGACGAGCTGTCTCAACTGCTTTCCTATCCCTGACTCCAGTCACTTTTGACTACGATCATACGACTTGAACAAAGGACCTCCGAAATCCGTCACCTGTTTCAACCCATCCAAGAAGGTCGCAACAACAGGCTGCTCCTCTTCCTGAACCTCCTCCTGCTCCTTCCTTCCTCTTCCCTTCTTCCCCTTCTTTCCCTCCTCTTTCGCTTTTCCCTCCTCCTTCACCTTTCCCTCCTCCTTCACCTTTCCCTCCTCCTTCGCTCCCTTCCCCTTCGGCTTCTGATCGCTCGTCAGTGCCAACAGACTCTCCGCGTACGCCTTCACATCCTTTGGCAGCTTGGCAAACACCTCCTTCAGGCCGGCAGGCGCCAGCTGTGACAGCGCGTCGAGAGACATGGCGGGCAGGTCGTTCTACGCTGAAGGCAACGCAGAAACACTACCAGCAACAACAACAGACGCGTCACGAGACGTACCCCTTCCATTCGCATGACCTTCTCCTGCTGGGCGAAGACGTCGTGCACTTCGCCCTCCGTCGACTCGACCACGCGCTGCACCGTTTCGTAGGCGTGGAAGAACTCCGTCAGCGCACTCGCCGTCTCCTTCTGCGCCGTCTTCTTGTTCGTCGCCGAACTGGCGGGAGTTTCGTTCTTGTGTTCGCTGAGAATGCGCCTCTGCGATAAAGGTTCTGTCACGACGCACAACAAGGATATGATCACACTCTCCAACACACCCATGATCTTCGCCACCGCCTCCGTCAGACACGCCTCGTCCACCGCCTCCTACGCCTCACACGCCCTCGCAACCACCACGTATTGCGATCCCATGTCCTTCACAATCGCCTCTGCCTGCGGGAACGCCTCCTTCATCTAGTCGTCAGGTCTCCCTGACACGCCCACAGCGCCGTTCGCGCGCAGCACCTTCTCCACGACGGCGTGATCGTCACGCAACAGCGCCTCCACCGTCTCGTTCAGAACGCGCGTCTGGATGATGTAGTGATCCAACAGCGTGTATAGGGTCTGCGAGCCGCGTTCGTACTCGCTCGAGCACTTCTACGCCTCATCGCGCTCGCTCTCTCCCACCTCCAGGCGCTCCAGCACCATCGCATTGTCTCTCGCGGTGAAGGGCGTCGGAAGCACCATCGCCAGCTCCGCGAAGCCCTCCTCGTTGCAGAACTCTGACAGCGCGCTCGTCAGATCCTCGATCAGCTCGTCCGTCACCCACACCGAGTCGAGCTCCGTCACGCCGGATACGCCGCGCTTCGCGAAATAGCCCTTCACGTCCGTGATCTACGCATGCACACGAATCACTTCGGAGTACTTGGTTGCTGCGGAGATCTTTCTTTGAAATGTACTGGTTCTCCTTCATGGAGCGCAACACAGCGTCGTCCTTCTGGTTCTCGTAATGCTGAGGAATGTAGTTGCCTCCCTGAATTCGGCCCCAAATGCGGTGCGATTTGATAAGCGATGTTGCCGTCTCGTTGAGAAGAGAGTTGCTGATGTCGTAGCTAGGATCAAGAAAGGAATCGGAAGCAACTCTTCACTCAGCTCGGAAAGAAGAGTCGGATGCTCGATGGCGGTCAGGAAGCCGAGAATGAAGCGCTCCTTGCGACGCAAGTATCGCTAGAGGAAAGAAGGAGGAACATCGAGTACAGTCGTAAACAGCTCCCCGTTCTTGAACTGAATGGTTGGTGCAGTGGAACAGATCGCAGGAATGATCGTTGTCGCTAGGATGAACGCTCAATGGAGTCCATACTCATATACGACATGGGGAGGTTGAAATGGGTCGACAGCAAGCCCGTCTTCATCAGCCCCTTCTCCTCCACCATCTCGATGCACTTCTTCACCATCACATCGGTGTAGCTACACGTCATACACTGAAACCAGCCAGACCGCTCATTGATGATCTCCTGGCTGTTCAGTTTCGTAATGCCGCAGTCGGCGTCGCACAGCTTCTTCGCCACTTTCTCGATGTACGTGATATCGACGTTGATACACTCCTACCCAGAACGCAACGAGTGTAACGAGTACTTCCAATTCGGCGAGGGACACACGACCATCGTGGGAATCGATTTCCTGGAGAATCTCCGTCTCCAATTCCCTCCATGTCAGGTACTCGCGGATTCCAGAACGGGTGCTACGAGTAATGGGCGCTTCCCACCACACACTTGATCAGCTCGATTTTCCCCTTCTTTATCAGCTTTTCGACGAGCTCCACGGTCGAGCGCTCAGAAAACTTGTGGGTCGCCTCAGCGTTCTGAGCCTCTTCCAGTTCCTTCATCAAGTCCTCCTATCGATGAGTCAGCAACACGACACCCACAACCTCCATTCTTGGGTCTTCCTCGTTTCTCTTTCTGTCTCTAACTCCCTGTCCTCTGTGTTATGGAGACATGGTTTTGTCTCACTGTTAGAGGCCTGCTGGTCTAGTGGTATGATTCTCGCTTAGGGTGCGAGAGGTCACGGGTTCGATTCCCGTGTAGGCCCATTTTTCTCTCTTTTTGCCTCACTTTTCACTCGCCATGGCGTTCATCTCGAAGGCGGAACGGAAATTCATCTGTGACGGAATCGCTCAGGGCGTTCGGAATGACGGGAGAAGGAACAATCAGTACAGGTTGCCGGTTTTGCCTTTTGATGATTCCACAGAAAGATCGAATTGGAGACAAACATCCTCATGCAGTCACACGGCTCGGCGCGTGTGCGATTCGCGGAAGGAGGCACCGACGTGATTACGTCCGTTCGCGTGGAAACGGCGAACTACTCTGAGGTCATGGACCCGAGGGACCAGATCGATGTCTCTCTTGTCTTCACTGCCTCTTCATCTCCTTCCTTCCTCACGCGTGAAAGGAGCGTTGAGGGAGAACTCATTGCTGAGAGCATTCGCAAGTCGGCTTTCCTTCTTTCTCTTACGGATAGAGTACTCACATCTCCCGGGGTGATGGATCTCGACGAGCTGATCATCGTGAAGGGACTCTTCTGCTGGAAGATTGACATTGATATTCAGGTCTATGGAGACAGCGGTAACGTGTTCGACCTGGCTATGCTTTCTGTCGCTGCCGCGCTGCGTGTGACTCGCATTCCGTGCACTGTTCCCGTGAAGAACTACGAGCAGGAAGAAAAGGACTTCGAGATTGACGATGACGCTACGCACTTCCGCCGTCTTTCCTGCATGGCCGTCCCCATCTCCATTTCCATTTGTAAAGTATCCCGTCTCCGTTGCGTGATGACCGTAGGTGGGCAAGTCCATCATCGTGGATGCTTCCAAGGAGGAGCAGTACTGTTTGGACTCGTGGATCTTCGTTTGCGTGAATCGAAGGAAGGAGATCGTGAGTGTCCAGAACCAGCAGGGGAGAGTGGACAACGACACCCTGCTTGGCTCTCTGCAGGTTGCGAGTGATGTGAGTACGGAGCTCTTCCAGTTGATCGATACGGTGATCGAGGTGAGACTATTCAGGAGTTATGATGGCGTAGAAGGACGACATGAAGTGGACTTCCAGCATCCTTCCCACAAAGCGTGGACTATTCGTTTAGTATGACAAACACTGTTTCCATTCAGACACTAATCGCTAATCACGTTTATGATGGAGTCTTCCGTCTGGGTCGACTCATCCGAAGAACTCGTCTTCACTAAGTCCATGATCTCCGATGAACCACCCTCCTTCTTCTCTTCCGTCTTGTCCTCGCTCTCGCTATCCCACACGATGTCACTCTGACTCTCCGTCGATTCATCCGAAACAGGACCAGGCTTCGTTTCGCTGTCTTCCTTCTCTTCCTTCTTCTCGCTCTTCTCCTTCTCCTCGCTTGAAGAGATCGTGCTATCGCTGCTCGTCTCCTTCTCAAACAACTGCTCCTCCTCCTTCACCAGTCGCACCAACGCCGGCATGCCCTCCACTCGCGCGCGCTTCGCTTCAAACAGCGCCCGCGCCACCTTCTCCAGTCCCTTCAAGTTCGGCAGACGAATCAACCCAGGCATGTTCGGGTCACGCTTGTGCGCGAACACAAAACCGCGGAAACGGGCACGTCGCAGCGGTCGTCCCAGCTCGTCCACCGGACCCAGATCTCCCGCCACGAACACCTTCGTGCTCTGATTCTGCCTCTGACGCTCCTTCTCCTTCTTCCGCTCCAGCTCGCGCAGCCGCGCCTTCTCCTCCTCCTCCTGATGCTTCTTCGTCAGCTCCTCCTGTCGTTGCGCTATCCCTCACTTTTCCCTCTCTCCCCTACCCGCCTGCTTCTGCTCCTCCTCCATCATCTTCAGCTTCTCGCGCAGTCCATCGACACTTCCCGACAGGATGCGCACGCCCGTGATCGTCAGCGGCTCCTTCTTCTCCTCCTTCACCTCCTCCTTCTTCTCTCCACTCTCCTCCACCGACACCTGCACTAACCGCAACTGCTTCCCCCGCGGGAGACAGCTCCCCAAGAAGCCCCACAGCGCCACAAACTGACCACTCACGATGTGGATCGTCTGCACCGCCTTCCCGACCTCGCAGTTGCTCCGTTTGCACGCCTTCCCGTGAATGCACTCCGTCTGACTTCGCTTCCACTGCGCCGTCCACAGCGCGCGACCCTCACTCACCTTCTGGTACTTCTTCTCGATGTCACGGTAGTACCAAAAGTTGGTGGCAACCCCCGTGGCGGGTCGAATCAATCTCAGCTTCGTTAGCGGCTTCCACTTCTCTGGAGGCGTTTCATCGTTGTACGCGAACACGATGCTTCTGGGATTCTTAAAAAACAGCCTATTATTGACACCGCGCTCCTCCGCCACCCCTGTCGTTTCTGCTCCACCAGCTCCTCGAACGACACGCTGCGCGACACGCTGACCTCGTAGTAGAACGACTGCGCGTGCGTCAGAGGGTCCGTGTAGATCACCTCGGGCGCTCTGGCGAGACGGATCTCCTTGCCCGTGATCACGTTCAGTCCCTGGTCCAGCACCTCCGTCTGCTGCGTGCGGTACGTCTCCTTCTCGAGGATCTACGGGTTACTCGTCCACCTCACAGGCACGTCGTTGAGGTAGCGCACGAACAGCGTCTGCTGGTACAGCGGCAGGCCCAGCAGGCGGTTGAAGAACAACACGGTGCTGTCGCCCTTCTCGGGCTGGAAGCCGATGTCCGACAGCCAGCTCTTCATCAACAGTAACCGTTGGGTGGCGCTCCCCGCCTTGTACTCCTCAAACTGTCGTCGCTCCTCCGCGTCCATCTCGGGCAATGCATCTCTACTCCTCAACCCTCTCCTCCACCACCACTCGTACGCTCCCGGCGCGTAGGCGTCCGGCGACAGCGGGAGGTGCGCCTCCGCCTCCTGCACCGCGAACACCGTCTTCACCAGCAGGTTCACCGCCTTCTTTCCGTAGCTCGAGTCGAAGTCGAACTGATCGAACTGCAGCGCGCCCGTCGCCTTGCGCGAGCCCTGCGTCAACGCGCCCAGCGCACGCAGCCGCTTGCTGAGCGTGGAGACGAAGCGGATCTCACCGCCGATGGGCGAGAGCAGGAACACGTAGTCCGGCGGCACGCGCTGGTTGCTGCGGTGACTGCGCCCGCACTGCTGGATCATCTTGTCCGCCGACCACGGCAGCTCCAGGATGATGTGCACGCGCTTGGACTGGTTCTTCACGCGACGGTCGCTGTGCAGCGAGATGCCCGCGCTCGCCGCCTCCGAAATCACCGCCACGCGCTTCACTCCGCTCTGGAACAGGTCCTTCTCGATCATGTTGGCACCCTCCTCGCTGCCGCGCTTCACCCCGCGCGACTCGTAGTAGTAGTAGTCCTCGTTGAGGCGGTCGTCGCCCACCGCGTCCTCGCCCTTCAGCTGGATGTGCGTGCTGCTGTCCGGCACGCCCGGGTGGTGGTGCAGGATGCGGTGCGTCCGTCCCGTCATCTCCGCCACGCAGCTCTCGCCGCCCAGTCGGTCGATCAGCTCGTCCAGCGGGTTCAGCGGGAACGACGCCTCCTCGATCTGCGCCAGCAGCGACGCCTTGATCGCGTCCAGCTGCTTCTGAACGTCGTGCAGTAGCGATGAGGGTGGTGCTGACTGTGCGGGATGAGAGGGCGTTTCATCCATGTCGACCACAACGTCCATATCGGGCGTGTCGTCCTCCTCGTCGTCCGACGCCACCACGGCCTCCTCTTCCTGCTCGCTGTCCTCCAGGTACTTCCGAAGCCGTCTAGTCCTCACTCGCCGCCGCCTCGCCCACTTCAGATTCGCCTGCGACACCTTGCTCCGCTGACGCAGCGCGCCGTAGCCTGTCCGTTAGCCCTCACGCCCGCTCCTACGCAGCGACGCGTCTTCGCTCTCGTTCTGCGTCGACGTGACGGCGTCCGGCAGCTGGAGCTGAGGGAACGCGTGGTCCAGCAGCTGGAGCAGCACCTCCTTCGGCGAGGAAATGAACCCCGGGACGATGCGCACGCTGTCGCTCGCGTCCTCCTCCTCCTCGCCGAACTGGCGCTGGATCATCTGCCTGGTGCGCGAGTCGCCCGTGCTCTGCAGCCCGATCACCACACACTTGCCCGCGCTCAGCGCCTCCTTCGTCACGCGGATGCACTCCTCGATCTACTCCTCGCTCTCTGACAGAACGCCCACCTTCGCACTCATCACCATGTGCTTGAAAAAGCGCTGGAAGCAGGAATAGTAGTACCGCCACACCATCGACAGGGGCACTTGCTACCCGTCACACCACGCCTCATCGCGCACTCCCTCCACGTCGTCGAAGTCGTCATCATCATACTCACCGCGACGTGCGGAGACCAAGAAGTGAGTGAAGGGAGCGACAAGCTAGACATCACTCTCACACGCCGCCGCCACCTTCAGCGCGCTGTCGAAGCCCTTCTTCATCTCCCTCCAAATCGCCACACTCTTCCTGTACATCGCCGCCATGTTCTCCTCCATCGTCGTCGCCTGGATCGAGAACGAGCACCCCGCGAAGCTCAGCTGCCGGCTCACGAACGCGCCCTTCGCCTTCAGGTCGCAGCACAGCATCTCCAGGAAGGACAGACCGCCGCTGCTCAGCTTCGTCGCGAGCTCGTTGAAGTTCTGGTAGCTCGTCCCCGCGCCCCACAGACCCAGTCGCTGCATGTAGCCCATCTCCTTCTCGTCGCTGCCGCCCGTCGCGCTGCTGTACACCACGCGCGCGTTCGGTAGGCGGCTCTGCAGGTCGCAGATCGCCACCGCCGTCTTGCTCAGCGTCGTCTTCTTCCCCTTGCCGGAAACGGCGGTGGTTTTGGCGTTGTGGCACTCGTCCAGGATCAGCACGCCGTCAAACGCCTTCTCGCCGCACCAGTGGAGGAGCTGGTAGAAGCGCGAGGAGAAGATGGAGCGACTGCTGCCCGCCTTGCGGCTGATCAGCGTGCTGTACGTCAGGAAGAGCACGCCCTCGGTGAAGCGCTCGTGTCTACAGGTTACAGGGCGAGGCAGTCAGAACGTCTTGGGCAGTACCACGTTGCCGTAGTCGGAGTCGCGCAGATTCATCACCTACGCGTGAGTGGCGGTCACAAGAGTCACAGGAATGCTCCCGAAGCCGATGTCTCTCAGGTCGCGCTTGCAGTCGTACACCAGATCCGCGCTCTCGCTGATCCACACCGCCTTGTGACGGCCCCTACGCGTCACAGCACCACCCACCCCTCACTGGAGCCAGTTCTCGGCGATCACGCCCGCCAGCTGACGGCCCTTCCCCACGCCCGCTCCGTCGCCGAGCAGGAAGCCGTAGCGAAAGCCCGAGGGACTGGTGAGCTGGTGGCGCTGCGAGGCGTAGATCACCGTCTCCAGCTGGAGCGAGGAGAGAAGCCCGCCGTCGATCAGCGAGCGGGGCAGGTGGAGGTCGTAGAAGACGTCGGGCGGGACGACGGCGGCGAGGGCGCTGGACGTGAAGGCAGGACGAGATACTCACCTCGTCTCGACGATGGGGTCGGGGTGAATGCGCCCGATGTGGACCTTCTGCGGCGTGTAGGTGTGGAAGACGCTGGTGTTGTAGGACTCGGCGAAGTCCATCTCGCTGATCTCTAGGGGTCACGACACGCAGACAACGTCACCTCCAATACCGTCCACCACCGCGTTCGCGTCGTCCGGGTCGGGGAGGGTTGGGCGTGTGGGAGGGAGGAAGAAACGGTCCTGCGGGAAGCGTTCGTGAGGGATCAGCACGGGGTCCTGGTCAGGAGCGGGGTCGTGTGGAGACAGCTTATCGTCCTGAGAAGGCGGATTGTATGAAACCGGTGTGTGATCTTGCGACGTGTTGTCTTGCGAGGAAGGCAGCGCACTCTGCGGAGCCGGAGCGCTCCCATTGATCATCCTTCCGATCAAGGTTAGATCGAGGTCGATGCCCTTCGTGATGCCAAACAACCGCGTGCAGGCGTCGCGCAGCTCCACCAACATGTCGCGACTCTCCTTGTCCGTCGCCTTGTCCATGTGATCCACCACGTTCTGCGTGAACTGGAACAGCGCGTTGTGCGTGAGCTGGTTCACGCGGAAGAAGGCGGGGAGGCACTCGGGGTTGCGGAGCACGATGCGCAGACGCACGTCCGCCATCCCCTTGAGGAGCAGCTGGTGGGACTCCTGCGTGATCACCTTGCGGTGCATGCACTCCTGGATGACGCTCATCAGCCTGGTGTAGAGAGAGGTATATCTGGCTTGCAGGAGCTCGGGAGAGGGAGCGGGCAATGATTGGGCAACGGAAGTTAATGGCTCGCTTCCGTTGGATGGAGGCTGTGGCGGTTTTGAAGACAGCGGGTTGGATGTGCTGAGTTGCTGAACGTGATTCGCAAGCGTGACGGAGGAGTTATATGCGGGAATGTTCGGTCTTGGCTTTGACGGAAGAAGAGCCGGGAACCGATCTGGAGCCAAGTAGTACGGTAGCAGACGAATTGTCTTCATATCCTCGTTCGTCGCTCCGAGGACGCCTCCCTTGTGATAGTACCGCGTGTTGAGTACAAACTACACGGGGAGCGCGAAATCAATGCCGCCTACTTGAAAAGGGTTGAAGACAGACGGCCCATCCTCGAAAAGGCGGAAAAGGGTGACAAGCCTTGGAGCTTTGAGCGAATTGAACGCTGCCTTCCAGTCCACCATAGTCTGATTCTTGTCCATCACGGCTAGACACGTGCCGTTCACGGCAATGATAATGTCGTTCGCCCGAATGTAGCCGGTGACATCTGTGACCTCGGTGATGTTGGTGACGAGAACAACCTGAAGCTCGTCTAATACCGTTAAACAACTGATGTGAAAACGTACGCTGTGCATAGTTCGGCAACTGGATACCCAGCGAACTGAGCGGAGACGTGCCGATCACCACTCCCATAGAGGGTTCTCGAATATACACGTTATAGAGAATTCCACGCCGAGAGGCTGACATAGGTTTAAAATGCACGCCTAGACGTGCGATTCTGATAAATGGAAATGGAGGGGAATTCCCCTCCAAAAACGATGACAAAAATAGGGACTCTTTCGCACGCTGTGAAGCGTTCAGAATGAGCACGTATCAGCGCATGCAAGGGTAGCGATTCGACGCGGCATCGACAATAGGAAACGTGGAAAGAAGCTGAAGGAAAAGAGGAGAAAGGAAAAGATGCGACGACTGCAGCAGAAGGACGGAGACAACGTCGACGTGTCCCAGTTCATGGGAGTGGATTACGAAGATTCGGTGTTCATTCCTGATCTGGCGGAGAACGGCTCCAGCGAGCTGAAGCGCGAAGAGTCTGTAGTGTCTGATGACATTTGTGAGTGGTAGGGAGAAAAGTACGCCAAGCCCTCGATTCGCAAGTACACGAAGGTCGGGACGGAGGGAATCGACCACTTTTACGAAGTGTCTGAGGAGAGTGAGGAGGAATCGGACAGTTCGAGTGTTTCTGACGAATTGAGCAGCTCCAGAGATTCCGATTGCCAGAATCACTCTGAGCACTCGGATGATTCGGATGACTCGGATGACTCCGACGATTCTGATTCCCCTCTCCCCCTCTTCCTGCTTCACAAGGACGAGGAGAATTACTCTCCTCTCGACATCTACAACGATCCTTCCGTCGCTGCTCCCATGAGCACGAAATCCGTCCATGCGACAAAGAAGGGTAGTTGACCTCCTCTCCTATCACCCATAGTGTTCGCAAAGGCAAAGGACAAGGGCGTAATGCGTGTTTTCAAGTTCTTGGTCAACAACGAGTTCATTCAATCCTTTACATTTGTCCCAATTCCTGCCGATGCCACGAACATCAGAACGATGGTAATGGCTCGAGGGATGAGTGATGATCAGATCAACCGCTATTGTGAGCGATTCGACCTGCTCATGAACACGGAGAAGCAGGATGATTGGATGCACATTACCGTTACAAAGCCTCCGAATTGGTCGTAGTCGTTGTTGGAGTCCCTTCATTGTAGGAAGAAGAGTATGAAAGACGGGTCTAAGAGGAAAGCACACCCCGCTCCAAAACAGACCGTGTCTTCAACATCGAGGTCAATGAACACTCTTGTCGTGTCTCTATCGCCACAGTGATCCGTAGATGGAGGGACTGAGCACGCCCTTGCCGGAGGACAACAAAGGGAACTTGTTGCTGAAGAAGTTGGGCTGGGAAGGGGGAGGTCTGGGACAGGAGGGCAACGGGATTGTGGAGCCTATCGGAATCCATATCAAACGAGACAACAAGGGCATCGGCGCGAATGCGAATTCACAAAACACAATTAATACTTCCATGTCTTTCGTCCGCTCATCGGAGAATGAGTGATTTCTGTTTTTCTTTGCCTTTCTTTGTTCGAATCCTGTTTCTTCCTCTTCAGTGTTCCAATCTCCCTGTCTTTGCTTTTTATCCTCAATCCGCGCTCTCCTCGTTCTGTGAAATGCGGAATAACAACTCATCCGAGTGCAACAATTGTATAGTGATCAAAGAGTCCATGATTATCAAAAGACACTCATTTCTACACACGAGGCGGTTTCAAAACCTGATGTGTTGTTGTGTGTTTTGTTCTTTGTCTCCAGCCTCACATTTCTTTTCCCTTCGTTGTGTAAAGTGAGAGGGAGAGGGTAGCACTTTATTTCCTAGATCATATGCTGCAAGACTTGAAGTACAAACTCTCACCGAACGATCCCTCGAGTGTTTATCGTTTAGCTGCAGTGTGCGCAAAAGTCGGGTAGCAGCAGACACTCTCTTTCACGTCATAGTGTGATCGGCACCGTGGTCGCCATGATCATTGAGGAGTTCATCTACTATCGTCTTGGTGGCGACAGCGATTACACGTCGTGCAGCTTCAAGGAGCTTCAGGTCGCTCTCTCCTGCCCACCTCACATCTAGGACTTCAATGCCACCTGCTTGGAGACTATGTTTGAAAAGAGAGGGGAACACGCCTGGTTCAGCCAGCTCGCTCACATTATTCGTACGAGGAAGCACACAAGCCTCACCCCTAGTGGTTCTCTTCGGACTCCTCACCTGCATTCCCTTCTTTGTGAGAAGTGCTTCTCCTCCGTCACCGCGTAGACGATTGACGACCTCTACTCGGAGCACGCGGGAACCACCGTGATGCGCAATCTCCTCATCTGCGGTCTTGTGCTCGAGTGCATGAAGTCGGCGTTCAACTCGGGTCTGCGTTCTGTAGTCGAGCGATGGAAATGTGATGAATAGGCGGCGGGCGGCACTGCTCACATCTTCCATCCCGACCCCATCAAGCGAATCAACCCCTACATTTGCATGCAGATCGCGTACATGCTTCTGGACAGCTGCTTTACCTGGGTGACCTTCCTTCGTGACACCATCCTCGCCATCGGTGTGTACATGGCCTGCGTCTACGACAAGGAGGACGAGGTGATCGGCAAGACGTGGAGAACCTGCGGCTACAGCGCCGCTGTCGTGGGATTCGTGACGAGCATCTGCGAGTTCTTCAAGGTGGTGAACTACAGAACGTTCGACAGTCTGTCCAACTTCACCTACATTATCTTCTTCCTTCTCTACAACGCCTGGATCTACTACTACGGTATGCATTGCGCCTCTCTTGGCAGCGCCGAGGACAAGAAGATGCTCGGAGATGATTCCTCTGCGTCCGAGATCAGCGACGACGACACTGCCGTTGCGCCTGTGGCGACGGTCAGCGAGGAAGCTCCGAAGAGGAAGTCGCATCACAAGAAGAGAGAGGAGCCGTCCGACGATGACGTTTAATTGTAAACTGTCCCCTTTCCGTTCTTGTTTGACACAACAGAAATCGCGGGTGTTTTTGGAGCGCGTTTGAAGGAGGATTATTGCACGATGGCAAGGGACAAACCGGTGGCTGAAGTCGGAGTCGTGGGTATCAAGGACGTAGGCGTGAGGAGGGCTGTTTATCCTAGGTGGTGCA
>ERZ1106923.439-NODE-439-length-15412-cov-17.594387_pt1 | contig 15412 bp, 12 predicted proteins | sample MGYA00403657_ERZ1106923 | MGnify/ENA primary metagenome ERZ1106923 (study PRJEB35170, sample SAMEA104062425) | human gut metagenome | biome: human gut; feature: human-associated habitat; material: faeces | place: Denmark | collected 2012-06-19 ...
GTTGACGACCGTTTTGTCCTTCAAGACTGCTGCCTAGTGGGGTGAGAGGGGCGAGCGAGAGGCGTACTTCAGCCATGGAATGATGTGAATGTGTGATGTGGAGAAGACTGGAATGGGGACTGACCCGAGAACGAGCACTAGAAACGTCTTCAACAAACAAAGCAAACGACTTAAACCTTCACAGCCTTTGAAGGGGCCTTCTTCGCGGGAACCTTCTTGTTAGAAGAAGCCTTTCCTCCCTTCTTCGCCTTCACGCCACCGACAGCCTTCGTCTTGCGCGATCTCGTAACAATGAGAACGACCACCACGATGATCACAATCACAACGATCACGATCATAACAATACCCATCACAGGCATGCAGAAACCAGTCGCCTTCTGCCATTCACCGTTCTTCTTACCCAGAATGCACGGTCTCTTCTGCGTACCCACATAACTGCCCTGGAGAGCACAATCGTACTCCGCCACCTCGCCCACAGGAGTGCGCTCGAACACGCCCTCAGGCAGACAGTAGCCCTTGATCACAGTGATCGTAATCAGAGTGTACGTCTCACCCTTGGGGTTCTTGCCACGCACAGTGAAAGCCTGAGCGTTGATCGTCGCCTTGGGCATACCGGAGATCACACCCGTCGTCGCATCAATCTTGAAGCCCTCGGGCAGCGGCGTGCTGTCCTGCATGAAGAACTCGGTGATGATGTTCTTGTAGGTGGGAGCATCGGTCGCCACCTCCGTGCCCATGATGAACACGAAGTTGTTGTTGATGTACTTGATGTCCTCAGGCAGTCTGTACTCGCACTTGTCGCTCTGCACCTCGCCCAGCTGACCGTTCGAGCACAGTCTGTACGAGAAGCCGCGGAAGCCCTCGGGACACTTGGCGGGAGACATCTCGCCCTCAGCCACGCCGGAGTACTCGCCGACAGCAGGGCACGAGCCAGAAGCGGCAGCCTTGCAGTACATCAACAGATAGGCGTTGGTATTCACGTCACCCGACGCAGCAGCATCCACCACGAACTTGAACTGGCTGAAGCCGGCGAGACCCACGGGCATCGACCACACGGTGCGGTCCTGCGCCTTCACGCCCTCGTTCACCACGCTCAGCGCGTTGGAGTTCTCACTGTCGCCTCTCCAGAACACACCGATCGAGAAGGAGTAGCCCGTGCGCGCCACGCTGGTCTGGAGACCGAACGCGTTCGCCTTCGAGCCCTCCAGGTTCTCCACCGTCCACGTCAGGTACGAGTCCACCGCGTTGGGGATGTGACCGTAGGTCGTGGGCAGAATGTCCAGCAGGTCCTCCTTCGTGCAGCCAGACACCTCGCTGGCGTCGATAGCGGAGTAGGTATCGAGCACGATCGAGCAGTCGTTCACGCCGAAGATACCCGACGCGTCGAACACTACGGCGCTCTCGCCAGGAGCGCGGTGGATCTCGAAGGCCATCACGTTCTTGCCCGCCACAGCGTTAGCGGTGGACAGAATCACGTGGAACTTGGAGAACAAAGCAGCGTCGTGCGCGGCGGTCGCTTCGGTAGAAGCGTCATAATTGTCTCCCAGGTTAAAGCGCGCCACCTTCACGCCGTTGAAGTAGGCAACAACACCGCCAGAGTACTTCATGCGCACGTTCAGCACGTGGTAATCCTCCAGAGAAGGAACGTTCACCTCGTGTCTCACATACGCCGTCGTGCCCATGTGGTTGCCGAACTCGGCAGCCTTCTTCGTCTCCCACGCAGCATCGTCGAAACTCACACTCGTCCAGTCCGCCGCCACAGCCTCCTGCTTGTTCCACAGCTTCCAGCTGTCGTACTCGACCTGGAAGGGGATGACGGAGGAGAACATGGTGGTCATGTACTGAACACCACGAGGCATCTGGTTCATGTCGAATGGCAGCGCGCCCACATCGATCGTCAGGTACCAGCCCGCAGGGTTGTTCCAACCGTCCTTCTTGGAGTCATACACAGCGACGGTGTAGATGTTGTGAGCCATGCAGAAGTCGGCGTAGTTCAGACCGCTCTTCACCTTGAACGCGGTGTTGGACGACATCACCTGACCGCTCATTCCCTTACCAGCGAACAGCTTGTACGAACCCTCAGAAGGCCAGCTGTCGGTGTACGCCACCAACGTGATGAAGCCCTTGTCTCCACTGCAAGGCTCCACGGAGATCGTCGCCACGAAGGTCTTCTGGGCACCGAGGAACGACTTGGCCTGAATGGTGTAGGAGGTAGCGGGGGACACAATCATGCAGGTGCCCGAGATCTTACCCGTGTTGGGGTCGATGGAGATGCCCTCGGGCAGCGCGGGAGAGATGGTGAAGTCGTAATAGTACTCGGAGTTGGGGTAGATCTCGCCCATCTCCACCGACTGCGTGATCACGATGGGAGTGGTGTAGGACAGGTCGGGAATCTCCATGTTCATGGCGTCCGCGCGGAGATCAAGTGTGCCAACCTTCCAGCTGCAGGAGGAAGAATCGCCCGTGCCGAAGTTCTCGAAGCGGTACTGGTTGTAGGGCTTGTCGTTCACCAGCCAAATCTTCTTGTGCTCGCCCTTCAGCGACCACGTCATGCCCGACACCTCTCGGATCGTCGTCCAAGTCTCCGTGTTGGCGTTACGCGCCTTCAGAGTGAACTTACGAGGCTGCTGCGTGTTCTGCGTGTAGTACAGATACACGACAACGGAGGAGATCCACTCGCGACGGTTGTTCGCGAAGGTAACCATCCAGTAGTTCGTGGAGCAGGACGACTGGTACATGTTATTGGAGAAGTACTGGTTGAGAAGGGAGGAAGGAGTGCCGCTCATACCCGAGGATGATACGCTGTAATCGAACACGCGCGACTCGGAAGAGGTGCCCATCAGACGCAACGCGCAATCGAAGTAAGAAGTCGTCTGCGAGGCGGTCTGCGCCACGATGGCAATAGCGATCGTGTTCGTTCCCACCTGAAGGTAGTCCACGGCGGGAGTTTCACCCGATGCCAACGAACGGACGGGAAGCGAGACCTGGTGGTACATCAGATTCGTGTAGGCATTCAAGCCGATGCTGGAGGTGGTCACGTCACCCGTCACACCGTTGCGGAACGCCTCGTGTCCGTTCAGGTAGATCACGCAACCGTACAGGTAGCGCAGCGAAATCACAAAACCAGCCACGTCGGTCAGCGAAGCCACGTTGAAGGTCTTCTTGTACAGCTGGATCTGGTTCGTCGCACCAGTATATCCGCCCATCGAACCCGTGTTCCAGCCCGACGTCTCCGCGTTGTGCCAGTTCGCCGGCACCTCGCCCATCTTGTAGAACCACTGCGTGTGCGGCGCCACGGCCCACTGCACGTTCACAATGCGGTCTTCATCAAGACCCTGGTTGGCATCGTAACGGATACGCGTAACCGTCTCGTACTCATCGTTGGAAAGAATCGCATTCAGGTAGAGGAAGGACGAAGACTGCCAGTACTTGGTGGTGGCGCCCACGTCGATCTCGTACTTGCTTCCGCTCAGACAGAGATAAGCCGACCAGGTTTGGCTGCTGACCTGACCCGAGTTGGCAGCCACGCTCAACACCACCTGCTGCGTCGCCACGTCCTTGATGGAGAACGCCTCCTTCTCCGCACCTGTCTTGTAGGTACGCATGACCTTGATCAGAGTAGCGGCGCACGCCTCGACCTGAAGAGAGAAGGTGCCCTGGTAAGGCTGACCCGCCATCGTCACGGACATCGTGAACGTGGTGGCCGAAATCGTCGTCGTGGCTCTGCCAGACACACTGCAAGTGGCAGCATCGAAGGTCAGACCCGCGGGAAGAGCGGGAGCGAGCGTGCAACCAGTGAATTCCTGGACATCGGGACGGATGTACACGTCATCGTACTCGGCGTAGACGGAGAAGGTGCTGGGGACGAACGTCATGGAAGTGGGAACCATCTCGGCGCACACCAGGGGCTGCACCTCCGTCGCGTAAATCTTGGTCGTACTGACGGCGCTGTTGAGAGTCAGGCGGTAGGACTGGTAGGGCTTGGCGTTGTAGTAGCCGTAGAACATCTTGAAGGTACTCGCCGAGTAGGTGGCGTGAGTCGCGGTAAGCACGGTGGAGTAGGTGCCCGAGGAGCTCATCGCACCGGACAGCGAGAACTCACCGGGAGCCTGGGTGATGTAGGTGTAGGGCCACACTCTCAACACGTTGATATGAGCGCGAGGACCAGCCAGCTCGTAGGTCACGGTGGCGGGAAGAACAGAAGACGCAGCATTGTAGTAGCTGGTCTTGCCGAAATCGAAGATGCTCGCCGTAGCAGTACCACCCGAGGCAGTGAGCGTCACGTCGTAGGAGTAGATGTAACAGTTCGTGTTATCAGTGTTGGGAGTGCTGGAGGCCAAAGCAGCCACGAACGCGTTGAACTCGACGGCGTTCTCACCCATCGAAGGGAAGTGGAGCTCGACAGCAAACACGTTGTTGGAGGTCGTGACTTCGCCAGCGGGACGGATCACACCGTGGAACTCGTACTCCGTGAAACCACCGTTGGAAGGAGTCGTGGCAGAGACAGCGCCGTCAGCCATGTGGTCACGGAGCACTTCCACGCCGTTCACGTACACCACGATACCGTAGCGGTAGTTCATGTCGTACTCGTAGGCAGCCATGTTCGCAAGACCAGTGAACGTCTTGCGGAAGTACTGCGTGCCCGAAGCGGCAGGCGCAGAACCCAGCGTCACGGCGTTCCAACCGCTCTCGCCGAAATTCACCGTGTTCCAGTCCGCAGCGACAGAAGACGTCGTAGCGAGCATCTTCCACTCCACATTCTTCATGACGGGATAGTAGAGAGAAATGGTGAACAATTCCTCTACTCTCTCGATCATGAAGTTCTTGAACACCACGTTACCGTAGATACCAGCAACACTCACCCAAGCGCCATTGGACCAGGAATCACCACTTGAACCGTAGGTATCCTTCATCATGAAAGTGTACTGGCTGTTGATGGTGGCGTTGAGACAGTATTCATCCGTGCGCTTCTCGTTGTTGGCGAAGGCCTGGCTCACCACCAGCTCAGTCGTTCCGTCCAGAATCTTGTAGGACTCCTCAGCTCCATACGACTTGCACTGCTTCGTGACAGCCACGTAGACCTTGCCATCCTCGCAGGTAATAGTGCTCAGAACAGCAGAAACTACGACTAAGGTTGCGCAAGAAAGAAAAACGCAAAGAAGCAAACAATACCAAGTATCTCATGTCTTCTTAAAGAGAATAATGCCAAAACCATCCATGCCAGTTCAACGGTTTCGTCGCATAACCACTATTCCCAACTACTATGGAGTTTCATTGCATAGTGGCGGATGAATCTGATTGGCTAAAACACTTGTTCCCCACTAATCGATCCGATTTCTGACAAGTAGAGTTGCCATCGCAACTGGATTCTGTGCAAATCGAACTCTATTGTGTGTTTGCTACCACTATTTGATTGAGTGCTTTTTCTCCTCTGTTTTGAGTATCTACTCGACTGTCTAGGAAAAGTATGTGTGAACCTATGGAATAACACCCACCGCTGTGCGGTTTGAGGTCTGGGAATTGACACGGTGGAATAGGAAGGCGAAAGGAACTGTGCGACATCATGCATTCCTTCGTTTTCTGTCTCCAAGGTCACTGGGACACATATATTCCAGAGATGAAAGAATAGGCAAAATGAAATGATTCACAATGATAATGAGGTCCTTCAAGGGAATCGGGTGTTAGCCAGAGTATCACCCTTCGCGTATATGAACAGGAGGCAAGAAAACGCAACAAATGGAAATAGCAAGCAAAACGTGGAAACCGTCGAATTGTGGTTTGGTTGAATTCCCGTTATGCGGCATGTTTCAGCCTTCCACACAATTCCTTGTCACATCGAAATGAATCGCATTGGGATAAGAAGCCCAAACGCTGCATTTGTGTGTCCTCTGTGTGGGCAAAGAAGGGGTGTGGAGGCCTTCCTTGACCCGTTCACTTGCACCCTGTTAAGCAACTGCATGGACTGCAGACGTCGACTGTCGCAATGTTGGGGTGTTATTTCTGTGTTGTGAGGATGTAGCTGTGTATTCAATACAACCGAAACCCTCTGTGAATCGTCGCGTTTCGACATCTCTGCATGAGAGCAATCCGAGAGGAGTGAGAGTGGTTCCGTCAGCGCGGTGGAATCCAGTGGCTCGAAGAGGGAGATCGAAGAAGGATGTGTATGTTGCGAAGCTGGTGTTCCATCGATCGATGTGTTAGATTGCGCGTGCTGGTGATTGGCTTCTTAGTTGCGTTAGTTGTTCATTCGGTGTTTGTTTGAAAGGTGATTGAGTGTGACGCTGGTTTTACATAATGCAAACATGGAATTGTGATCATGGAGCCTGATTGCTCCCAAGCAGAGAGGAATCTCTACATTGCAAACGTTATTTCACAGTGTCGTTCATTACTCGAAATACCTCGTTTCCATGTCCATTCTCGCCTTCCTATTCAATCTTTGAGGTTTCAGGGTGCTCACTGCAATCATAGCAAGTATCCAACTCACCAATACGAAACTCTGCTTGCATTCCGTTGTTGCCAACGCCAAGCAATACAGCCCAACTAGAGTGACCATTGACCAACATACTATCCCTCACATCCAAATCAATTATCAGGTTATGCTTCACCTCAACCTCATCAATTCACTTCGTTGCTGAAGCAACCCCTTGTCCATTCTTATTCTCCGCCCAGTTTGTTTCTTCCACCAACGAGAGACGACTCCCTTCCCATAACCACGGTTTCATTTTTGCATAAGCGCTTTCTCTTCCCATTTTGTCTTAACGGGCTTTACTAGAACCGGTTGATTATTGCATAATACTCTACCTCTTCGCAATACTAACCGCCTACTGGCTGTGTCTTCTCTCTCTGCTCATTCCGAATTCTCCTACTCGTATTCGTAGTAGTTTTCTCCTTTTTTCTTTTCTCTGGTAATTGGCCGAAGTGCATACTCTGAGGAATGCAGTCTCAAGGTTCCTTCCCTTCTTCAAGGCCTCTTTCGGGACGTGGAGGGCATAAATCGTATTTGTATGCGCGGTGTGTTTTACCGTGTAGGGATAAGGACTATACGTACAACCAAGTTCCGGAGTACCGTCATCATGTGGATGACAAGTGGGTGTCTTCGCGCTGCCTTATTTGTAGTTCATACGTGAATTGGAATGATACGAACTATATTCCCCGCCAGGAAGACAACTATCCCTTCGTCATGAGACAGAACTATGACGGTGCGAACTATCGCAACCCAAATGCGATGCCTATGTATTCGTTGTGATTGTACGTTATTGTGCTAGACACTATGGTGGACTCTCCTACTCCAGCAGCGTTCCCTATGGTGTTGGCTTTGGCGGTCAATTTGACGTGAATCCATCGCTAGGGAATCAAGCGCCTTCCTACTACGACAATGTGATCACTTCCACACCCACGGATCCGTTGTATTCTTCGTCCGTGCGCATGCAGAACCCCCGAAGTCTGTACGCGAATCGTTCCTTTTCGCCAGAGTCGCAGAGACGGTCTCCTCACGTGCGCTACAGCTCGCCTCCGCAATCCTCCATTCTCCCCCACAATCGCGATGGGGACGCGGCGCCTCGAACAGACTACAACGCGATGTTTTCAGAGCCCGACTACGACAATCCATGGGGTGATCACGCCTCAGAGCGCTCATGTGTAGGAGTGGAATACGGCACCTCCTACGGCTCGCCCCGAGTGTCGGGACGCTTCACACCGGACCACCTGCCGCTGCGACACTCCTTCGGGACGGAGGACGCCGACGACCTGCGCTCTCTCAACAACTCGTGCATCCAGGAGGCGATGGACGAGGACATGGAGAAGCTGCAGCTGGTGAAGGCGGGCGTGTACTCCGAGCTGGACAACCTGAGCGAGCACCCTGCCTACGACATGTCGCTCGCACACCACCAGGACGTGATGGGCACAAAGCCCCGAATCCTCATCCAGCCCATGTCGCCTCTGTACGCCGACTCGGAGGACCACACGGACTCGGAGATGCCGCTGCCGCTGCCGTTCGGACGCAGACAGTCTCCTCCCTTCGGGAACAACAGTCTCATGGTGACGACGTCGTACGACGATGGAGGTGGGCGTCGATGAGAGGATTCACGCGTAGGTCGCTACAAGGACTTGCACGCGCCCAAAGCGAACGGGCTGTCGCCTTCTCCGTCGCACTTCCGCTCGCTCGGCACGACGCCGAGCGCGGGAGAGCACAGACCGCTCTTCTCGCTGGACCCCATCTCTGTTCCGATGAAGGGTGAATACCCCTCTGTTTCAAGGAATGAGTACCCTCCTGTTTCAAGGAAGAATGATTACTCTGTTCCGATGAAAGGTGAGTATCCTCCTGTTTCAAGGAATGAATACCCTCCTGTTTCAAGGAATGAATACCCTTCTGTTCCAATGAAAAGCGACTACTCCTCCATCCCGATGAAAGGCGACTACTCCGCCTCGCGCCGCTACGAGAAGCCGTTCCCCGAGCCGAGCGAGTACATGTCGAGGAAGAAGCCGCTGAACGGGCTCCCCTACATTCCGCAGAGCGACTACCCGCGCAATCGAGACCGCATGCGCTCCGGACGCCCCAACGACCTGCCGCCCAACTGGGCTGCGAGCCTGGAGCTGTGGCGCACGCAGCCGTACAAGGATCTCTGGAGCGTCAGCAACATGACGAAGTACGCGCGACTCTGCCCGAAGCGCATCCGGTCCAAGAACGAGGAGGATGCACAGGTGGACAGAAGGATCGAACAGGCGATCGAGGAGAAGAAGAGGTGTCGGATGAACACGGCGCGCGTGGCGTTCATGCAGCTGGTGCTGGACTTCCCCGACAACCCGCTCTGCTGGATCGAGTTCGTTCGCCTGGAGATGGAGTGCGGCGAGTACAGGAACGCGCGCGAGGTGGTGACCGCGGCGCTCGTGGGCCACAGTCGCAACGAGATGCTCTACCAGAAGAAGCTGCGCATCGAAGAGCGCTTCTGCGACGCGCCGAGCATTCTCCAGGACGTGACGGCGCTGAACCGGATGAACTCGCAGAAGGCGTTGAAGGTGATGATGGAGGGCGTGCTGATCCTGGCGCGGCTCGGCTACGAGAAGGAGGCCAACAGCTTCTTCACTGCCGCCTGCAACAACGGACGCTTCTTCACGGGCAACTTCTACATGGACTACCTGGTGTTCGAGCAGCACTGCGGCAGTCGCGACTACCTCCTGGTCCTCGTTCCCTCCATCCTCAAGAAGTTCCCCAAGTTCGGACCCCTGTGGTTCTACTGCTTCCGCCTGATCGAGCACGACCACGAGCTGACGTGGAACCGCAAGTTCGTGCTGTCGCGCGCCGAGTGCTACCTGTACATGGAGTACATGGACTGTGCCATGAGGTACCTCACCAGCGACATTCAGTGGAAGGTGTACATGGAGCGACTCCTCTTCTGGAGCCACGCGCTGCCGGACCTGTCGCGGATGCTGTGCTCCGACGTGCCTCTCCGCCTCCTGTTTTATGTGTAGAGATCCCAGCTGGCGCAGGTGCAGGTCACGATGATTCGTTGCTGGTACCTGATGAAGGTCGACGCGGCCCACTGTCTGAACTGCTGCTCCGAGAACCTGCGCTGGAAGGCCTTCTTGGTCTTCGCGCGCATCTGCAGCGTGCTGGGCTGCTACTCGCTCAGCATCCAGGTTGCGCTGCCCCCCTCTTTTGACCTGTAGCTGCTCAAGCGTGCGTATCGCTTCGTCACGACGAAGTCGGCGCACCAAGTCCTCGCCGAGTACTCCAAGACCCAGTTCTACTTTGGTCGCATCCGCGAGGGCTGGAAGGTGCTCAAGTTCGCGGTGATCTGCTACGAGGATGAGTGGAAGCTGGAGCTGGAACTCATTCAGCAGCTCGTAGGGTCTGTGGAGCGGACTCACGCGCAGATGCTCTCCGGCAACTACACCAAGGCGATCCACGTGAACACGGCGGCGCTGAAGCGGCACATTGGTGCGGGGCGGCTGTGGTCGTCGTACATTCAGCTGGCGCATCTGTTGGACTGCTGGAGGTGCGTGACGAATAGAGCGTACGGACCCGTGCAGGCGCTGCGCGTGTTCCGGTGTGCACTGCGACACGTGGCGAAGAGCGGCGAGGTGTGGTGCGAGGGCGCTCGGATCTTCCTGAACCCGTCGTCCTCTCTGTTTCATATTCCGAATGCATTAAAGTGTCTCAATTATGCTGTGTTCTTCACTCCTCAATACGGAGATTCTTTCTTCGAGGTGGCGACGCGTGTGTGGCGTGAGGCGTAGGCAATTCGTCTGATGATGATTACGTCGAATGAGTTTTTCCTCTTTCATTCCTGCTCTGATTTGCCTCTTTTCATTTCGTTGCTCGAATCCAACCCGAAGCTGCCGTCGCTGCTGAAGCGCATGTCCTATTTTGACCCCAACTATGGACCGCTGTGGTTTCGATGTCGTGATTTCCTTCTAGCGGGTGCGAAAGAGGTGGGAGTGCTCACTGCGAGTGACGAATAGATCCTGTACGGCTCGCTCACTCCCATTGCCGCGGGAATTGCGAAGAACGCGTCGCTGTACTACGAGGCGATGACGCAGTCGTCAGGCGCGCAGTCCATTCCTGCTGTATTGAAAAGCACGCGCTCGGAGTTGTGCTATGCGTTGAATGTAGGTTCTTACCATAGCATGCGCTCTGATGCCTCAAATTTCGAGAAGAAGAAGAGGATTCTTTACGGAGGAAGTCAAATGGATTCTTAGGGCGTGTTTGTTGTATTGGAAGCGTTGTGTGTGTCTCAGCGTTCCCTGCATACAGAAGAAGTTATGTTCGTTGAAGACAGCGCACAGCGACTTCCCGCGCAAATCGGAATCCAACACAATTCCGTCCAATGCAGCGCTGCCTTCTTCTTTTTCGCAACATATCCAAACCCCTCACCGTTCTAACGCGGAACTTCGCTTGGATGTCCGTTTGACGCGCAATCGCTCATCTCCTAGTTCCGAGCCCCGCTTTGACGACCAGTATGGCTGGCTCATTTCGATATCCTCCAGAAAGGCAATCAACGTGTCGGAAGTGGCAGTCTCTCTCCTCGCTGATACCTAGTTCCGCGGACAGCCGGCCGTTAGCATTCGCGAGTACACAAAGCTGGACGACGGAAGAACCACTCCAACGAAGAAGGGCATCTTCTTGACGGAAGAGAACTACAAGGCGTTGATGCAGTGTGAAAAGGAAATCAAGACGTTGATAGAAAAGACGAAGAGGGGAGAAACAGCGTGAAGCTCCCGACCCTGTCCAAATTGCATTTCGTTGTGTTTGTTCTGAAATCGACTCCAGTGAAAGTCGGAAAGACTCCACTCCCCTTCACAATACGCTGTGACAATCACAACTCCATCCTTCTGTTTTCTCGTTTCAACGTCCCATGTCACAGGAAGATATCGATTCTCGTATCGACTACATCCAGTCGATGTTGGAGGTTCTCCGGAAGGAGGCGAATTCAAAGTGCTACGACGACTTGCCAAAGGAGTGCGGAGCGAGTCGGAATGAAGAACTGGAGAAAAAGGTTGCTGCTCTCAAAATGGAGAATGCTCGTCTCAACGACTACATTCGCTCCCTCGAAAGGCGGATACGCACCATTGTGGACGCAAATGTGCAGGAATCCTTTTCTCCGAGAGCATCGGTTTGTGTGTCGCGCTGGAGTAATCCCTAGGTCGATATTCCGGACGGGATTGTGTTCGTTTCTAATTCGGAAATTGACCCTTATGCGGTGAATAACCCCAGTGTTCCTTCCTCCTTTGAAAAGACTTCGTTTGTGCTGAAAACGTCGTGCAGTGGCTTCGTCCTTATGTGTAGATGTTCCACCGATTCCTGTTCCATCTCATCCACAGGGAAGTACATTATGAGTACGCCTTCCGTAGTTTCCTCCATGTATTCTAACGACTAGTCTCTGAGCGTTGTGCGGCTGTGCTGGACTGCCGGGAAGCAGCCCACTCGAGTCATGATTGTGAAGAAGAAGAGCAACGACGATGCGACGCGAGTGCTGCTTCAAATTGCTGCGTGGCTGCACGAGCGAAGCATCGACGTGTACGTGGAGCCTCAAGTGTTCCAAGAGCTCCAATCGGACCTCTTGCACACGTGGAGAGAAGAAGTAGCGCTCCGTAAGCCGCGTCAGCAGTAGGAGAAGAACGACTTGAGCAAGATCGTGGATTTCGTGATCACGCTCGGAGGCGACGGAACGCTCCTCTTCGCGTCCACCCTCTTCCCTCTGACCATGCCTCCCGTCGTGTCCTTCCACATGGGATCGTTGGGCTTCCTCACGCCCTTCAGCGCCAATGACTTCGAGGCTCCGTTGTCGAGCGTGAGCGGCGATGGAGAGCATTGAGGCGTAGATGATTCTCGGTGACGTCCCTCTCACCGTGCGCTCTCGCCTCGAGTATCGCATTCTTCGGTACGACGACAGCCCCGAGGTCCACAAGAGAGGGTACTCCATCGATTACTTCAGCCGAGAGGGAGAGGGCAAGCAACGCCTTCAGGTGCGGGTGGGACGTGTGTGTGACGCGTAGATCCTGAACGACATCGTGATCGACCGAGGCACCAGCAGCAGCATGGTGGAGCTGAACTGCTACATCGACGCCACTCACATCACCACCGTGCACGCGGACGGATTGATCATCGCCACTCCCACGGGATCGACCGCCTACTCTATGTCGGCGGGCGGGTCCATGGTGCACCCGCTCACTCCGGGCATTCTGATGACGCCGATTTGTCCGCACACGCTCTCGTTCCGCCAGATGCTGTTCCCCGACAGCACGGTGTTGCGGATAGAAGTGTCGATGACGAGTCGCTCGCACGCCTCGGTGAGCTTTGACGGGCAGTTCAAGGAGGCCCTGCATCGCGGAGATGCGCTGATCATTCGCACTTCCAAGTACCCCGTTCCGTCGGTCTCGCCGGATGACAGCAACATCAACTGGTTCCGCAGCGTGAGGGACGGATTGCACTGGAATAAGGCGACTTCTTCGTTGATTTAGGACCGACTGTTTGTTCTATATCCGTCGGGGATCCGCTTGCTCCCTGCTCACTTTATTCTTTTCTGTCACTATGGGCTTTCTTTCTATTCCGAAGGTGAATCACTGCGCCGGGTTGATTCTTCTCATCATCAACTGCATCCTCCCGGGTAGAAAAGAGTACGTGCACTCACATACAGGCATTGGAACCATGATCGGCGGGTTGCTGAATCAAGGCGGTTGCGACGTTTGCATCTTTCTCTGCGGGTGGGTCCAGTTGCTCACTGCCCCCTTCATCATCGGTTGGGTGTGGTCAATCATCTGGGGTTGCAGAATGTGGGTATAGCACTGTTTGGTTGAACAAGCACCGCAAAAGATATAGTACTGCTCCCAAAGAGAACGGTAGCGCCACTCTTGGAGATTCTGAGAAGAATCGAGGATGGCGGAAAAGGCCATACCGATCGACTCCAGCATCCAGTTCACAAAACAGAGCAAAGCGGTTCGACCAATCTTCTTCAACATGCACTTGCCGCGATAGACTGTCCGCCTCCAATAATAGTCAGGATCATAGAGGACTCCGTAGGGACGCGGATGGCTGGGGTGAAAGAGGAACGCGCACCATCGACTCACGTCGTCGACGAAGGAGTCGAACACGGTCTCAGCGATGAACCGAACGATGTAAAAGCTGGTCTGCACGGTGAAAACGGAGAGATGGTAGGGAAGGGAAGACACGCTGTAGTACACCGCTTTGGTCATAGCCTCCGTGCTTTCCGAGAGGACAGGCTGACTATCTGTACGTAAATGGGAAACGCAGCAATCACCCTTGGTATTGGCGTCTTCAGGGTTCTTCAAAACCTCATCTAATTCCATTTGCAATGTATTTGTCATGTTGGTGATGCATATCTGCATGCAGAACGCATCCACGCAGTTGGACAGAGTCTCGACGATAATGCCTCTATTCGTCAAATCCATCGTTGACAGAAACAGGGTTCGAGGATGAACGTCGTAGAAGTGGTCCTCCACAGTCATCCCCACTCCCAGCGGAATCGCCTTCAGAACCGTCATCATTTGCTGATAGGGGGTGAGTGGAGCGAATTCAACAGCAGAGTCCATCACACACAAGAAAGAGTGAACGACGGTGCTCACAACTCACACGTCCAGAATGCAGTGAAATGCACACAACGAAGAAGAAGGGCGATGATCAGACTAATCCATTCCCAACTTGGATCCATAGCGTAAACGACAGTATGCCCGAGTTCAACTATCAAAAGATCGAAAGAGGCATCTTCGGAGCCGCCGATTTTGAGTGTTTCCAAAAGTGCCCCGTAAACCCTCTCTTCTCGTCGTCATCGCTATAGTCGTTGCAGGAGTTGAAGGAGTTCGTGAAGAAGTGCGGAGAGAGTGTGATCAATACGAAGCGCTCGGATGTGAAAGAGCTCTCTCCCGTACGCTTTCTAGTATAGTGAATTTTACGGCGTAGATCGTAACAAGACTCCTGGATATGCTTCGTCTTCTGAACAAGTGGATTGACGAGATTCCTCCCTTGAAGCAGCCCTCCCGCTTTGGCAATAAGGCGTATCGCATATGGAATGACCGTCTGTGTAAAGTGCGTCTGTGACTGTCCTCTGACCCAAAGGAAGGTCCCGCGCTGCTTGAGGATGTGATCCAGCAGAACAACCACATGATGTGCGTCGAACTGTCCGGATACTTGGAAGAGTCGTTCGGTAATCCCACTCGTATTGACTACGGAACGGGTCACGAGACGACGTTTGTGATCTTCTTATGTAGGATAGAAGGGAGCAAGTGAGGAGATAGATTGCATGTACAAAATCGGTCTTCTGCAGGACAGCGACTTGCAGGGCTTGATTCTCAAGGTCTTCACGGGCTACTTGTCGGTGTGTCGTCACCTCCAGCGCACCTACTGGTTGGAGCCTGCGGGATCGCACGGCGTATGGTCGCTGGACGACTACCAGATGCTCGTTTTCTATTTCGGCGCGTGTCAGCTACATGGCAACGATTTGTATGACCCGAAGTGCATTTGCGACAAGCGATTGATGGAGGAGGAGGCGAGCGAGTACATGTACTTTGAAGCCATCCACTACATCAATACGGTGTTCGTCGTCCATTTCACTCACCACTAGACAAAGACGGGCTACTTCTATGAAACGAGTCCCATGCTATACGACATTAGTGGAGCGCAAAGCTGGAGCAAGATCTGTAGTGGCATGTACAAAATGTGGTGCAACGAAGTGCTCGGCAAGTTCCCCGTGGTCCAGCACTTGCGATTCGGCTCTATTTTCCCATTGAACTGGACGCCGTCCGCCATTGCCGCCGACAGAGAGTACGCGCACATCGCACCGCCACCGCTGGAAGTCAAGGACATGCCGGAGACCTTCACAAAGGCGCCGTGGGCGAAATGCTGTGTTTGTTTCATAACCGCCCCCGTCCCCTCCCGTCCCTTTATATAGGAAACAAA
>ERZ1106923.442-NODE-442-length-15300-cov-3.739259_pt1 | contig 15300 bp, 13 predicted proteins | sample MGYA00403657_ERZ1106923 | MGnify/ENA primary metagenome ERZ1106923 (study PRJEB35170, sample SAMEA104062425) | human gut metagenome | biome: human gut; feature: human-associated habitat; material: faeces | place: Denmark | collected 2012-06-19 ...
AGACCAGCTATTAAAAGTCAAGCAAAAATACGCAGAAAAAATAAAAATTTTTTAGAGTAAAAAGCCCTACGACAAAAAGCCGTTTTGTAAGAAACGGCTGAATGATTAAGTGAATAAAAAAGGGATTAGTTTTTTAAGACCGGTGAATAAGGTTTTTTAGATTTCATGATCGCCCAGACGATAATACAGAGTTTTCTTGCGACGGCGGTCGTAGCGCAGCGATGGGTTTTCCCTCTTGCCCGTAATTTGGAATAGTAATCATAAAGAGCCGGATCGCATTGTAAAGACATAAAAGCTGCCATCCATAAAGCTCTGCGTAAATACGGAGAGCCGCGTTTAGATATTTTGTTTTTCGAGGAATTAAACTCGCCCGATTGTTTTACAGAAGCGTCTAATCCGGCATAGGCTACGAGTTTAGAGGAGTTTTCAAAACGATTAATGTCTCCGATTTCGCTGACAATAACACTTCCGAGCATCGGACCGATTCCGCTGATAGTGGTAATAACTGCGTATTCGGACTGAGAAAGAAGTTTTTCCATTTCAGCGTCAACATCCGAAAGTTGGTTCTCCATGAACTCTATCTGAGCAAGCAGTTGTTTAAGCTCGAAGGAGAACGCGTCAAGGGCATAAGAAATACCGATGGAAGATTGTGCGGCGGTTTTAATCAATTCGGCTTTTTCTCTTCCATTACGACCACGACTGACTTTGAGCAATAGATTAGTCAATTTAGTGGTGGAAATATCCATAAATTCGTCGGGTGTAGAAAATTGTTCGAGCAGTTGCTTACTGGTTTTACCGAAAACGTCAGAAAAAACGCCGGTATATTCGGGGAAAACTTGATCGAGTATCGCAATGACTTTCTTCTTAAGACTGCCGCATATATCGCTGATAGACAAACGGAAACGCGTCAGATTTTTGAGAGCAAGCATATTTTCATCGGGGATATAAGTTTCGGAATACCTGCCGAATCTTGTAAAATCCGCAATGAGAAGGCTGTCGAGATTGTCGTTTTTAACCTTACGAATGGTAATTTCCCGGAAAGCGGCAGTCTGGATTGGATTGAACACCTTAACGTCAAAACCGTTTTCGATAAGGAAGAAATACAATGGATACCAGTAGTGTCCCGTGGATTCCAAACCGATAGTGCAATCGTTTTTTTCGATAGCGTTAGATTCGACAATGGATAGAAATTTCGTAAAACCGTCTGAAGAGTTTTTGAAGTTGAACGGCTTTACGATGACGTTACCGGAAATATCCGTAACGGCAGCTTGGTGGGAACGTTTCGCAACGTCGATACCGATAAAGAACATAAAATACCTCCGAGGTAAAGAATAGGTGAACAGAGAATCCTCTAAGACTACGCCGGTACAGACTGGTTAGGAAAAGGGACAAAGAACTGTCATCCAGCTTATTCGCACAATCACGTAGAGAAAGAGGCGTAACTCTTCGCTGGAAGATCTAAAGTCTTAAGCAGGATAGCTACGACCTCTATTCACATGAAAATTATAACACAAACATTTAATAAGGAAAATTGATATGAAATATTTATGTTGCAATTCAACTATATTTTACCAGCAGGATAAGGAGAGTGGTCATTTTATGGGATAAAATGCCACTCTCGATTTTATTCGCCGCCTTCCGTCCTGCGTTCGCTCAAACAAGCGGGAAACCCGCTTTTCTCGAAAGGGAAAACGGTTGAGAAAACGGATAAACGTCAGAGAAGATATATCCGAATAAGAGACCAAACGCTATGGGAAAAGATAGACAGAATTATGGAAGAGGAGAAATACAAAAAGAGTTTCAACAAAGTAATCAACGATGCATTGTATTTTGGCCTGGACGAGCTGATGAGATATCTGTTCGAGAGTGAGGAAACGATAAAAGAGCAAGAACAATACCGAAAACAAAAACTGATACGGAAATTAGACGGAGTGAACGAAGTATACTTTATGGAAATAGCGAAGTTGTTGAAGGACGAGCGGCAATTTTCAGGTAATGATACCAACTCGTTCATTAACCGCGTCTATTATACGGCGAGAAAATTTTTATTTTTTATAATATAGATATATTAGCTATTCAACGGTGGTAAAAAAGGCTCGAAAGAAAGGTTTGCCGATTTAGACGGAGAATCTGAAAATATCGGCAAAACAATCGCTAAAAACGAGTTTCGCTTGGCGAAACGGTAGTCAAAATTTATTGAGTGAACGAGCAAAAAAATTAAAACAGTTTAAAGCATGAAATCGACTTAAATAATTTTTTATTTTAGAGCGACAATGGACGGTAAGTAAAGGTATTCCTAAAACAGCATTGGTAGATTATTTATTTTACGTAAGCAAGTTCGATAATGATGTTTTGATCCGTATCCCCAAAGGCCTGTCCGAAAATATTGACGCCACCTGCATATTTTGCATCGTCTTTGATACCGATTCGGAATTTTATCAAAATTCCCGAAAGATTACAATCGGATATCGTCACGTCGGATACTTTTGTTTCGTCCAGATAGGTTCCATTCTCTCCGACACGGATTTTTTTTAACATTCCGTATTGCGAGGCGTTGGCGGGCCAGAAGGAAGGAGTATTTTTCCCCGGTCTGTCGCCGTAATCACCCATGCTGTGATAGGTGCAAAGTTCTACGTCGTTCAGCCAGAAAGTAATATCCGATTTCCAATCGTTATTATACATGGGACATTCCGAACACAATTCCAAGGACAGGGCGAAGCCGACCAGACGATTCCCTTCCAGCTCAAAGACGGGTACTTTATATTCTACGTAGCCTTTGGTAAACGATAATAACTGGGCATTAAAGCGTTTGGTGGAATAAAAAGCCTCGGGCTTATCCCAACCAATAAGAAGCCCCGTCGAATCTGCGAGCGCACATGGAGGATCTACTCGGAAATCGGAATAGCTGCCCAAAGGTATTTCCAAGGTTTTCAAATTTGTTTTTTGTTCATGGAACAATCGGAAATCCATCCGTACCAAAGAAATATATTGGGAAATGATTTTTTCATTTCCGCGTTTTGTCGGATTCGGCAGGATTTGGATAAATCCTGCTTCTTTTAATATTTTCAGATGAAAAGAAACCGTAGAAACGGGCATATTCAGCCGTTCTGCGATTTCCATTACCGAATAGCTTCCCTCTGTGGACATCTTGATGATTTTCCGCCGCACCTTGTCGGATATTGCTTTTCCGATTTTTTCTATTTGTTCGTCGTCGCTTAAATCCAACCTAATTATTTTACTCATAATAATAAAATAACATACCTTTGATTAAATGTCAATCATTTTTTTGAATTTCGAAAAATCTTGTAAGAAAAACGGTCTTTTGCGATTTTTGAAAATTAGATATTTACATACCGGCAGTTTCATGATATAATGAGACCACAAAAGGAGAACGATGAGTTATGAAGAAACAAAGACATCCTTTTCCTCAGATGAGTAGAAAGAGATACAGACTTCTCGACGGGGAGTGGAAATTCAAAGCGGATAAAGAAAACTGTGGAGAAGCAGAGAATTGGTTTGAAGGCTTGGAAACAGAGGAAAAAATTCTTGTTCCGTTCGCCTGCGAAAGCGTAAGGAGCGGAATCGGCTGCGAGGGTGCGCCGAGGAATATTTGGTACGAAAAAATGCTGTTTCTTTCCGAGGAGGAAATTTCGGAAAGCGTTTTGCTTTGGTTCGAGGGAGTGGATTATACGGCAAAAATTTGGATAAACGGTCATTTTATCGGCATTCATGACGGAGCTTATACAGCCTTTTCTTTTGATATCATGCCCTATGCAAGGGAAGGGGAAAACCTGCTCGTCGTCAAGGCGGAGGACGGATATCGCTTAGAAAATCCAAGAGGAAAACAGCGATGGTTGAATAAAAGTTATAGCTGTTGGTATGTTCCTACAACGGGGATATGGAAAAGTGTGTTTTTGGAATTTACGGGAAACATACGGTTTGAAAAAATTAAATGGACGCCCGACATAAACACACAAACGCTGAAGGCGGAGCTCTTTCTGAATGATTATCGGTGCGGCTTATCGGTAATACTGTCGATTTTCAGGGAAGGGCGCGAAGAGAAATTTTTGAAATCGGCAATCGGATCTACATACCATTGTATTACAATCGATTTAGGAGACGCGGAAGAAGAATTTCAGGTCAAACATTGGTCTGCGGAAACTCCGGCTCTCTATGACGTGAAAGTAGTTTTAGAGATGGACGGAAAGCCGAAAGACGAGATAGAATCTTATTTCGGCTTTCGGGAATTTTGCTCTGCGAAGGGAGCCTTGACGATCAACGGGACTCCGATATATCAAAAATTAGTATTGTATCAAGGGTATTGGAAGGATACGGGTTTGACTCCGCCGTCAGACGAAGCGATAGAAAAGGATTTGAAAGACATTAAGCGTATGGGATTTAACGGGATCCGCGTACATCAAAAAATCGAAAGCGAATATTTCCTTTCATGCGCGGACAGATTAGGATTATACGTATGGTGCGAAATGCCCTCGGCACACGCTTTCAACGACGATATGAAAAATAAATTGATCGCCGAATGGTCGGAAATCGTCCGCCAAAAATATAATCATCCGTCTATCGTCGTCTGGGTCCCCTTTAATGAAAGCTGGGGAATTCGCGGCGTGCGCCGAAACAAGGAAATGCAGGATTTTGCGGATGCGGCGTATTATCTCACGAAAGCTTATGATTCCATGCGCCCCGTGGTCACCAATGATGGTTGGGAACACGTAAAGACGGATATCGTCACCGTCCATAATTACGAGCAGAACCCCGAACGTCTCAACAGGGCTTACTGTTCCCGCGAAAGCGCAATGTCGGAAGGGAATGCCGTGCGGCACCAAAAGTTCGTTTTTTCTGAAGGATATAGATATGACGGACAGCCCGTCATCATCAGCGAATACGGGGGAATAGCATTTATGAACGGGCTCTCCGGAGACGATTGGGGATATAGTGCAGTGGCTACCGAGGACGATTTCTGCGCGAGGTTTCAGGCGCTTTGCGACGCAATTAAACGGATCGGCTATGTGTACGGTTACTGTTATACGCAATTTTCTGATGTGTGGCAGGAAAAAAACGGGCTGGTCACAATGGACAGAAAGTATAAAGTCGATCCTGCGAAAATCTGCAAAATCAATGCGGAATTTCCGGCTGAAGATATAAAATAGGAGGCGGAATATGCTGAAAAAGCTATGTGTATTTCTGGCTGTGGTCATCTCATTGGGGGGCTTTGCTGGTTGCAAAAACGGATTGGAGGAGAATGAAAAAGATTTATCCGAATATGACCTTACAGCTTATATGAGTCCGTTTTGGGAAGGAGATATTGTCTACAACGAAACGGCAATGGTTTTGAAAAATGAGGACGGAAGTATTTCTCCGGTCGGACTTATGTATGAAATAGGCTCCGTAATAGCCGTCCGAAATTACGGGTTAGATACGTTATATGAAGAAGGAAAAGATTATGAGGTGCAAAACGGAAAATTAGTCATTAAAGACAATGGTGCTATTTATTCCGATATGGCGCTCGATTACGATCAATATTATTTTCCCGAATACGACGGGTCGAATAACCTTGCCTCCAACGGCGGGGGAATTTTGAAAACGGAGGCTTCCAATGGGGCGCAAGGGTTGTGTAAATGGCAACTCAGCGTCACCTACACGCATGAGAAAACGGATTCTCCCATCGGGGTACCTCGGACATTTTCGGATAAGTTTTCCAAAACGATAGCAAAACTCAAAAGCGGCGAAAAGACAAATCTCGTATGTTTGGGCGACTCTATCAGCGCGGGATGGTCGGCGAGCGGGTATCAATATTGCAACATCGCGCCCCTGTGTCCGCCGTATTTCAATCTCGTGACGGATTATCTCGGAATGTATTACGAAAACGAAAATATCGATGCTGCGAATTTCTCCGTGGGAGGAATGAAAACGGATTGGGGGCGGGAAGATGCGCAGATCCAAAGCGTCGTAAAGGAAAATCCCGATTTATTGATTATCGCTTTCGGAATGAACGACGGGGTTTCGGGCGGTTTTTCTCCGGCGGCGTATAAGGAGAATACGCTGGCAATCATCGACGGAGTAAGGGCGGGCTGTTCCGATACGGAAATTATTCTGGTGTCGCCCATGCTTCCCAATGCGGAGGCGGCGAATATGCTGGTCAACCAGTATAACTATGTCGCGGTATTGAATGAAATTGCGTCCGAGCGCGGAAATGTCGCCGTGGCAGACGTGGGGACGCTGAGTTTCCGGCTTTTGCAGCTGAAAAAGTTCCGCGATATGTCGGCAAATAATATCAATCATCCCAATGATTTTATGCATCGCGTCTATGCTCAGACAATTGTTAAGACTATCGCCGACATATTGTAAAGACATGCTGTAAAAATACTTTTAGGCAAGGAGGAATTTATATGAAACGCACGAAATTATTTGTTACGACTGCTTTGAGCGCACTCATGCTGCTCGGTTCCGCAGGACTTACTGCCTGCGGCGGAGGCGGGGGCGGGGAAGACGGCAATCTCGTCGTCTGGACCTTTTCTTCGGATACGCAGGAAATGGCCAATATGTATGAGGCCGCGACGGGCAAGGAAGTAGATGTAAAGACCTATCCGCTCGACGTATTCCAGACCCGACTGGACGGTGTCCTGCGGACGGGAAAGAATGCGCCCGATGTGGTCGCTCTGGAAATCTCTTTCGTAAAGAAGTACGTCGAGGGCGGAAAGCTGATGAATCTGAACGAATTAGGACTTACAGATAGGGCGAAAGAGGAATTATACGGCTATACGAACGATATCGGAACGGCCGCAGACGGAAATTTATATGCGATTTCCAATCAGGCGGCGCCCGGCGGATTCTTTTACCGCAGAAGCATGGCAAAAGAGCTTTGGGGGGATGATTCTCCCGAATTCGTACAGGAGAAACTTTCTACATGGGACAAATTTTTGGAGGTGGCGGCAGAATTGAAGGAACATGGCGACAAGCGCATCGTTTCTAATCTCAACGCTTCGGAAAAGGTATTTCTCTGCGAACGGGAAAGCGGCTGGGTCAAAGACGGGAAATTGCAGGTCGATCCATGCTGGGATGCCTATCTTGAACAGATTCGAGTCATGCAGTCGGAAGGATATTCCAACGAGACGGTGGAATACGGTTCGGGCGGTGGTTGGTACACCGATATTTCGGGCGATAAAGTGTTCGGCTATTTTCTTGGCGCCTGGGGACTCAATTATCACCTGAAAGCGAATGCGAAGGGGGAGAACGGCTCCGATTCTACGGGCGATTGGGGCGTGATTCAGGGACCTTCTCCCTATTATAACGGGGGAACCTGGTTTGCCGCCGTGGGCACAAGCACGAAAAAAGCCCAGGTTAAAGAGCTTTTGGAATATTGGATGTTCAATCAGGACTATCTGAAAGCATGGGCGGAAAAGACGCAGGATTTTGTCGGAAACAAGCTGACGGTCGCGGCGATCAAGGATACCTTTGCGGATTCATTCCTGCAAGGGCAGAACCATTATACGCTGTTTGCGGAAATCGCGGATAAAATTACCGCGAAAAACGTGACGATTTATGACAGCTCTATCGGTGGCATGTTCAGCGCAGCGGCGGTTGATTACGCCATGGGTAAGACCGCGACGATAGAGGACGCATACAGACAATTCAGGACAAACGTCAGCTACGGATACGGCGATATAGACGTGGGATTGAGTTGAAGGAGAGAAAGTGACAAAAAAGACGAAAAAACTCATTCGATACGATAAATACGGGTATATTTTTATTCTTCCTTTCTTCGTCGCGTTTTTGGTTTTTCAGCTCTATCCGAACCTTTATACTATCGCGTTGAGCTTTTCGGATATGCGGGGAGATTCAGACGTTTATCGTTTCGTCGGGCTGAAACAGTATATCTGGCTTTGGCGCAATCTGAAATTCTGGAAATCATTGGGAAACACGGCGTTGATGTGGTGCATCAATTTTACCCCTCAACTTGCCTGCGCACTGCTTTTTGCGTCTATTTTTACAAATCGGCGCATAACGCTCAAAGGGAAGAGTGTTTTCAAAGTGATTTTTTATATGCCAAACATCATTACCGCCGCGGCGGTGGCGCTCCTGTTTGCGTCCTTGTTCGGACATCCATATGGTACGTTTACGATTATTTTTCGTAAATTAGGACTCGTTTCCGAAGATTTTCAATTCATGCACAGCGAATGGGCTACCCGTTTAATCGTCTGTTTCATTCAATACCTGATGTGGACGGGACCGACGATGATTATGTTGATTTCCGCGATGATCGGCATCAATGACAGTCTTTACGAAGCGGCCATGATGGACGGAGCTTCCGATTTTCGTTTGTTTTTCTCTATTACGCTTCCGCTTATACGCCCGATTATGCTCTATACGTTAGTGACTAGTCTCGTGGGTGGTTTGCAAGTGTTCGATATACCGTATCTCCTCAACGGCGGGGGGCCCAATTCAGGATATTCCACGACGACAATCACGATTTTCGGCTATGAACTCGCATTTACAGGCGAGAACAATTACGGCGCATCCGCGGCTTCTTCCGTATATCTACTCATTATCGCGGTAATATGCAGCGCCGTGCTGTTCAAAATCATGAAAGGGAGGGAAAAGGATGATCAGTAACACTTCTTCTCCTGCCGCGAGACGGATAAAAATCACGGCGATGTATGCGATTCTCGTCCTGTTCGCCCTGATTTGTCTTTTTCCCTTCTACATGCTGTTCGTCAATGCCACGCGCTCTACTTTACAGATACAGGGTTCGATTTCCTTTATCCCGTCTAATTGGTTCTTCAAAAATTATCGCTCTTTAATCGATAACGGGTTGAATGTTTATCGAGCATTCTTTAACAGTCTTTTCATTGCTTCGGTTTCGACGATTTTGGGAATATATGTTTCTGCTCTGACGGCGTTTGCCTTTCATATTTATAATTTTAAGGGAAAGACGTTGCTTTACTCCGTGCTCTTGGCTACCATTATGATTCCCGGCCAGCTGGGGTTGATCGGTTTTTATCAATTTATGTTGCAGCTCAATTGGCTGGATAGCTATTTCCCCTTAATTCTGCCCTCTATGGCCACCGCCTCCACGGTCTTTTTCCTTCGGCAGTTCTATTCGGGGACGCTTCCAAAGGAATTGATTGAGGCCGCTAGAATCGACGGCGCGCCCGAGTTTATGACCTTCAATTTTATCGTCCTTCCCATTTCCGTCCCCGCGCTGGCAACGGTCGGGATTGGAGCTTTTGTGGGAAGCTGGAACAATTATCTGATGCCTTTTATCCTGCTGATAGACGAAAACAAATATACGATGCCCATGCTCGTGCAGATGTTGAAAACCAATGTCTATGCTACGAACCTCGGCGCGATTTATGCGGGGCTTTTTATTACGGTTCTGCCGCTCATCGTGGTATATTTGTTTCTTTCCAGATTTATCGTCGGCGGGGTCACCCTGGGAGGAGTGAAAGAATGAAAAGTAAACGGAATAAACTGACAAAAATATTGACTGTTTCCCTTGCAGGACTGTGCGCCGCGTCCTTCTTCGGCTGTTCAAACGGAAAAGAACAGGGCGAAGAAGGAGAATGGCTGAAAGATATTTATCAAAACTATTTCCCCATCGGCACCATAATAAAAACGGGTATGCCGGATATGTATGAGGATTTATATCCTCATTTCAACAGCGTGAGCGCGGAATTTGAAATGAAATGGGATGCACTTCAACCGACGGAGGGGAATTTTGCCTTCGATACGGCGGACGTATTGCTCGAATTCGCCGAGGAGAACGATATGAAAATGCGGGGGCACGCTCTCGTCTGGTATAAGGCATTGCCGTCATGGGTACTTGCAGACGGAACGACGAAGGAACAGGCTTTGGGGAGAATTGGGAACCATATCGACGGCGTATTGGAGCATTACGGCGACCGTGTCTATTGCTGGGATGTAGTCAACGAAGCTCTGGCTAATCTTCCTACGCAGGCGCAAGTGGACAGCGGCGAATTTTACCGCACGGGAAACGAAGCTCTTGGCACTAACTGTGGGGATTGGTATGCGCTTTGCGGGAACGATTTTATCAAGGAGGCTTTCCGCGCTGCCGATGCTGCAAGGGAAAGGCTGGGGCTGGACGTAAAGCTGTATTACAATGATTATGGGCTGAATATTCCCGTTAAGCGGGAAGCCTGCCTGAAAATGGTGAATGAACTTTTGGCGGAAGGAATTGCCATTGACGGAATCGGCATGCAGGGGCATTACTATATCGGTGATTTTTCAATGCCGGAGTTTGAAAACAGCGTAAAGGCGTTTACCGAGCTGGGACTCGATGTGCAGGTAACGGAATTGGATATTTCCATTTATCCTTACGGTCCTTCGGATGCGATTTATGACGAGCTGCCTGAAAGTCTGGACGCGATACAGGCATCGATGTACGGCGGGATATTTGAAATCTGTCGCGAGTATTCCGAGCCTTGGAAAGAAGGCGCGGGCAGGGTTACGGGAATCACCGTCTGGGGCTTGGCCGACGATTTGACGATTCTCGATAAAGAACCCGTGGCGAACAGAAAAAATTGGCCGCTTCTTTTCGACGAGGACCATAATCCGAAATCGGCGTATTATGCGGTAACGGATTTTTACAATCAGATCAAAAAATAAAATCATGGAGGAAAAGACATGAGCAAAAAGCTACTTTTATCCGCTACGGCACTGTTCGTGGCATGTGCGATTTTCGGAGGACTTGCCGCCTGCGGCGGCGGGAATACAGGAAGCGATTCCGGATCGGGAACTTCTTCCGAAGAGAACGAAAATGTAAATATTTACGGGGGAGAGGGCGATTTCGTCTTTTCGAAATGGCAGGCGCAATCGGATTCCGTGTATACGGAAATCACTAAAAACGAGGACGGCTCTACTTTTCTTCGCTGGGTGAAATCCGCCTCTCAGGATAATATGTGCGGAATATTCTCGGAAGTCGGAAATCTTCCCGATTCCTTCCGCTACGTCAACGTTACGGTGAGCGGTATAGAAGGCAAAACGATGATGTTGCGGCTCGGCGATTCCACTGTTTCTTCGCTGGTGCTCGGGGCGGATAAAATCGTGGAAGTTTCCGAGGATACACAGACATTTTCTTATGAGATTTCCGCAGACAATGCCTGGATGCTGAATTCTGTGAAGGAAGTATACCTTATCGCCGAGCCGGGACAAAATTCCGCTTCCAATGTCGGAACGATGACCGTGCACAAAAGCTGGTTTTCCGAAGCCCTGCCCGAAGGGGCTACGGTCGCCAAGGCTTCCCCGTGGGCAAACGGCGGAAATTATAAAATTACGCAGATAGGAGACGTGACCCGTGTGTCGTACAGCGCTATTCAAGCGAGTTCCTGGCAGAATATTTCCATGGAAATTCCCGAACATTCCGCGGCGACTCAAAATACATTGAATTTTACTTTGACCAATACGGGTACTGAAACGGTCTATATCAGCGTCAAGACTCTGGAAAAGACCAATCCCGACGAATCCTCGTCTCTTACCTGGGATAATGTCGTGTTGGAAGCGGGAACGAGCGAAGAGTTGAAAATCTCCCTTTCTAAGGGCATCCGAAAAATCTGTATGTTCGTCGCGTCTGCGGACAATATTCCCTCGGGCGTATATTCCGGCGAATTTGAAATTTCCGAGGTAACGTTCTCCTATACAGACCCCGCCTCTCTCTGCGCATGGCAGGCAACCGGAGCTTTTATCGCGGAAAAGGGAGAAGGCAAAGGCTCGTTCTTTTATACCGCATTGACAAACGGGGATTGGAATCAGAATATCGGAGCGCAAATAGAACACGATCCGGAAACGCAGAACACCATAACCCTGACCGTAGCAAACAAAGGGGACGCGGCAGCACATTATTATGTCAAGGCGCAGGCTGCAGACAAGAGTGAGGTCGCGGGGAGCTCGTTCGACCTCGAAGCGGGCGGGGTGAAAACGGTATCCTTGACCGTTAACGGAAAGGTCGCTTCCGTCATCGTATGGATAAACGCCGATAAATATACAGGCGAAGCGGGCGCCGCGACGTCAGGCTGCGTGGAATTAACTAACCCCGTTTTGAGTTATACGGAGCCTCTCCCTCAAAGTCCTTGGTCGGGCTCCGCCGATTATGCGCTTTCCGTCAACGACAAAGGTGAGACGGAAGTCGTCTTTGATGGCGTAACTTCTAATAGTTGGCGGAATATTGGCCGCGAAGTATCTCATGATGTCGCCGTACAGAATATGCTTTCCATGACTTTCGCCAATACGGGCGACGGCGTCATATATCTTACGATAAAGACGGTGGACGGGGATAACAATCAAGTGTCATGGACGGATGTGGAGCTGGCGGCGGGAGAAACAAAGACCGCGGCGGTGGCGCTTGAAAAACAAATTGCGAAAATAGAATTATATATTTGTTCGACAAGCGTGATTCCCGAAGGAACCTATTCCGGTTCCGTCATGGTAGGAGAACCTGTGTTCGGTTATGCGGAGCCCGAAATAGAAAGTCCTTGGACGGGATCATCGGTTTATGAGACTTCTATGAATAAAGAAGGCGTCGTAACGGTGAATTATGAGGGCGTAAAGAATAATACGTGGCAGAATATCGGTCGCAGCGTGTCGCATGATTTTTCCGCCGCGAATACGTTGGAAATAGCGTTTGCCAATACGGGCGACAGTAAGATATATATTCAGATAAAGACGGTAGACGCCGAAAATAACGGTGTTACCTGGACGGATATCGAGATGGAGGCGGGGGAGGCGAAAAACGTTTCCATAACGCTCGGGAAGCAGATAGCGAGAATAGAATTGTATATCTGTTCGACGAGCAACGTCCCCGAAGGAATCTATGCGGGCAGTTTTACGATGACCGAGCCAAAATTCAGCAATATCGGGAGGGGAGCTTGAGGAGGAAAGCGTTATGAATGGAAGAAAGCATTTAACCGCAATACTTTCCGTTTTTCTGGTTTTTGCCTGTGGGTGCGGTGGCGGGAATAGTGCGGAATCGGATAACACGGAAACTTCTTCCGTCCCTGCGGTTGCGGAAAAACCTAAATTAATTGCGCATCGCGGATTGAGCTCTGAAAACGTAGATAATACAGCCGCGAGCTATAAGGCGGCAGGGGAGTTGAATTTTTGGGGCATAGAAACGGATCTGCAATTTACGCTCGACGGAGTTATTGTCTGCTCGCACGACGCCTGGCCGTTAGGATATGAAGACAAGCGGATTTCCACGAATACCTGGGAGGAACTGAAGACATTGGAACTTCCCAATCCATACAATGAAGAAAAAGTTTTCCTGTGTACGTTTGCCGAATACCTGGATATTTGTAAAGAATATGAAAAGACGGCAGTCGTGGAATTGAAATCAGAAATTACGAGAGTGCAGGCGGAACAGATTTTATCGGAAATAGACGAATTCTATTCGAGAGAAAACGTGACCTTTATTTCCTTCTTTATGAATTCGTTACACACGATGCGCGAACTTTTTCCTGAGTGTCCGGTTCAATATCTGATCATGGAGGAAAATTATTATGAATACTTTAAGAATTGGAAGCAATCTCCTCCGTACATATACGTCTCAGTTTCCGGAGAATTGTTGTTAGTGGAAGATATCGACTATTTTCATGATCTTGGCTTGCAGGTCGGAGTATGGACAATCAATAATTCAGGATTTGCGGAAATGTACGCGGAAGCGGGCGTCGATTATATTACCTCGGATTTTTATATAATTTAATACATAGAGCCCGAGGTTATTAAACCTCGGGCTTTTTCGTCAGAAGGAAAGGGATTTGCGTAAAGCAAATCCCTTTCAACCTAATATGATGAGAGTGCTTTGTAGGGAAGTTAAAAATAACGAACGGAAAAACCGAAGATGTAACGAAAAATGAATGAACCCATGAAACGAGGGTCTGATTTCTTCCTGTTTTTACGTGCTGTTTATAAATTTTTCTTTACTTGTTTATAGATTTTCTTGAAAAATATTTACTTATATGGTATAATGTTCAATATAAAAGTAAAGATTCAGGTGCCTTATGTATGACTATTCCGGATTCAACCAAAAGCTGAAAGAAAAGGGATTAAAAAAATCATATCTTAGCGAAGCGCTCGGCATTTCATCACGCACCATAGCGAAGATCGCAAAGAACGAAAAGATCGCCGACAATGTTTTAAATCGCCTTTGCGCTTTTTTTGCCTGCGATAAGAAAGATCTGGTAGTCGAAGTTTCTTCCAATTCTGTGCTCCGAGCGCTTAGAGAGGAAAAGGCCGCCAAAATTTCGGGGGGCTTGTATCATGAAACGCAGGTGCGTCTGACTTACAATTCGAACAGAATTGAGGGAAGTCATCTTACGGAAGACCAAACGCGGCTTATTTTTGAAACCCGTACGATCGGTGCGGGCGGTGCGGATATTCCTGTTGACGACATCATCGAAACGGCGAATCATTTCCGTGCGGTCGATTACATGATCGACAATGCCGAAGCGCAACTGACGGAGCCGTTGATCAAGGAACTTCACCGCATATTGAAGACGGGTACGCAGGATGTGGCATTGCCTTGGTTCCATGTCGGGAACTATAAAGCAAGGGCGAATACAGTCGGAGGAATGGAGACGGTTGCTCCCGAACGCATTGCGGATGCCGTTCAGGGTTTGCTCAGAAAATATGGCACTGCGGCACATTCGTTGGAAGATATTGTGGAATTTCATTACGAATTTGAGTGTATTCATCCCTTTCAGGACGGTAACGGCAGAGTGGGCAGACTGATCGCGTTCAAAGAATGTCTTAAATACGGCATAGTTCCTTTCATCATTGAAGACACGAAAAAGAGTTACTATTATCGCGGCTTGCGCGAATGGAAGAATGAACGCGGTTTCCTTTTGGGAACTTGTCTGGACGGACAGGATACGTATAAAAAATTGTTGGATTATTTCGGGATAAAATACGATGGATAAATTGGGGGTGATCGACACCGAAACGACGTGGAGCGATCGGGTGATGTCGATCGGGGCGGTCATAGTAGAGGCTTATTATATGCGTCCGCTTAAAACGAAATATTATTGGATCCAGTATACTGCAGGCGGGATGTACTCGTCCGCACTTGGCCATAAGCGCGCAGGCAAACCGATGATTTGTTCCCGGGAGGAGACAATAGCCGACCTTGTAAATGTCTGTTCCCGTCATAACATCACGCGATTATTTGCCTATAATGCCCTGTTTGACAGGGGGACATCTGCCCGAACTTAACGGGCTGGAATGGTACGACATCATGCGGCTTGCGGCATACGTGCAATACAATCCGATGATCCC